>VOFI01002174.1_pt1 | contig 25794 bp, 50 predicted proteins | sample 5384131 | NCBI WGS metagenome assembly VOFI01 (sample SAMN12384728, study PRJNA508395) | human gut metagenome | isolation source: healthy gut H | host: Homo sapiens | reverse complement strand
GAAACAACATGCTCTGAAAAAAGAGCAATCCCTATCTGGAGCATTGCAGGATTATCAGCGATTCGGACGCCCATTATCTGGAGGACATTCAGAACCGCGGCTGTCAATAGCAGTGGAGGGAGAGAAACGGCCGTGGTGGTGGAGGCGCTGTTGCCGGTATTTAAAAGGAGGAAAACGTATGGGAAAGGCGTCTGCCGCCCGAAAGAGGTTTATATCATTGTATCAGCCATATTCTGTTTAGCCTGCCGACACCGGTTTCCGGCGTCGGCACAGGGAGCGGAAAATAACCAGGAGGAAAGCTGGAATATTGCCGTGTTCGGTGTTCACTCACCGACTGAAGCGAAAAAGAAGAGAGCCTGGAATTTGCCGCAGTAGTGGAAATTGACAGAGAGAGCCTGAACTTAAAACGGAATATATACCGGTGAGAGACGGTGCATATGATGTACAGAACAAGGAGAGCGGCTATCCGATCTGGGAATACGCTATGACGATTATGTAGCTTTTAACTGGAAAGACCTGGTGGATGCGAATAATATACTGGGAGGAGTGGAAACCGATCAGTGATGAGGAATATGTCTATATCAATGCCTATGTAACCCAGACCGTGGCGGAAACCGGGATAGCGTCCACCCGGATCAGCAAGGCGGGGTTAAGGTATATCGACGGCGTTCAGGCTGTGGCTTACAGCCGCATGAAATTATCGGAAAATGACGCAGAGCAGGTGAAAAGGCAGGGAAAGATCCTGTCACTGACATGGAAGAGGCTGACGCATACAGATATCCGGTCTCTGTATCGTTTTGTCCGCAATTATCCCGCCCGGAATTAAGACCACTTGATGGGGGATGAACTGACGTATCTGTATAAAAAACGGCAGAGGGGACTGGACTGAGAATAAATTCTGAAACTACTTTTACATTACATAGCTGTAGAGTAAAGTCTACGGCTTTTTCTTTTTGCATAGGAAAGGAGAAAAAATGAATAGCAGTTTTATAAATATTCAGAAAACCCCCCTATCTACACTCCTTAAATCAATGGTTGAGTTTTTGGAATGATGAATATATCTCAGAACAATGCTCAAAGCGCACTTAGACCCCGAATTTGACGGGCAGTAGAAAATTGACGTTATTGAAAATCTGTTGCTTGAATAACAGAAATAACCTCATATTATTTGTGGAATACATATTTCAAAAAAGAAACATTAATACAAGAAGCCGAAAGCATTGGCTTTAAAATGTGTGGGCTGTTTGGTGATGTTGCAGGACGTATTTATCAGCCTGAAAGTGATACAATCGCAGTAATTTTGGAAAAATAACCTTTAGGGGGCAGATCGTCATTGGTGAACCTTAACAGAATTCAAATGGACGATTCCCCGGACTATATTAAAAGTGCAACAGTTCAGCCATGATGTATTCCGCGAGGTGTTTTCGCTGCTTTTTGCGAAAATCCCGATTATGTGGAGCGTAACGGCGCCCAGACTGGTTGAGGGTTGACATCCGCCGGTGATTATGATAAATTAATCATTAGCATAAAATGCAGAGAAGAGGAATAGTAGGCTGAAAAAGTCATATCAGAGAGCCGCCGGAGGGCGAGGCGGTTATGAATCTGATCTCTGATGTGTGGAGCCGCTACCAGCTTTTAAAAAGGAAAATATGTGATCCATCCCATGGGGGTGGGATGCCTTCGGCCTTCCGGCTGAAAACTACGCCATTAAAATGGGCGTGCATCCGGCCAAATCCAATCAGCCGCCAATGTGGCCAACATCAAGCGCCAGATCGGTGAGATCGCAGCCATCTACGACTGGGATATGGAGGTTAACACCACGGATCCCGGCTTCTATAAATGGACCCAGTGGATCTTTGTCCAGATGTTCAAAAAAATGGGCCTGGCTTATGAAAAAGGAATTCCCCCATCAACTGGTGCCCGTCCTGTAAGACCGGTCTGGCCAACGAGGAAGTGGTCAACGGCTGCTGCGAGCGCTGCGGAACTCCGGTGACGAAAAAGAACCTGCGTCAGTGGATGCTTAAGATTACGGCTTATGCGGAGCGCCTTTTAAATGATTTAGACAAACTGGACTGGCCGGAGAAGGTTAAAAAGATGCAGACTGACTGGATCGGTAAATCTTACGGTGCAGAGGTGGAATTCCCTGTGGAAGGCCGGGATGAGAAGATCACAGTCTACACCACACGCCCGGATACCTTACACGGGGCTACCTTCATGGTACTGGCCCCGGAGCATGAGCTGGCAAAGGACCTGGCTACTGACGAGACCCGGGAGGCCGTTGAAAAAAAATATATTTTCGATGCTTCCATGAAATCCAACGTGGACCGTCTCAGGATAAGGAAAAGACCGGCGTGTTTACCGGCAGCTACGCCATCAACCCCTTAAACGGGGCTAAGACGCCCATCTGGCTGTCCGACTACGTGCTGGCGGATTACGGCACGGGAGCTATCATGTGCGTGCCTGCTCATGATGACAGAGACTTTGAATTTGCTAAGAAATTTAATCTTCCGATCATCCAGGTTATTGCCAAGGATGGCAAGGAAATTGAAAATATGACCGAGGCCTATACGGAAGCCTCCGGTACCATGATCAATTCCGGCGACTGGAACGGCATGGAGTCCTCTGTCCTTAAAAAAGAGGCGCCGGTGATGATCGAGAAAAATGGGCATCGGAAGAAAGACTGTCAACTATAAGCTCCGCGACTGGGTCTTCTCCCGGCAGCGTTACTGGGGCGAGCCGATCCCCATCGTCCACTGCCCGAAGTGCGGCACCGTTCCGGTTCCCGAGGACCAGCTTCCGCTGACACTGCCCGAGGTGGACAGCTACCAGCCCACAGGCACCGGGGAATCTCCTCTGGCAGCCATCGACTGGTGGGTCAACACCACATGTCCCTGCTGCGGCGGTCCGGCCAAGAGAGACCAACACCATGCCCCAGTGGGCCGGTTCCTCCTGGTATTTCTTACGGTATGTGGACAGCAAAAACGATAAGGAAGCTGGTATCCAGGAGAAGGCAGACAAGTATCTTCCGGTTGATATGTATATCGGCGGCGTAGAGCATGCGGTGCTCCATCTGCTTTACTCCAGGTTCTACAAAGTTCCTGTATGACATCGGCGTGGTGGATTTTGACGAGCCCCTTTAAGAAGCTGTTCAACCAGGGTATGATCACTGGTAAGAATGGTATCAAGATGAGTAAGATCCAAGGGCAATGTGGTGTCTCCGGACGATCTGGTCACGCGACTACGGCTGCGATGCACTGAGAATGTACGAGCTGTTCGTGGGCCCGCCGGAATTGGACGCCGAGTGGGATGACCGGGCATCGAGGGCGTTTCCAAATTCTTAAACGTTTCTACAACCTGGTCATTGACAATAAGGACAAGGATGTGAAGGAAACAAAGGAGATGCTGAAGCTGCGCCATAAGCTGGTCTACGATATTGAGACGGTTTAACCAGTTCAGCTTAAATACCGTTGATCTCCGGCTTTATGGATCGATAGGCTAAAAAGAAGGCGGAATAGACAGGAGACGCTGAGAACCTTTACGTTCTGTTAGCTCCGTTGCACCTCATCTCGGTGAAGAAATGTGGCAGGCGCTGGGCGGCACGGACGTGTATTCCATGCCGAGTGGCCGGAATGTGATCCGGAGAAGATGAAGGACGATGAGAAAGAGATAGCCGTTCAGATCAACGGCAAGACGAGCCGTTGTAACACTTCCTGCCGATGTCGAAAGAGGACGCCATTGCAGCCGGTAAAGAGGCGGTGAAGGATAAGCTGACCGGGAATGTGGTGAAAGAGATTACGTTCCGGCAGAATTGTCAATATTGTTATGAAATAAAAACCATATATAAAAGTAAAAGAAGCATTGCTTCCGGCATGAAATTAAATTGATTTTGTGCCGGGAGAGGCTCTTTTTTTTGCAATTCAACGTGAAATCGAGATTTTTTACTGAATTTATGCTAAAATACGGGAGAAAGGGCAATGGAGAAGCTGCCGTGGCGAAAACGATTCGCCAGTGAACCGGCCCGGTGAAAAGCCGGCAATTGCAAGAAAATCGTAATTGGAAAATAATAGCGCTTTGTGCTATGATTATAAAAAATGAAGAAACAGGAAAGGACTGACAGAACATGGGGCATATCACATCAAAAGATGCCTACAAAAGCCTGGAGGAGCGGATCAACTGGTTTACCCAGGGCGCTCCGGCATCAGATACGTTATATAAAATACTACAGGTGCTTTTCACCGAGAAAGAGGCAAAGGTCATGGCCATGCTTCCGGTGAGGCCATTTACTTTAAAGAAAGCGGCGCATATCTGGAATACCTCCGAGGCAAAAGCGGAGAAGGTACTCGATCACCTCTCTGTGAAAAAGCGCTGCTGGTGGACTCCTGGCATAACGGGAGTCAGGAAATTTGTCATCCCCGCCCATGGCCGGATTTTTTGAGTTTGCGCTGATGCGGACCAGGGGAGATATCGATCAGAAGTATCTGAGTGAACTTTACTACCAGTATATGAATGTGGAAGAGGACTTTGTCAGGATCTTTTCTACGCAACCGAGACGAAGCTGGGACGTGTATTCGTCCAGGAACCGGTTCTCGGTAATGAGAATATGAGCCATATCCTGGATTATGAGAGAGCCAGCCACATCGTGGAGGAGGCAGAGTATATCGGTCTGGGGCTATGCTACTGCCGTCATAAAGCGGCTCATGCGGGCCACCCATGTGAGACCGGCGCCCCTCTCGACGTCTGTCTGACCTTTGGCAATGTTGCCCGTTCCCTGGCTGAGCATGGGGGACATGCGCGGCTGATCTCGAGGGAGGAAGCCATGGATGCACTGGAGCGATCCTACGGCGCCAACCTGGTACAGATTGGAGAGAATGTAAGGGAATATCCGGCTTTTATCTGCAACTGCTGCGGGTGCTGCTGTGAGGCCCTGCAGGCGGCAAGGCGTTTCGCGCCGATGCAGCCGGTGGCGACAACGAATTATATCCCTTCAGTTAATATGGAAACCTGCATCGGCTGCGAAAATGTGCCAAGGTATGTCCGGTGCTGGCGATCAGGATGGAGGAAGAAAATCCGTCCGGAGAAGGGGAGAAGACAGGCAGGAGGAAAGCTGTGGTGGATAAAGATATCTGTCTTGGCTGCGGCGTCTGCGTCAGAAACTGTCCGGTCTCAGCAATCCGGCTTGAGAAGCGGCCGGTACAGATTATTACCCCGGTCAACAGCACCCACCGTTTTGTCCTGCAGGCCATCGAAAAGGAACGCTGCAGAACCTGATATTTGATAATGAGGCATTTGCCAACCACAGGGCTCTGGCTGCTGTTTTTCGAACAATTTTAAAACTTCCGCCAATCAAGCAGGCCATGGCGAGCAGACAATTTAAGTCCATCTATCTGGACAAGCTGCTTTCGGCCCAGATTGAGAAGCAGAAGGCAGAACAGAAGTAATTAACGCGGAAGATAAGGGAGGGACAGATGCCCAGACTATTAATCAAACAGAGTATTTTCCTGGACCGACACTTACGATGTATATGGGGAGGACGAAACTCCGAAATACTTTGTCAAAGCGGAGTTTCTGTCACTGACCCATCAGATCCATGTATACGACAGCTGTACGGACAGAGAAGTCGGCGCGGTGAGGGAGAAGCTGTTCAGCCTGATGCCACGGTTCGAAATAGAGTTGGACGGAGAGCCGAAGGGACATATTGAAAAGCGTTTCACACTGTTTCAAACGTCCAAAAATATGAGATAGATTTTAACGGCTGGCATGCAGAGGGGGATTTTCTGGGATGGAATTACGATATATACGAAGAATGTTCCGCCGTGATGCATATAGAGAAGGAAATCCTGCACTGGGGGGGGATACGTATGTACTTGATTACCAGAATCCGGAGGACGAACTTTTGGGACTGATGCTTGTTATCGCCATCGATGCGGCTAATTGCAGCAACGGATAGTGCAGACAGAATGACTGAAGAAAGGAATTTGATAAGATGGCAGAGAAATTTGGCAGAAAGCTGAAAAATATAACAGAGCCGGAACCGCATTACTGGCAGGGATTCTTCTTGCATCTGTGAATGTACGGACCGCAGCCGCGAGTACCCTGGCCCGCGGTCCGGCCTGGGAGAGTGAACAGATGAGGCTTGGACTGTTGACGGATGAGGCGGCCGGAAATACTGTTTTTAACGGTGATGTCAACACATTGAAGGCAGCGGCAGAGGCATCCCAGTTAATTGTCGCTGTGGGAAATGAGGCGGATCCCGCGCAGGGGACGCTGACCTGGTATGTCAGAAATCAGGAAGGAAGCTGATACCGGCTTTTTCAGTACCGGCGGTCAGCGGGATGAACGGCATATCAGCCGATAAGCGGAAGGAGATAAGAAGACTCCGTCCGGAATCTATTCATTTACCATGGCCTTTGGGATGAAAAGACAATCCCGGCAGCATTCTCCCTATCACAAGGTGGTAAACGGAGATCATTTTGTGGACGACAGCGGCAGCAGGTACTATAACCGCCTTGTCAATGAATCCCAGGTGCAGAAGGACTGGAATTCTTCGGAGAACCTGATACGCCAGGCACCGCATTACAATTACGCCCTGGTTCTGAACTATAATGATACGTATGTTCCGGGAAAAGGCTCAGCCATATTCCTGCATTGCCCTAAGACTGCTAACAATACAGGCACATCCGGCTGCATCAGTATTCCGGAAGAATATATGAAGCTGCTGGTGCAGTCCGTTGATCAGAATACGAAAATCATTGTAGTGCAGAATGAAAAAAAGCTGGCCTCCTATTAGAAGCAGAAGGGACAGCGTAAAGCATATAAATCCGGCAGCCATGCAGGCCATTCCATTGGGGAGGTACTGCACCGGCTGTTCGGATTTTTTCATTTAACAGGATAGTTCTCCTGTTAAATGAAAACCGCTCCGAGGAGGATCGCACTGCTTCGGCAGAAAATCTCGTCATTTGGCGGCCTGCCTAAAAAGAATCTATACAGGTAAAAATTAAGAATGAGTAAGAGAAAAGCAAAAAAAGCCCTGGTAAAATCCGGTATAATAAAAAAGAGGAGGTAGTGTCAAGTAATCTATGAAAAACGGAGTCTAAAAAATAGGCTCATTAGAACCTTGAAAATTGCAGATATTAATGGTTTTAAGACCTGGGGCCTTGCCCCAACCCCAAAGGGACTCGTCCCTTGACCCATTATCAGGCTCTGCCCGAACCCGTCCTCGCCGGAAGGCAGAAAAAGGGCGCAATTGCCCCTTTTCTGTTTGAGAGGATACTCCGTGAGCTTATGTCAATAGACTTTCGCGGCATATCCTCACAGCCGGCTGTGCCGCCTGCTCCGATATTCCACGGTTCTATTGACAACAACTCCGCTCCATCTCAGCAGTTCCGGTTTTCTGCATGTTCAGGATGGTCTGCTGACCAAGGAAGATAAGCAGCTGCCACTTGCCCGGCATGTTGTCGGCACCGGCCAGCATCTCCACTTCGTTGAGAACTTTGTATTGATTGTGTTTGTGCGGGCGAAGGAAGTTGTAGTAGGCAACCCAGAGAGCAAGTTCATAGTTGGCGCCTTCGATGTTGTCAAAGCCGTTTGTTTTCCGGTAAGAAGCTTTATAGGTCCGGTTCAGTCGTTCTATGATCTGTTTGAACGGACGGTGTTCCTTAGAAACAGCATCGTTGTTGGTAAGTCCGATCACCTGGGTGATCTGGAATGTAAAGGGTTTCCCGAAGTTCTTTACGAATTCCATTGCGGCGAGCGGATAGGCGCTGTAACCATCCGCAATGAACTTAAAGTTCTCCGGCAGCTTTGTAAGGCCTTGGAAAGCCATCCGCATAGCGAGGATACAGGGGCCGATGCCACGGTTGTCAGATACCTGATAACCGATGATGGAACGGCTTGCGGCATTCATGATGAGCCAGATATAGGTTTTAATGCCACGGATTTTAATATAAGTTTCATCCGCGGTGAAGGCAGCCCCCTTTTCGTATGGATACTGGTCGACAAAAGGCTTAATGCAGACAGCGGCGGTTTTGCAGTAGTTGGCAATCTGCTGGTGTGAGAGGCTGATGTTATAGAGGTCTTTTTAGTGCCTGGGAGGTTTTTCCTCAGGGAAAGGCCGAGGTTGACATGTAGGGTCAGGGCCAGGGACATGACATGAGCATTGTGCTTGTTGAATTTCAGGGAGGAGGCGTTCTTAGGCAGGGAGTTCAGGTCCATGCTGAAAAAATCCACAGTAAACTCGCGGTAGATGTAGTGGAGTTTATATTTATTTTTGCCGAATTCATCTTTCAGGTCCTGTTTATCCACTTTTTGAGGTTGTGGAGATAGTAAGGGCACTTCGGGTTGACACACTTATGGATGGTGAAGTGTTTGCGGTCTTTCTTGGGGACAAGGGAGCTGCTGCAATGCGGGCAACGGAGTTTCGTCAACAAAAAACGGCTCTCATCCGGAGAGAACCTGGTATCACAGATTTTGCACAGGAGCTGCCCTTTGGAGCCGTTGTTCTTGTAAAGGAATGGCTTGGGGGCATCACAGCGAGGACAGGAGCAGTCATCCGGGATGTGGCAATCGGAGCGGCGGCTTATGGGGCGGATCATCTTGCCGTAACGTTTTTCGTAGTAAGGGATGAGATCCTTGTAAGTCCAGTCTTGCCGGAAGTCAGTGATCAGAGGAAGCTCATCAATTTTGAATTTTTGGTACTTGGGAGAATGAGAATCATCAAAAGCCCACTGTTTGAGAGGGATGTATCTGCAAATAAAGTTGATTAGCCAGCAGTTTTGGCGATAAAGGTATTGAATAATGTTAAGTAAATAAAGTATAATGTCCATGAGCAATGAAATCCTTTCTGGTATTTTGGAATTTTGGTCGAGGACATTATACCAAAAAAAGGGAGGTCATTGCTCTTTTTTATTGCAAACTCCCATAAAATCAAGGTTTAAACAATAAAACAGGTAGTGAAACTTGACACTACCCAGGAATAATTGGAGGAATAAAATATGAAAAAAATATATGAAATATGTCAGGCCGTATCGCAGCGCCTTTATTATTGGGCCGCTCATGATGCTGACGGAAGTGTTCGGGGAAATTATGCTGCCGAAAACTGATGTCGATGATCATCAATAATGGAGTGGCTCAGCGGGATGCCGGTTACATTATAAAGATTGGGCTTGTGATGCTTTTAACTACCGTGCTGATGGCGGCAGGAGGAATCCTGGGCGCCTATTTTTCAGCCAAAGCATCGATCAGCTTTACCAGCGATCTGAGAAAGGATGTATTTTCCAGGGTCCAGCAGTTCTCCTTTAAAATATTGATGACTTCAGCACCGGTTCTCTTGTTACCAGACTGACGAATGATATCCAGCAGGTACAGAATGTTATGATGATGGGGCTGCGTTTGATGCTTCGCGCGCCGGGGATGCTGATTGGAGCGCTGTTTATGGTGTTTTGGATGAATGCCCGGCTGGCGGTAATTATTCTGATTGTGATACCGCTTCTTACTGCGGCTATTGCGACAATACTGAAGCTGGCATTCCCGCGGTTTGAGATTATGCAGAAAAGCTGGACCGCCTCAATAACGGAATACAGGAAGTGCTGACGAATGTCCGGGTAGTTAAGTCTTTCGTCCGGGAAGATTATGAGTGCAAAAATTTAAGGAGATGAACGCCGACCTGAAGGAAAGCAGCTTAAAAGCCATGCGGATTGTCATTGCGACGATGCCGGTAATGATGCTGGCGATGAATGTGACGACAGTCGCCGTGGTCTGGTACGGCGGAAATATTATTATCGGAGGCGGCATGGCTGTCGGAGATTTGACGGCATTTACCACATATATAGTACAGATTCTGATGTCACTTATGATGCTCTCAATGGTATTTTTGCAGAGTTCCCGAGCCATGGCCTCAGTAAAGAGAATCAATGAGGTAATGGATACGGAAATTGATTTGACGGATACGGATGCGGCCAGAAAAGACGCTCATGTCACAAAGGGCGGTGTGGAGTTCAAAAGATGTCTGTTTCTCTTACGGCCAGGCCGGTGATTACGTTCTGGAACACATCAATCTTCAGGTAAACGGCGGAGAGACGGTGGGAATCATCGGTTCCACAGGAAGCGGAAAGACATCCCTGGTTCAATTGATACCGAGGCTCTATGACGCCACATCCGGTCAGGTGCTGATAGACGGGATTGATGTCAGGGACTACTCCCTGAAAAATCTGAGGGAAGGAGTCGGAATGGTACTGCAGAAGAACATACTGTTTTCCGGGCACGATTGAAGAAAATTTAAAATGGGGTGATGAGGAAGCCGGTATGGAGACGGTCAGAGAGGCGGCAAAGAGCGCCCAGGCTGATGAATTTGTCACTTCGTTTGTTCATGGATACGATACTGAGATGGGACAGGGCGGAGTCAACGTATCGGGCGGACAGAAACAGCGTCTCTGTATCGCAAGGGCGCTCCTGAAAAAGCCCCGGATACTCATCCTGGACGACAGCACCAGCGCCGTGGATACCGCTACGGAAGCGCAGATACGAAAAGCATTCCGTACGTCTTTGAAGGACACGACAAAATTCATTATAGCCCAGAGAATCAGCTCGGTCGAGGATGCGGATAAGATAATTGTCCTCGATGACGGCAAAATTATCGGTATGGGCACTCATAATGAGCTGCTCGGTTCCTGCGAGGCATACAGGGAAATATATGAAACCCAATACGGCAGGAACAGCGGGGACGAAGAGGACGGCGGCAATGCGCCGCAGGCAGCAGCGGAGCGAAGGACGGACAGGAGGTGCTGGCATGATGGATCAGAACAGAATAGAGAGCCTCAAAGGCGTTACGGCAACCGTGTTGCCGATTCACCGAGGAAGAAACACGGACCCGGCAGAATGGCGGCCAGGGGAGGCGGCAAACCAAAAAATGAACAGCAAAGGAGACGGTGAAAGATTGCACCTTGAAAAAGATAAAATGTGGATGGGGGCGGCCTTTCTCTGCGTCATTGTGAGTACACTCACTAACCTGGCAGGCTCATATATGCTGCGCCCGATCATCAATACCTATATCGTGCCCCTGGACGGGGCAGAGGTGACAGCGCGGGTCTGTTCAGGGCGTTAATCGTGATGGCTGGGATTTATCTGCTCAGCGTGGCAGCCAATTATACGCAGTCCAGGATTATGCTGACGATAGCGCAGAATGCGCTGCAGCGGATCAGGGAGGAGCTGTTCGCAAAGATGCAGAAGCTTCCTCTTCGCTTTTATGATACTAATAATAACGGCGATTTGATGAGCCGTTTTACAAATGATGTGGATACTATCGGAAACATGCTCAGCAGTACGCTGGTTCAGTTGTTTTCCGGGCGCTCAGTATCATAGGGACGCTGGTTTTGATGATTTATACGAATATTTACCTGACTGTGATTACCGTTGTTATGATACCGCTTATGATGAAAGCGGGAGGCTTTGTGGGCCGGCAGGAGCCAAGTATTTCTCGGCCCAGCAGTCGGCCCTGGGCGCGCTCAATGGGTATATTGAGGAGACAATTCAGGGACAGAAGGTTGTAAAGGTATTCTGCCATGAGGACGTGGCGGAGGAAAGAGTTTGGCTATTTAAACGGCGATTTGAGGGATAAACAGATTAAAGCCCAGTTCTTTGGAGGCATCATGGGCCCGGTTATGGGAAACCTGAGCCAGGTCAATTATGCCCTGACCGCCTGCATCGGAGGCCTGCTCTGTGTGTTCAGGAATTTTGACGTCGGAGGCCTGACGGTATTTTTAAACTTTCAAGACAGTTTTCAAGGCCGATCAATGAGATCTCCATGCAGATCAGCAATGTGTTTTCAGCCCTTGCCGGAGCGGGCGTGTGTTTGCCGTGATGGATACGGAGCCTGAACCGGCAGATGATACGGAAGCGGTATCGGTGGAGCCGGTGAGCGGGGAGGTGGTCCTTGACCATGTGACATTTGGGTATGACGCGGATAAAGTGATCCTGAAGGATATCAGCCTCTATGCGAAACCGGGGCAGAAGATCGCCTTTGTAGGTTCCACGGGAGCAGGCAAGACGACGATTACCAACCTGATTAACCGTTTTTATGATATACAGTCAGGAACGATAACGGTGGACGGAACCGACGTACGCCATATCAGACGTAATGAACTGCGGCGCAACATCGCAATGGTGTTACAGGACACCCATTTGTTCACCGGCACCGTGATGGAAAATATACGCTATGGCCGTCTGGATGCAGACGACGAAGAGGTAATTCAGGCCGCCAAAAAACGGCATCGGCCCACTCATTTATAATGCGGCTTCCGAAGGGCTATGACACGATGCTGGAAGGGGACGGCGCTAACCTGAGCCAGGGGCAGAGGCAGCTTCTCAACATAGCCAGGGCGGCTGTGTCCAAGGCTCCAATCCTCATTCTGGACGAAGCCACCAGCTCCGTCGATACCAGAACGGAGAAGCACATCGAACACGGTATGGACCGTCTGATGAAGGACAGAACGACACTGGTAATTGCGCACCGGCTTTCCACAGTACGCAATGCCGATGCAATCATGGTTTTGGAACACGGGAGAATTATTGAAAGAGGAGATCACGAGGAGCTGATACGTCAGAAAGGTCGATATTACAACCTTTATACAGGCCTGAGTGAACTGGATTGATGACGAAAAATCCGATTGCTGGCAATGACCGGCAATGGTCAATTGCCGCCTTATAGTAAAAAATGGAAAAATTTCCAGAACCTTACATTCAGTATGATTTATCGCCCTGCTTTTTTCCAATTTTTCGTATAAACTAGATTCATACGAAAAGATTGGAGGTCATAAGATGCAGATATGTGAGGCGACTGTGAAACGTATCAGGGGAGCTTCTCAAAAGGACCGGCTCACTTTTTATATGCACTGTCGTATAAGACGGGTATGCCGCTTTCGACGCTGAAATGTATTCTCAACGGACGCAGCAAAAATCCGGGCATTGTCAACATTCAGAAAAATAGCTGAAGGATTTAACATGTCGATCCGGGAATTTTATTCCTGCGATTTGTTTGACAATCTGGAACAGGAGGATTGAGCCGCTGCTTCTTACATGGTATCAGGCGCAGAAACAGGCAGTAAAAGGTTTGTAAGGGAAACGAGTGGAAAGAATATAAAGAATAGATCTGGAAAAATTTATGTTTTTATAGTATAATAGGGAACAACTGACGAGGGAGTGAGGAATCACTCCCTTTTATGCTGCTTTGGCAATCATTTACAGACGGAGGAAAGAAAAATGAGCATAAGAATCGGTATTTTAGGCTATGGCAATCTGGGAAGAGGAGTGGAGTGCGCACTGAAACAGAATCCGGATATGGAATTAAAGGCCGTTTTTACGAGGCGTGCTCGGAAACAGTGGAAATCCTGACAAAAGGAGTTCCGGTGCTTTTGGCGGATGAAGCGGAAAAAGATGAAGGATGAGGGATCGATGTTCTGATTCTCTGCGGGGAAGCGCGACTGATCTTCCGGCACAGACGCCGAAGTATTCCCAGTGGTTTAATGTGGTAGACAGTTTTGACACTCACGCGAAAATTCGGAGCATTTTGAAGCTGTGGATGAGACTGCGAAAAAGGGTGGAAAAGTAGCGGTGATATCGGCCGGCTGGGATCCTGGCATGTTCTCAATTGCACGTGTATATGCGATGGCTGCTCTGCCGGAGGGTGAAATTACACATTCTGGGGCAAAGGCGTAAGCCAGGGACATTCCGACGCAATCAGAAGGCTGGAGGGTGTAAAGGATGCCAGACAGTATACAATTCCGGTGGAGAGCGCACTGGAGGAAGTGAGAAGCGGCAAAAACTGAACTGACCACAAGACAGAAGCACACAAGAGAATGCTTTGTCGTGGCGGAAGAAGGCGCTGACAAGGCAAAAATAGAGAATGAAATCAAGACAATGCCAAATTATTTCTCGGATTACGATACGACCGTACATTTTTTATAACGGAGGAGGAGATGAAGAGGGATCACACCCGTCTGCCTCACGGGGGATTTGTGCTCAGGGGTGGAAAAACAGGATGGAATAAAGAGAACGGCCATGTGATAGAGTACAGCCTGAAGCTGGATTCGAATCCGGAATTTACGTCCTCCATTATCGTTTCTTACGCGCGGGCGGCTTACAGGATGAACGCAGAGGGACTGAGCGGCTGCAAGACCGTATTTGATATTGCACCGGGATACCTTGTTGCGGAGAGCGCAGCGGAACTTAGAAGAAAATATTTATAAAATTCATTGCCGGGTCCGTGAAACGTTATCGACGGATTCGGCAATTTAAGCAGGAGGAGACGGGAATGTCGATTGAACGGGCAAAAGAACATATGAAAAAATGGGGCATGGATGACAGGGTACTGGAGTTTGAGACATCCAGCGCCACGGTGGAACTGGCTGCACAGGCCGTTGGCTGTGAGCCGGCCAGAATCGCAAAGACATTGTCATTCAAAATCGGAGAAGAACCGATACTGATTGTCACGGCGGGCGATGCGAAAATAGACAACCATAAGTACAAGGAGCAGTTTGCGGTTAAAGCAAAGATGCTCTCCCTGATGAAGTGGCGGAAAAAGTGGGGCACACCGTGGGCGGTGTATGCCCGTTTGGCATTAATGAAGGGGTGAAGGTCTATCTGGATGAATCCATGAAGCGGTTTGCGACTGTATTTCCGGCTTGCGGTAGCAGCAACAGTGCAATAGAACTGACGATGGAAGAACTGGAACAGTGCTCAGGCTATGAGATGTGGGTGGACGTCTGCAAGCTGGGATAATGAGGAAGCTACTACAACAAGAAGGGCAGCTGCAGAAGAAATTAGTGGATACTAATTCATCTGCGCAGCCCTTTATGATTGAACCGATGCTTTGCAGATAGGACCGGTTGAGATGACGCAGATCCTCCACAATCTCATTCAGATCGGAGGGATATCCGTTTCCCCATCGAAAAATTCGGAGGGAGTGACATCAAGATATTCACAGATGTAAAAAAAAGGACGGTCAGGCTGGGCATGCCTTTTTTATTTTCAAGTGCATTTATATATCCTGCGCTCTGGCCTATGGAGAGGCTCATATCGCGGGCTGAGACATTTTATTCAGACGTAATTCAACTAAACGTTTATAAAATAGCTCTTCGTACATTATATCACCACCTGTATATGATTGTAAGATATATATGACTTGATTATATCCGGGTTTAACAGGATATATGTGCTGATATGTCCGGTTAAAATAACTGATCAAAGACAAGGAAAGCTTTTTATGCAACAGTGGTATTTTACAAGATGGGCGTGCATTTAGTCTGTAATAAAATTGTAATAATTATAACTTTCGGATCCGATTGTGTAATATGGGAAAATGCTGTACAATGGTAAAAAGTATGAAATGGGAAAACGGCTTCAATATTTATAATGAAGTCGGAAATATTACCGACAATTATAAAAATGAGAGATACAGGAGTATTACGGATGAATAAATGGAAGAATTTTAAAAGCAGCGCTTTGTCTGGGGATAGCCATGTCGATGGCTGTGGTTTCAACTGTTTCGGCTAATGTTACGGGGCCTTCTGCGGGGCCGGGGGTGGAGACGGGGGCAAAAATCCGGGGCAGGGGCAGCATACGCAGCAGAGCCAGACCGGCTCATCCAGCCCTTCGCGCCTTCCGGCTCTTTCAGGAACCGTTACAACATCCCCCAGGGAACAGGACAACTGGTACGGCAGGGATAAATCCTTCCCAGGGAACTGCTTCAGGTTCTCTGGAGACTCCGGTTGTGGCATCCCAGGGGGCGGTACTCTACGATGCTTTGAATAACCGGTTTTTATTTGAGCAGAATGCAGATACAAGGTTTTATCCTGCCAGCATAACAAAGCTTATGACGGGCTCTTCTGGTGCTGGAACGCAGCAGTCTTGATGATACGGTGACATTTTCCGAGAATGCGGTTACAAAACCTGGAGGCAGGCGCAGTGACACTGAAAATTAAAGCCGGGGACAAGTTCTCCGTGAAGGACTGTATGTACGCCCTTTTATTGAAATCTGCCAATGAAGTGGCTAATGGCCTGGCCGAGCATGTGGCCGGAAGCGTCAGCGGCTTTGCCGATCTGATGAATCAGAAGGCGGCTTCCCTTGGATGTACCAATACGCATTTTGTCAATCCGAATGGATTGAATGATTCGAATCACTATACGACTGCCAGGGATATGGCGCTGATTGCAAAGGCGGCGTTTGAGAATCAGACGTTGAGCCAGATAGCATCCACCGTAAGCTATGATTTTCCGGCCACGGCTTCGGTTCCCACGGTCAGAAAACTGACGATGGGGCATAAGATGGTGAATCCTGCCAATGGTGAATATTATCAGGGAATTGTGGGCGGAAAGACAGGATACACATCCCCTGGCCGGCAATACACTCGTCACCTGTGCTGAGCGGGACGGAAAGAGGCTCATTGCCGTCGTCCTGAAGAGTAAAAAGCAGACACATTATACTGATACCAAAAGCGCTTCTCGATTACGCCTTTGCATATCTGGCTGCCGAGCAGAATCCGGCCGGCGGTCAGCAGAGCGGGCAGCAGACAGGTCCGGGAGGCACAGCGCCTTCATCCCCGGCCGGCGGTCCCGGAGCCAATGCCAGAGACGCCAATAAGTGGATACAGAACGGCCAGATATGGCAGTTTGTCAAGGCGGACGGTACATATGCAAGGAATGAATCGATGATGATTAATAATGAGATATATCATTTTAATAACGACAGCCAGATGGTGACCGGCTGGAACAGATCGACGGCATCTGGTACTTCTTCCGAACAGCGGAGGCCTGGCAAAGACCAGATGGGTGGAGACCAACGGTATGTGGTATTATGTGGACGATAATGGCTCACTCTTTACCGGAGGCACAACGCCGGACGGATTTTTGGTGGATGAAAATGGTGTTTGGGTGCAGTAAAATTTTCCTTTGGCTTTCAGCAAAAAAAGCATTGATAAATGGCGGCGACTCGGGTAAGTCCCCCCTTTCTTTTTAATCTGTTTTCGTATATAATGAGCAGTATGTTTTAAAAAAGACAGCAGGAGATGAGAGAAAATGGAAAATGCACCGATCATTTATTTTGTGGTGCCTTGTTATAACGAAGAAGAAGTACTGCCTTTGACTGCCGGTATTTTGGGAAAAAAGCTGGTGACGCTGATTAATGCGGGGTTATCGGTGAGGAAAGCCGTATTCTGCTGGTGGATGACGGATCGAGGGACGGAACATGGAAACTGATTGAAAATCTGAACAGGGAAGACGGTTACTTTCTGGGACTTAAGCTGAGCCGCAACCGGGGACATCAAAATGCGCTTCTGGCAGGACTTTCTGAGGCAGCCCGGCACTGCGACGCTGCGATTTCTCTGGATGCGGATTTGCAGGATGATGTGGATGCCTGTGATCAGATGATTGAGCGTTTTAAAGCAGGCTGCGATATTGTCTATGGGGTGAGGAAGAAGAGGGACGACCGATTCCGCTTTCAAACGGCTGACTGCGGAGGGATTTTATAAGCTAATGAACCTTCTGGGCGCCAATACGGTTTATAATCATGCGGATTTCAGGCTGATGAGCCGCAGGGCTTTAAAAGGGGCTTAAGGAATTTACGGAAGTCAATTTGTTCCTTCGCGGAATCGTGCCGATGATCGGATACCCCCCCTCCGACGTTGTATATTATGACAGGAAAGAGGGGCGGCAGGAGAGAGCAAGTATCCTCTCGGCAAGATGCTTGCTTTTGCAATAGAGGAATTACTTCCCTCAGCATAAAAACCGATCAGGCTGATTACATTTGCCGGGATTGCGTCCTTTTTGTCAGCATTGGTTTTCTGGTCTGGGCGGTTGTGGATTTTACAGAGGAAATACGGTAAGCGGCTGGGCCAGTATCATGGTTTCCATCTGGTTTATCGGCGGTCTGCTTTTTATTATCGATTGGAATCGTGGGAGAATATATCGGAAAGATATATCTGGAGACAAAGCGGAGGCCCAGATATTTAGTGGAAACACGTTTGATGACAGGGAAGCAGATACCAGGAACGATGAAGAGAGAAGTGCGGAGGATGAAGACAGGGAAGAGAGAGAGCGGAACGGGCAATGGCTGAAAATAACAGGACTTTGGTAATTGGTATGGGGTACCATTCAAATAAGCTGCTGCCACTACCTTTTCGCAAGGTCGGCGCAGCAGATTTGCTGGCCTGTCTGAACTGCTACACTGTTTATACAGGAGCTGCGTAAAAATACGGCACCGGCTTGACAATCAGGAGAAAAACCACTATGATTACATAGTATATAAGAAAAGGCTGTGAAGAAGAGGGAGTACATACACAACCCCGACAGAGAACAGCTCAACGGTTGAGAGGCTGTTCAGGGAAGGTGTGGATGGAAGGTAGCTTCGGAGCCAGGGGCCCCCAAAGTAGAGTGCAAGTAGGGAATCACGGATAGTCTCCGTTAAAGGACTGAATGAGATTGCCGGAATGTTTTAGAGAGAATTCGGCAGAAGCCAGGTGGTACCGCGGAAGATATTTCGCCCTTTGCATAAGTTTATGCAAGGGGTTTTTTTAATTAACAGGAAAGTTCATCTGTTAATTAAAAACCGCTCCGCGGAGGAACACTGCGGCGGTAGGGAACAATGTCGCCGAAGCGACCCGCCGCAGGCGGAGAATCCCGCTCGCGGGATTCCTTCTTGTTTAACAGGAAAGTTCACCTGTTAATTAAAAACCGCTCCGCGGAGGAACGCACTGCGGCGGTAAACGGAACGCTTTTGTAAAGGAGGTGACGGCGAAGAAACAGGATGGGCCGCAGAGCTGTGAATCCTGCGGTAATTATGTCTATGATGACGATTATGGCTATTATGTCTGTGAGGCGGATTTGGACGAAGATGAGATGGCGTCATTTCTTGGAAATCAACGTTTTGAATGTCCATACTACCAGACAGATGATGAGTACCATTGTCAGGAAACAGATGTGATATGCAGGAACGGCCACAGTTGACAGTGGCAGGTTTATTTCTTCAGGGAGGTGGCAGATGACGGAGAAAGAACGACAGGAATGGTGAAAGCGTCCGTTGTGAGATACTGTGATAGCTGTGCTCATGATAATAGCTATACTGCTCACGGCGTGTGGGAGACGAGGCAGAACAAAGAGGCTGCGAGGGAACCGGGAACTTTTAAAACAGGTCTGCTTAAGCGGAGACGGCAAGTTTACTGTTTCGGCAGATGAAGAGATGGCAGTCCGGGAAAAGCGGGGACGCGTGGGAACTCTGCCTTATAAAGACAGTACGGTCGGATTTCTTTTCCCCGGCAGACGGAATTACAAAAGAGATGATTTCAGATTTTAAAGATACCTTTGCCGGAAGTTATGTAGGCAGCTTTGAGAGGGCGTATCCGGATATCAGGACAACGGATATCCGTGAGATAAGCGGTGAAATGGCCGGGCTTGGCATGACAATGACCGACAGCACCGAATTACCGGATGAACCAGCTCCTTTATCTGGTATCGGACGGGGAAGACGGGTATCTTATTACGGCAACCTTCCCGGAGGACGGTGAGCCGGACCTGAAGCTGAAACAGGGAAATCATGCAGGTGATAGAATCTTTTAAATTTATTTAAACATGCGCTTTGCGAATCAAAAAGAAATAAATCATTGGCAGTAAAACAAAAGCCAATAAAAATAAAAAGGAGATACACATGAAAGAACTTGAGAAGACTTATAATCCGGCGGACATTGAAGAACGCCTCTACCAGAAATGGCTGGACAGCAAAATATTTTCATGCGGAGGTTAATAAAAACAAAAAGCCGTTTACAATCGTGATGCCGCCGCCAAATATTACGGGGCAGCTTCATATGGGCCATGCTCTCGATAATACGATGCAGGATATCTTAATCCGCTACAAGAGAATGCAGGGATTTGAAGCATTATGGCAGCCGGGAACGGATCACGCCGCCATCGCCACAGAGGTTAAAGTTATTGATAAGCTGAAGAGCGAGGGAATAGACAAGCATGATCTGGGACGCGATAAATTCCTGGAGAAGGCATGGGAGTGGAAAAGAGGACTACGGCAGCCGTATCGTTAAGCAGCTCCATAAATTAGGTTCCTCTGCAGACTGCGACAGAGAGCGTTTTACCATGGATGAGGGATGCTCGATGCCGTGCTGGAAGTATTTACAAAGCTCTATGAAAAAGGATATATTTACAAAGGCTCCAGAATTATCAACTGGTGTCCAATCTGCCAGACTTCCATCTCCGATGCCGAAGTAGAGCATGAGGAGCAGGACGGATTTTTCTGGCATATCAATTATCCGATTGTCGGGGAGGAGGACCGGTTTGTAGAAATTGCAACCACACGTCCGGAGACGATGCTGGGCGATACTGCAGTTGCGGTAAACCCGGAGGATGACAGATATAAGGAACTGATTGGAAAGATGCTGAAATTGCCGCTGACCGGCCGTGAAATCCCGGTTGTGGCGGATGAGTATGTAGACAAGGATTTTGGAACAGGCTGTGTTAAAATAACGCCGGCTCACGATCCGAACGATTTTGAGGTGGGTAAACGCCATAACCTGGAAGAGATCTGCATCATGAATGATGATGCGACAATCAACGCTCCCGGAAAATACAAAGGGCATGGACCGTTATGAGGCCAGAAAAGTAATCGTGGCTGATTTAGAGGCCCAGGGACTTCTCGTTAAAGTGGTTCCCCATGCACATAATGTAGGAACCCATGACCGCTGCGGCGACGGTAGAACCGATGGTAAAACCACAGTGGTTTGTCAAGATGGAAGAGATGGCGAAACCGGCCATTGAGGCAGTGCAAAGTCAGGACGTCTCAAATTCGTTCCGGAGAGCTTCGGAAAAGACCTATCTGCACTGGCTTGAGGGCATCCGTGACTGGTGTATTTCCCGTACCCAGCTCTGGTGGGGACACCGGTTCCGGCTTATTACTGTGAGGAATGCGGCGAGATGACGGTGGCGAAGACAACGCCGGCAGTCTGCCCGAAATGCGGCAGCACCATTTACATCAGGATGAAGATACGCTTGACACCTGGTTTTCTTCCGCGCTGTGGCCCTTCTCGACCCTCGGCTGGCCTGAGAAAACACCGGAGTTTGAAATTTCTATCCGACGGATGTGCTGGTAACAGGATACGATATCATTTTCTTCTGGGTAATCCGTATGGTATTTTCAGGACTTGAACAGACGGGAAACCGAACCGTTCCATACCTGGTAAAGTATGGAATGCCTCCCGTTTTATCATGATGAATATCGGAGATGAAAATTAGGAGACACCGGCTTTAGAGGATTTTACAACGGAGGACAAGTGGATTCTTTCAGCAGTGAACTCCCCTTGCAAAAGAAGTAACGGAGAACATGGACAAATTCGAGCTTGGAATTGCCGTTCAGAAAGTATATGACTTCATCTGGGATGAGTTCTGTGACTGGTACATTGAGATCACAAAGACTAGAACTTATAAAAAAGAAGAAGATCCGAAGTCTGCAAAACAGCAATGTGGACCTTTAAAGACCGTACTGATCCAGGCATTAAAACTGTTACATCCATATATGCCGTTTATTACAGAGGAAATCTTCTGCACACTTCAGGAGGAAGAAGAGACCATTATGCTTTCAGAATGGCCAACCTTCAAAGAAGAGTGGAACTTCAAGGGCAGAGGAAGAAGCAGTTGCCCATGTAAAAGATTTAGTAAAAGGAATCCGTAATACCCGCGCGCAGAGATGGATGTTCCGCCAAGCCGTAAAAGCAAAAGTCTTTATCGTAACAGAGGACAAAGAGTTAGAAGAAATTTTTGCTTCTATGAAGACAGCATATGCGGCACTGATCAGTGCAAGTGAGATCCAGGTTCAGGATACAAAGGACGGTATTGGAGAAGATGCAGTATCCGTTGTGATCCCGGGTGCAGTAGTCTATATCCCGCTTGAGGATTTAGTAGATTTTGAAAAAGAAAAAAAAGAGCGTCTGAAAAAGGAACAGGAGCGTCTGAAAAAGAGTTAGCACGTTCTAAGGGCATGCTCTCTAATGAAAAATTCTTAAGCAAAGCACCGGAAGCAAAGGTATTAGAGGAAAAAGAAAAAACTTGCAAAATACGAGCAGATGATGCAGCAGTGTAGAAGAACGTCTGTCACAGATGAAATAGAGTGACAATTTAAAAGCATAACAATCGAATAACGAAAAATATTGCAAAATCAAGGGTTTTGTTATACTATAATAGTAAGATATGGGATACCAGATCCTGAATATGCAATAGAAAAGAGGTGACCGTCTATGACTATCACAAAAAGGGAAGTACAGCCAAAAGCCCGCATCACCTATGACGAAATGGAAGCGTTTCTGACACTGCCGGTTCCAAAAGAAGGGGAAGAATATACTTTAGAGGAATTGCTTGCACTGTTAGAAAAAAGAATCAGATCCGTCATGGGATTGAGCAGAGACTTTAAGAAAAAATGCTCCGGGAGAGGATCTACAATAAAGAGGTCTGTATCGCAGTTGGAACTCCTGTGGTAGATGGAATAGACGGTCATTTTGATTATCATTTTAACAATAATTTCAGTAAAAAACCGAAGATCCGTCCGGACGGAAGTGTGGATTACTGAGTATCAACATGGTAGAGCCTGTGGAAAAAGGACAGGTAATCGCTATTTATAAGCCACCGGTTCCGGAGAAGATGGAATGACCGTCAAAAGCGCGGACCACTGCCGGCAAAGAGAGCGAGGGAACTTCCGCCATTAAAAGGACGCGGATTTACCAGACAGGAAGATGGAAATACCTATACCTCGAATATGGATGGCAAGATCGATATGGAGAATGACAGGATCACCATTTCTCAGGTATATGAAATCTTTGGAAATGCGGATCTTTCCGTTGGAAATATTAATTTTGTCGGTGATGTAGTGGTCCATGGAAATGTGACAGCGGGAGCAAGTGTCCGTGCGACCGGCACTGTAACGATCGATGGTGTGGTAGAATCTGCGGATATTACGGCAGATGGCGATATTGTATTGCGAAGCGGAATGTTAGGAGGAAGGCAGTCCTTACAACAAAAAGCCAACTTATATGCAAAATTTGTGGAATATGCAAAAGTAGATGTCAGAGGAAGTATTGAAGCGGATGCGTTTGTCGGATGAGATAACCTGTGGAGATGAGATTGTTCTGAATGGAAAAAAAGAGCAGGATCATCGGAGGAAATGTATTTGCAGTCCGCGGAATAGAAGCACTGGTATTAGGAAGTCCCGGCGAAGTTGCAACCTCTATAAGAGTCGGAGTGCGGGAAGAAGTCCTCGCATCAGATCAAAGAATTAGAGAAAAAGGTGGAGACGCATCAGGAGAATATTACAAAGATAGAAGCCGGACTTGCAAATTTTGAAAGACTTGGAAAAGAGCGTGGTATTGATTACCAGGACGACCCAAGGAGAACAGAACTTTTGCGTGTAAAGATCCAGGAGATTGCTGCAATGGCAGCCGAAAAGACAGAGCTGGAAGGTTTGCAGCGGGAAGTAGAAGAAGCACAGAATGCATCCGTCAAGGCACAAAAAAAGGCAGTATATCCGGGTGTGTCTATCGGAATTGATGAATTAAAAATTTCCGTGCAGGATATGCAGGAACGGGTACAGTTTGTGAAAAGTGTCGATAAAATCCTAATGATGCGGATAGAAGAATAATTTGTCTAAGGAACTCGGATACTGCGATGAGTTTTCCGGGTGCGGTATTGCAAAATAAGTCAAAGAAATATATGATAAAGGAAGTCTGTAGGACAGGCTTCCTTTTTTGATTTAGGAAAGGCTGATAAAATGAAAATGACATATGAACAGGCAGTTTCATATCTTTATGAGATACCAAAGTTTACGAAAAAAACGGATTAGAGCATACAAAGGAGCTGTTGCGGAGACTAGACATCCGCGAGGGAAATTTTAAGATCATCCATGTGGCGGGAAGCAATGGAAAAGGTAGTGTCTGTCGAGCCATCAGCGAAGTGTTAACGGAGAATCAGAAAAGCAATGGATTGTTTATTTCACCACATTTAGTAAGAATGGAAGAGCGTTTTTGTATCAATGGAAAAATGTGCTCTGTGGAGGAATTTTTAGAGGCATTTCACTGTGTCTATGAAGTCGTAGAACGAATGCAAAAGAAGGACTTGCACATCCGACTTTTTTTTGAATATCTCTTTGGAATGGGAATGTGGATCTTTCAAAAAAACGGGTGGAATATCTGGTGCTAGAGACAGGACTAGGAGGCGTGCTCGATTGCACCAACGTTTTTACGCATCCACTGTTAACGATCATTACCTCGATCAGTTTAGAGCATACCGAGTATCTGGGAGATACGATTGAAAATATTGCGGCAGAAAAAGCATGGGATCATCAAGCTGGGAGTACCGGTACTCTATGATGCCGGCAATGAGAAAGCAGATCAGGTAATCAGCACAAACGCATCGGCATGTCAGGCAAAAAATTTATCCGGTACATATAAATTCCTTAAAATTTCCTAAATTTAATGGGAAATATATTGATTTTTATTTTCAATGTGACTATGATGTAGATACGAAAATTTCGATTCCGTTTGCAGCACCATATCAGATGATGAATATGACACTGGCATATCAGGCGATGAGGATGTTAGAACCGGAAACAGGTATAAAAAAGAAGAAGAGATTCTAAAAGGAACTCCAAAATACCAGATGGCGGGGAAGAATGCGAGGTCGGAGAAAATATTTATTTTGACGGCGCACACAATGTGGCAGGGATTCATGCATTTTTAGATTCCGTTGCATTAATACGACCCCAGAATCCGATATTGCTGTTTTCGATGGTATCGGATAAGGACTATGAAAAAAAGCCATACAGCTTTTAGCCGAGAGGGACAATGGGAACAAGTCATTGTGACCACGATTTCAGATAAGCGCGGCATTCCAGCAGAAGACATTGCCAGGATATTTTCCCATTTCGGACAGCAGAGCTGTCGTAATTGAGGACAGCAGAAAAGCCTATGAATGGGCATTAAAAGGTAAGAAACGGGGACAGGCATTGTTTTGTACCGGTTCATTATATTTTATAGGAGAGTTATTAGAGATTACAGGAGGTAAGAACAGTGATTGATTTTGAAGAAGAGTTAAAGAAATTTCAGCCAAGCCTTGAGGTGGAAGAGGCAGAGGAAGCTATTTACAATCAGGATCTGACAGATATGACAGACATCTTAAAAAGAAATGCTTAAAGTTATCGATGCGGAGCAACGCGGCAGAGAATCTGTCCAAGCTGTGGCACAGATGTAAAAGTATATAAAAGATCATGCAGACATCGAATGATATTATAATCAGGCACTTTCACGGGGGATCTGTCGGGGAGAGAAAAAGAGTCTGCGTTTTAACAAAAAAGAATATTCAGGCAAAGAAACCTGTTAGGACTGGTATATTTTGAGATGGGAGAGACCGTATCTGCGCTTAGTGAGTGGGTCATCAGTAAGAATTTTTAAACCGGAGAATAATATTGCCGGGGAGTACTTAGATGAGATCCAAAAGAACAGAGCCAGATTAGAATCGATCAACCAGACGATCAAGAAATATAATCAGGCATTGCTGTACTGTCATCAGGACAGCGGGGATATGGCGATCATCCAGTTGAAAAAGGTGCTTTCCATGAACCCTAAGATGGTACAGGGACATCAGTTGTTAGGTCTGCTCTATTTAGAGGAAGGCAATTACGAGCAGGCAGCCAAGGCATTAGAAAAAGCACATGCCATTGATACGAACAATACCACAACACTTCGTTATATGAAGGAGTTAGATGAC
>VOFI01003233.1_pt1 | contig 25841 bp, 44 predicted proteins | sample 5384131 | NCBI WGS metagenome assembly VOFI01 (sample SAMN12384728, study PRJNA508395) | human gut metagenome | isolation source: healthy gut H | host: Homo sapiens | reverse complement strand
TATTTCAATATTTTTGTTTATTTTCAATATGAAAAGTTCTTACAAATCCATGTAGGGGCATTTTTTTATGCACAAAAAGCCTTGAAATCCAAGGCTTTTTTGCTTGTCTTAAGAGTATTTAGCTCACTTTTTTAGATACCGTAATGTAGCCTACGAAGTTAAATCACTCTGCACCATTGTTATTCCATTTAAAATAAAAACCACCTTTGAACCCTACCAAACAATTGACAGTTCTTGCCTGAATCCGCTATGATAAGGGTACTTGAAATTCCGAGTTTTCATAGCATTTAAAATGTAAGGAGTCAAAAATGAAAATCTATTATTCAAAATATGTCGGATATGGCTTTTTGGCTTTTGCCTGTGCGCTCTTTATCCACTTAGCTTTTTATCGTTCCTAGGTTTTGAGGGGATTCCCAAAGTCAGTTTCGTCACCCTCATTCAGATCCTTTTATTTCTAATTGCGATCTATGCAACCATTGCTGGGATCAAAAGACTGACCAACCGTCAGATCGCCTTTGAGCTGACTTCTGATGGGATCTATGCTTATCAGGGAGTGATCCTGACAAAAGACATCTTTATCCCCAAGGAAAGATTTGGTGAGTGCGACCTATAAAGTGGCTGACGTTAGTGACCCCGATCACCAAAATAGTAAGAGTTATTTTATCAATTTCAGCTGAGGGAAAATACTGCACTAGAAAATCTCTCAAAATCTAATACGATCATTGACACAGAGCACCATACCGTAAAAAACTCTTCGTCAATTTCTGTAAATTTAAGGAAGAAGATTGGCAAAACCTATCCAAGTACTTGACGGACGAATACCGAATAACCGTTTTATAGCAAAGAAAGAGAAATGGGACAGAAATCGGTAATTCGTTAGAATTCGATTTCGTCGTCCCACCTCCGCACAGTTGAGTAGGGCTTGGCAAAAAAGCTGATGAAATCAGCGTAGTAGAGCCCACTCAACCACTGCGTCTTGCTCGACAATCCAAAAATAATTGAGAGGCTAGGACTTTTTGTCCTAGCCTCTTTAACTGTTCTTAGTTCCCCATTTTCCCTTTGGGTACGAGCAGATAGAAAAATAGCAAATTCAATCCAAATACGGCAACAAAGAGCGCTAATTGGGTGGCATCAATCGTTTGTTTCTCGGTCAAATCTTGGATCAGCTTTGTATAATAATAGCCTTGTGAATACCCGTTGTAGCTTGCCAACTAAGTCCATAAATCCTCCACTTGCGCCAAGCGTATCAAAGGAATAATGGTCATAGCTGCCAAAATAATGACAGGAAAGCCAATGGTATCAATCGTCTTGGCATCTACTCTTACCCCAAGAACAAAGCCAATCACGCTAAAGTAGATCCCCATCAAGGATAAGAGGAAAATTGTACCAACAGGCTAGTCGTCACTGGAAAGTGAAAACCTAGAACAGCAACTACTAGTACTGCTAAAAAGATCAAGCTGTTCAAAATCAGTTGTACGATCGATTGATCCCATAAATAGTTCTTGACACTATAGCTTGTAAAGTGGGATTCAAAAGAATAAAACCCGATATCTGAGGCGATTCGCTTACTAAAAGTTGCAAGGCTATTGCCAATGACCCCGATAAATACGGCAATGCCTTAATAAAAATACTTAGCGAAACCCTTTTGAAGCTGATCAAAGAAGATATACCAGCCTATGGGTAAAATAATGGTGAATAATACAAAAGCGCTTATTTCGTAAAACTTGTTTTTAATTGAATCTTTTTCATGCTTGTTCCCCTCCTTTATTCATCTCTTCTCGAAATACTGCTCAATGGTTTGACCAGCCTGGTGAATATCCTCAACAGCCTTTGTTGCGGCAATTGACCCTCTTTTAAAATCAGGACTTTTGTAAAAAGGCATCAATTTAGTTAAAATCATGGGTCACCACAACAGATGTAAACTCTTCTTTGCTCCAGCAATTTCCAAAAATTATCCACTGCTTCCAAGTCCATGCCAGTCGTTGGCTCATCTAAAAAATCAACCTTGGATGATTCAAAATGGTTACCAACAAGGACAAGCGTCTCTTTTGACCACCGGAAAGACTGCCTACCATCTGCTCTTTTGAGCCTCTCAATTCGACCATCTCTAAGAGTCCATTGATATCAGCCTGCTTCAGCTGATTCATCCGGCTTTTTAATTCGACGAATTCAGCGACGGTTAGATCCTCGATGAGCAGATCCCCCTGAGGCATCATCCCAATTTCTCTTTGAAAATCAAGCGAAGTCTTTATCGTCCCCGAATCGGCCTGGAGCTGTCCAGCGATAATGTTGAACAGGGTGCTTTTACCTGCTCCATTATTTCCTAGCAAGGCAATTTTGTCTCCTTCTTCTATCGAAAAAGACACCCCTTTTAATACTGTCTTCTCCTTAAATGATTTTGTAATAGATGCGACCTGAAACATACGATCCCTCTTTTCTTATTGATCTTGTGTCCATTATACGTCAAAGAGAAAGCTTTGGAGGCTCTCTGTCAGAATCTGTCAAAAATCGTCGTGAATGGTCAAAAAAGAGGCTGGGACAAAGTCCTAGCCTCTCAATTATTTTTGGATTGTCGAGCAAGGCGCAGTGGTTGAGTGGGCTCTACTACGCTGATTTCATCAGCTTTTACAGCCCTACTCAAACTGTGCGGAGGTGGACGACGAAATCGAATTCTAACGAATGACCGATTTCTGTCCCACTCTCTCTTCTATTATTCCTTCAAAAGGTCAGGCTCTGGGTAAATCGGTAGTTTGAACTCTTGGTAGACACTGTCGTTTTGGGATACTTTTCCAGTAATTGTTGGATCTTGTACAAGCCAAGACCGCGGCCATCTCCTTTACTCGAGTAGTCCTTTTCAAAATTCTCGCTAACTCTATTTTTCAGCTTTTGTACTATTTTCAACTATTAAAATAAGGGAGTTCGTCTCCTGAAGCATGGCAAGGGTCAGCTGTGGGTCCTCTGATTCAAGACTCGCTTCAATAGCATTGTCACAAAGGATGGATAAGAAGGTGATGAAATCTAAAACCTCGATGAATAAATCACGAACAGGTTCATCGATCTCGACAGAGATCCCAATCCCTTTATTTTGAGCCTCCAATAATTTTGCGGACAGAACACTTTTTACAGCTGGATTTTCAATGTGACTGAGTTTTGGCAATATCAAACTTACTATCGTAAAATTGTTGGCCACTCTCTCGAAGAACATTCTCATAGACTTCCCTGATCGCATTGAGATCTTCATGCTCAATACTTAACTTGAGACTGGTTAAAAATATTCAGGTAATCATGACGAAAGGCACGAATCTCCCATAGAGCATTTCGACGTGTTGGCTATAGGTGGCTAACTCCTGCAGTTGCCTATCTTTTTGTTCTAGAATTTCTTGTTTCAATCGTTCTTTGGACACTGCATTGAAATACAAGAGCATCACAAAAAACAAAATCAAATAAATACTATTTAACTGTTCCCGTAAAGCATCTGCATGAGGAATAGCATCCTCAAAAACCACCAGACCTACAACACTGACTAAATACACAAACATGGAAAGATCCATTGGGGAGTAAGAAACGATTAAAATACTGCCGTTGAAACCCTACTTTTAAATCTGTAAAATCTAGTTTTAACAATTTAGTGATTCCTATATAAACAGGAAAGACCAACAATTCAAGTAGAGCATCATACCAGCTGACAGATGCCTCATGAACAAGTACAATCCCTAGCATTGGAAAGACATAAAAGGCTAAGAGACGCCCAATGAGACTCTCCATGACAACCGGGTAGAGCCCATAAAAATGTTCAAAAGGTGTCGTATGTTACGATTTCGATAGAAACTATAGGCAATAAATACTAAGAAATAGCCAAAAAAGCCTACCGGTGGCACAAGGGTAAAGACGACTGCAAAGAAGAAAGGGCACAAAAGAGCCAGCGCAAGGTGAACTCTTGTCTACTGATATGACGATAGATCAGCATGCTGACGAAGAACTTTAGGTAAAATATTAGAACATCTAACAGCAATTCTTTCTCCCTCTATTTTTTCAAAGCTTCCAGTAAGCCTCTGTACTTGGTCCGTGAGATCAACAATTGTCCCCATTTTCAAAAAAAGCTTTCTTGGCTTCTTTATCAATCTTCGTAATATTTTGCGGATTCACCACAAAGGAGCGGTGGCACCGATACAAGCGGGGATCTGCTTTTTCGATATCGGTAATACTAGCGTAAAATTCCAAGCGCTCTTCCTGGGTGTGTAAAATGACCTTGTGAATGGCTGGAGACGTTTCAACATACAAAATCTTATTAAAAGGAACTTGTACACGCGCCATCGCACTCTCAAACGTAAAGGCATCTTGCGCAATCGTGGTCCCAGCTTGCTCCAAGGTATAGTCGATGGCTGAGCTGATTCTCTCTTTGAACTCTTCCTCACCCAGCGTTTTATCGATAAAATCCAAGGCAGCTACTTTGTACTGAAAGGTAATGGGCATGAATTCAGAGTGAGTGGTGACAAAGACAATGGTCGCATGGGGGGGATCTTTCTTACGAATCTCTTTTGCGATCTCCAGTCCTTTTTTCTCCTCACCTTTAATCTCGATATCTAAAAAGAATAGGTGATGGGCGCCTCTCTCTGTGATAGCATCCAGCAACTGACTTGACTTCCCAAACACTTCTGGCGCTTTGCATTGCAAGGATTTTTGACGGATGAGATCCTGCAAGACCACTTCGATACGCGATTGTTGGATCCATTCATCTTCTAACACAAAAATCTTCAACAAAGTCCTCACTCCTTCCCCTCTACGAATATGTTCTATTTTACCATAAATGATGCCTGCTAAGCCACTCTTTCAAAGGCGACTCAAAGGCCTTCTACTTTTTTCTTAACAAAAAAAACTCTCCCGGAGGAATCCGGAAGAGCTTGCGCAAGGGGAATTTGAAAAATATTTTTAATATGAAAAAGGTCGATAAAATCTACGCTATGTTCAAACTCTCATTTTACTAGCAGCGATATTACGATCAAGTTTTATTGTCAATAGACATGTATGTGGGAAGTTCTCCCCTTGCAACAATGTAGACCTGTGATCTACTCTTACTAGTATACACTAGAATTATTACAAAATCAGTTAATTTGTATTGCAATTTGTTGGCAAATATCCCTCTGCCTGAAAACCCGCAAATGACTTGATTCCCAAGCATCTACGCAAGTCCTCTTTAATTAGTATTTATCATTTCTGTTACAAAATTTAAAATAAAAATATTATTCCACAACAAATGAAAATCCCAAAGCACGATAAAAAGAGGCTGGGACAAAAGTCCTAGCCTCTCAATATTTTTGGATTGCCAAGCAAGACGCAGTGGTTGAGTGGGCTTTACTCTGATTTCATCAGCTTTGAGCCCTACTAATCTGTAAGAAATCGAATTCTAACGAATTACCGATTTCTGTCCCACTCTCTTTGAGCTAGTAAGACACTACGGCACACATGGTGCTTGCCGTAGCCTAATGAGGTGCTTTAGCACCCATTAGACTAAGTGTGTTACATCATCCCGCCCATCATGCTTGGATCCATTCCTGGTCCTGCTGGGGCTGCTGGTTCTGGTTTGTTGGCTACGACTGCTTCGGTCGTCAAGATCAGACTCGCTACGGAAGCGGCGTTTTGAAGGGCTGAACGGCTCACTTTAACTGGGTCGATGATTCCTGCATCAATCATATTCACCCATTCACCTGTTGCAGCATTGAAACCTGTTCCGACTTCGGCATTTTCAAGCGATCAATCACAATAGATCCTTCGTAACCGGCATTGTGAGCAATTTGGCGCACAGGTTCTTCCAAAGCACGAAGAACGATATTGCGTCCTGTTGCTTCATCTCCTTCTAATTCAAGGGCTGCGACTGCAGAGATAACATTGACAAGGGCTGTACCACCACCTGCTACGATACCTTCTTCAACAGCGGCACGAGTTGCGTTAAGGGCATCTTCGATACGGAGTTTCATTTCTTTCAATTCTGTTTCTGTTGCAGCACCAACCTTGATTACGGCAACACCACCAGACAATTTAGCCAAACGTTCTTGAAGTTTTTCACGGTCAAATTCAGATGTTGTTGTTTCGATTTGTGACTTGATGACCGCCACACGGTTAGCGATCGCTTCTGGGTTACCAGAACCTTCGACAATGACGGTACTGTCTTTATCAACTGACACTTTAGCTGCTTGCCCAAAGCGCTTCAATGGTTGCATCTTTCAATTCCAAACCAAGATCGTCTGTAATGACTGTACCACCTGTCAAGATGGCAATGTCTTCTAGCATGGCTTTGCGGCGATCTCCAAATCCTGGTGCCTTGACAGCTACGACATTAAAGGTACCGCGGATCTTGTTCAAGACAAGTGTTGGAAGAGCTTCGCCATCGACATCATCTGCGATGATCAAGAGTGGACGGTTGCTTTGAAGAATGCTTTCCAACAATGGCAAGATTTCTTGAATATTTGAAATTTTCTTGTCAGTGATCAAAATGTATGGATTTTCAAGGTCTGCCACCATTTTTTTCATTATCAGTGACCATGTATTGAGAAAGATAACCACGGTCAAACTGCATACCTTCAACCACTTCGAGTTCTGTCTCCATACCACGAGACTCTTCAATAGTGATAACCCCATCTTTGCCAACTTTTTCCATGGCTTCAGAGATGTACTCACCAACTTTTTCAGAACGAGAAGACACAGCAGCTACTTGAGCAATGGCTTCCTTGCTCGATACTGGGATCGCATTGTTTTTCAAAGCTTCTACTGCTGTTGCAACAGCTGTTTCAATACCACGACGAATGCCAATTGGGTTAGCTCCTGCAGTGACGTTTTTGATCCCTTCACGGACGATGGCCTGAGTCAAGACCGTTGCGGTCGTTGTACCGTCACCTGCGATATCATTGGTCTTAGAAGCCACTTCTGACACCAACTTAGCTCCCATATTTTCAAAATGATCTTCGAGTTCGATTTCTTTTGGCAATGGTGACACCGTCATTTGTGATGAGTGGTGAGCCAAATGATTTTTCAAGAACCACATTGCGTCCTTTAGGGCCCAAAGTAACTTTCACTGTATCTGCTAAGACATCGACACCACGGACCATTGCAGAACGTGCATCAGATGAAAATTTAATATCTTTTGCCATTTCTCTTACCTCTTTCTTCTCTTACTCTACAATTGCAAGAATGTTTGATGTTCCAACGATGGTGTAGGTTTCTTCCCCATCTTTCACTTCAATTCCTGCATGGCTTTCAACCAAAACGTGGTCTCCTGCTTTTTACAGCTGGGGCGATGAGTTCACCACTTAGGGTACGCACACCTTCACCAACGGCCACTACTTCAGCTGTTTTTGTATCGGCCTTGCTCGCACCTGCGAGGACAAACCCTCCAACAGTCTGTTCTTTTTCTTCTACTTTTAAGACCACACGGTCTCCTAATGGTTTTAACATGTTCATTCCTCCATACGTGTTTTTTAGCACTCTCTATACACAAGTGCTAACTTATGTTTCTATTGTATCACTTGGTCAGAAATAGTCAAGAAAAAAACACCTCAAAAATAGATGAGATGTTTCTAAAATTTCAATTTAAAATTGTCAATTTTTGATTGAAATCATCGATCACTTTTGAAGATTGATCCGCCCACGGTAGATACCATATCCAAAAACAATCATGCCTAAAATTCCAACCAAGGCTAGTAAAATCCCGAGGATCAAGAGTGGAAGGAAACTTTTGTGAAAGAGATAGATCAATACCACACCAATACTGGCAATGATAAAGAGTAAGCTGAACCAACGACCAAGGTTTTCAAGCATATGGCGTTGGTACTTGATTTCTGTTTCATATCCATTGACAAGTTCTTGTTTTGTAACCATGGGATTCCTCCTAATAAAATTGAGAATGAAGTGCAAGTAAAGGAGGTCCATTCACTTCATTCTCAAAACTCCTACTAGCAAATTCGTTTTTCTTGTTACCTTAGTATTTAAGATGTGGGTCAAAGATACCAAAGGGCAACACCAATCAAAGCAACTACAACGAGAAGTAACATAACTTTGTTTGGTGAAATTTTTTCTTAGACATCAACCACCAGCAAAGAGTGATGAAGGCTGCTGTCAAGAGACCTGGATAAACACCATCGATCTTTTCTTGGATGTTCAAGAAGACTTTTCCTTCAGAATTCTTGAATTGAAGGGCTGTTGTAACAGATACCCAAGTAGCTGCTACGGCACCGATAACCATACCACCGACAACGCTGATCGCTTTACGAAGAGCTTGTCCTTTTTGGTCCTACAAGGAATTCAACGGCTTTATCCCCTAATTGGTAACCTTTGAAGAAGGCAAAGCGCATACCAAAGTAGACTAAGAGGTTCCATACGACGATGTAGAAGAGGCACCAGCGACGTTACCACCTTTAGAAAGTCCAAGGGCAATCCCTAAAGAACTGGAATCAAGGTACCAACGACCAATGAGTCACCAATACCAGCGATTGGTCCCATCAAACCGGCACGCATACCGTTGATGGTTTCGCCATCTACTGCATCTCCGTTTGCACGCGCTTCTTCCAAACCAGCTGTGATCCCTACAACAAGAGATCCAAGTTGTGGTTCAGTGTTGAAGAAGGCCGTATAGGTTTGCATAGCATCCTTTGTTCTTCTTTTTTGGTATCATACATTTCTTCTACGATTGGAAGCATAGAAGTCAAGTACCCGAAGGTTTGCATATGTTCTTGAGAGAAACAAGTCAAATGACCATAATACCAATGATGGAATGCTTTTTGCTAATGTTTTCTTTGAAATTTTCTTTCTATCAGCCATTTTAAATATCCTCCTCATCATCGTCTTGGTCCACCACTCCGGCTGGAGCAGCTTTCATCGATTTGATCACTTCAAGTTCATAGTAGATTACTGCAAAGATTAATGAAACAACGGCACTGGATACCAAGTTCAATCCGAGAGATTTTGCCAAGGTAAATCCAACAAAGAATGGAATGAAGTCAGTTGCTTCTGTAACAATTTGTTTCAACAAGATGGCAATACCGACACATGGGAGAAGAGCACCGACTGTAAAGAGGGCTTTCATCCAGTAACCATCCATAGGAAGGTATTGTTTCATCAAATCAACCATGTTTTCACCGTATTTGGTGATAATCATTGTTGGAAGGAAAGAGAAGAGGAAGTGAGAGATCCAAGGGTAAACCCAGTCAACTGCGTAGAGTTTTTGAAGTTTCCTTCTTCAACAGCTTTCCAACCAATATGTTGCCAAACCAAGTTCATAGTAGCGGTACCGTAGAAAAGAACTGTACCGATTGTCCCAACGGCTGCACCGATTGGTGCTGCAGCTGCGGCGATTCCAGCTTCATCTGTGATGTTATTGGCATGCACAAACAAGATAGCAAGAGGAACACCGATGTAAGAGATGGCACGCACATCGGCAGATACGGTACCACCAGGTGTTACCAAGGCGATATAAACGACTTGAAGGGCAACCCCTGACCATAATACCGGTTGTCACATCTCCAAGAATTAAACCTGAGATCAACCCACCAATCAAAGGGACGACCGAGTGTATAGTTCCCGATACTGGAACCTCCCATACCAGGCATTGAAGACAAGCTGGCGAAAACTGCAAGCAAGATTGCTTGAATCCATGAAATTGTCATAACAAACGCTCCTTTTGTTTGTAAATTTATTTACCTAACAGATCAGATGTTAGTTTTAAAAACCAAATTTTGATTTGAAATCATCCCAATAACCGATGGAAACATCTGGCAACAATTGGAATTTCACCTTATAGCCTGCTGCTTGAATGGCTTGGAAGGCTTCTGCTTCTTCCTGTGTGATGGATTGGTTATTACCCAATTTCACTGCTCCAGGACGATCATTTGCAGGGCCAACAATGATTTCTTTGACATCACCTGGGACAAACCCTTGGTCGACCAAAATTTCCTTCATATCGATTGGATTTTTGGTGATTAAGAAGTAACGACTATCTGATTCTGTTACTTTTGCTGATTTTTCCTTAAAGGCTTCCTTTGTCCATACAAAGGTTTTCTTGTCTGATGCGCCTTTGTAAGCTTGGATCAAAACCTTGTTTGATGCTGCCGCATCGTTTACGGCAATCAAACCATCACATGGTTTTTCCTTTTGCCCAGCGAGTTACTGTTTGACCGTGAATCATACGGTCATCAATACGTACAAATGTTACTACCATAAGGTACCTCCCTATTAAATATCGTCATCATCTTCTTCAGCACCAGTGGCTGAAACTTTCAAAAGGCTGTAGTGCAGATCGTGCTTCGGATAAGATGGTAGCTGACAAATCGTCTCCCTCCAACACATCCTTCATCACAACCGCCGTCAAAGCCATTGTGAGGTTCATTCCCCCAAGGATCAAGGCTCCATCGAGCTTTCCAGCTTCTTCTAGAACAGTGGCTGCAGTGGTTAATGGACTCCCCCCTACAATATCTGCCAAGACCAAAACAGAATCATCAGCTGTCAATCCTGAAATGCTCTCTCTGAAATCAACTGCGAAGTCATCGACCGATTTTCCTTCTTTGAGTCCAACTGCGATGACCTGATCCATCTTGTCACCAGCAAACATGGCCAGTGATGTTTTTAGACCTTCTGCCAGCCCACCATGACTGACCAAAACGAGGTATTTCATTTTTTTGCGCCTCCTTTATTTGACTCTATTGTAGATTATTTGAAAGCGTTTTACATTGTCAAATGTCACATTCCCAATATGACATTTAGCAATAAAAAATGACATCTGTCACTTGACAAAATGCCATCTTATTTTACTCTAAACTCCTACCTGTAGACTACTTTCAATCTCCCTCTGAATTTGAGGCAAGCGGTTCTCAACATCTTGATCGCGCAAGGCATTGCCAATCAAGTAGTCCAGCTTTTCTAACACCTCTTTTGAGACATTTTTCGGACTACTTTCAACAGCTTGTTCCATGATGCGGTTCAAGGTCTGATTGGTCAAGGAATCCGTCCCAAAATCATCTACCTGCAAAAGGTCTTTACTAGAGCGACTCTTGACGACCTGTGGCATGACAGAGATCCCCTGGGATTGGGCAAAGAGAGTTTGTTGAATTTCTGGATCCTCTGTTAAGAGTTGCATCAATTCCCAAGCCAACTTGGAATGAGAACTTCGAGCCGACATAGCAAAAGAAGTCGTCGTGACCAAGGTTGCCTTGGTCGTTTTTGACTTAGCCGGCATCGGGATACAGGTCCAGGTGAAGTTTGAATATTTAGAAACGTGGTAGGGATAAGGTTTATAGGTCCGATATTGGGCCAAGGTCATGGGATAGAAGGCGACTTTTCCCTGGTCAAAATCTTTAGAGCTCACCTTGTAATTTTTATTTAGATCTTCCAATTTTTGCAGAAAAGTCAAAGACTCTTTGACTTCTGGAGCTGTCAGCTTGAGCATGCCTCCTTGGAAGAGATGACCTCCATTTGCCGCCAAGGCTTCTTTCCAGGTGTATTCTGTGCTCCCAAATTGGTCCAATTGCCCATCTCCATTGGTATCTTTGGTTAGTTTCTTGCAAATCGTATAGAACTCTTCAAGGGTCCAACCTTCTTTAGGAACCGCGATGCCTTCTTTATCCAAGAGATCTTTGTTGACACACATCAAAATCGGATTACTTTCATAAGGTAAGGCATAGGTTTGCCCCTGATAGACACCTGATTCAAAGGCAACGGGGTAAAAGGCCGCTTGATCTTTTCGATCCATATAGCCGTTTAACTTTTCTAGCACGCCTCGCGCTGCTAATAAGGAAAGATCTTGCTCAGAGACCATAAACACATCCGGTGTCTTTCCTGAGACAATCTTTTCAGAGAGCCAGTCTGAATAATCTGACTGCGGAATCCCATTTTCATACTCTACACGAACGTGGGGATGAGACTTTTCAAATTTTTCAATCGCACGATCCAAGGCATGGGAACGTTGACTGGTCGGCACATCCCAACTAGAACCTGCATAAACGCCGATATGGAGCACGGTCGGTTGCTGTTTCCACCAATAGAAACCCGCACTTATACAGAGCACAGAAAGGAGTCCAATTCCCCAAGAAAGATACTTTTGCTTCAATTTCATTCCGTATTTCCTTTAGAAAAAAATCACGTCTCGTCACTCCTGTTTGGACTGACCAGATCGCTAATTGCGTTCGATCTCGTAGGTTTAATTTCGCCAAAATCGTTGATAAGTAATTGCGCACGGTTCCTTCTGATAAGAAAAGTTTGGCCGCAATTTCTTTATTGGACTCCCCATAGCCGACTTCTTGGATAATGCGCCATTCCGTCGTGCTCAAATCCTTGACATTGTCCTCATCTACAGCAATAGAGAAGTTGGTTTTGGCCATTTGTGAGAAAATTTGAAAGACTTTACTAGCGATATTCGGGTTGATCATTGCTCCGCCTTGATACACCACCTTAATCGCTTCATAGAGTTCCTCTGTCGAGGCTCCCTTTAAAAGATAACCTGAAGCACCATACTTGAGTGCACTATAGATAAATTCATCATCGTCAAAGGTCGTTAAAATAATAATTTTGATATCCGATAGTGCTCTTTGACTTCTTTTTTGTTGCCAAAACCCCATCCATGCCTGGCATCCGAATATCCATTAAGATCAGGTCAGATGTGTCTGTGGAATGCTAGACAAGACGTGATTCCCATCTTCCACTGTGGCCACCACTTCGATATCGGGGTGGGCTGACAAAATAATTTTCAGAGATTCTCGAATCAAGGCCTGGTCATCTGCCACCATTACTTTTATCACCATCTCTATCTCCCTTCTTTATATTTCGGTAAACTGACGCGCGTGAAAAAATCCATCGCGACTTTCAAATTGAATCTGTCCTCCTAGGATAGAAATTCGTTCCATCATCTGCTTGAACCCATAGCCATAGGTCAAGGTTTCAAACCCAACCCCATTGTCCTGCAACTCGATCAGGTAATCTTCTTCATTCTCAAAAAAATGAAGACTCATCTGACTGGCATGGCCGTGGCGAACCGCATTGGTCATGGACTCTTGATGACACGAAAGATCGTATCCTCAATCATGACATCCATATCGACATCAATCCATTCATAGTGTAAATCAACCTGCAAGTTTGAAAGCGTCTGGATACTCGCGGATCGTCTTTTCTAAAGCATCTTTGAGGGTCCGTCCCTCAAGAGCTCCTGGACTAAGACGGTTGAGAGAGCCCTCTCACATCCTGGATCCTTCACGGACCACTTCTGATACGCTTTTCACCTGCTCTTTTGCTCGATTGGGATCGATATCAATCAAGACTCCACAGCATCTAAACCTGCCGAGATCCCTGTTAGCGCATGCCCCAAGGTATCGTGAATCTCCCGAGCAATCCGCTTGCGCTCCCGATCTTCTGCAATTTTCTCAGACAAGGCCATATAGTTGTTCAACTCCGTATTAACCTTGGACACCATGGCCAATTCTTCCTCTAACCTCGTGGTTCTCTGCAAGGACGTTCATAATATAAAATAAAAGCGAAATAATAAAGAGCACCATATTCGAGGCATAAAGGGAATTCTTCATGAAAAAGGCTAGGATTCGGATAGAGGCAGGGTAAAAATGAATATAGACATCTAAGGACGGAATCGGGAAGAAAAGGGAAAAAGACATCTGAATTTGTCACAAGAAGCATCAAGAAGCTCACTAGGATAAACGCAAACCAATACTTGCGGTCTCGCTTGGTATTCAACTCTTTGGAACCATAGAAGATATCCGCAAAACCAAGAGAATCAAGCCCGTTATAAGCTACATTTTGGACCCACATCAAGAGCAACATCAGGAGAATCTCCAAAATATTCCACTGATCAAAAATAGACCATCTACTCGTTTGAGACCGGTAACGACTCATGGAGATCAAGGCAATCCCAGCAAATAAGAGCGCAGACAACCAAAAGTTGTAGAGGGCGCAAAAGGAATACGCTCTAAGCGTTCTACTAATAGAGAAGCTTGCCGTTGGGCAATGATATAGTTGGTTGCTTGAAGATAGATGATACTGTTGAGCATCACAGCGATAAAATTTACGACCATCAGGATGGCCAAACTGTATCTCACACCTCTAAATTTTCTCATTACTGCCACCCATTCACATCAAAGTGATCGATGTTTTCCTTTGTCATCATTTGAACCGGAATGGTTATCTCTTTTGGTAGCTTTTCCCAGCCGTCATATCTTGGATGACCTCCATCACGCGGTCTCCCCATCTTCAAAGGAGACTGGGCAACGGTCCCCGACATCATCTGTCGAGTGTAGCAAGGCTTTCATATCTGGTGAGCCATCAATCCCATAAATCGCAATGGGATGGGTGATTCCTTGCTCCTTGATCGCCGCTAAAGCTCCTATAGCTGAGCGGTCATTCAGGGCAACCAGGGTATCGATATCCCCCCTGACTGCAAGAACTTACGGACAGCTGGCATAGCGATCTCCGTCTGACCTTGGTTTCTAGTTCCGAGATAATCTCATATGACCCATATCCTTTGATGGTATCCTTTAAATCCCTGAATCCGCGTATCTGCTGAAACAGTCCCCTTATGCTCCAAGAGAAGGATCCGAGCATTTGAAGAGCGTTTCATCAACTCTTTTCGCAATCAAGACTCCTGCTTGGTAGTTGTCGGAGACAATGCTGGCATCCGGCTTAAAATGCTTGAGCTGGGTATCAACTGCAATGATCTTAATTCCTTGTTTTCTAGCTTTTTTAAGAGCCCTTAAATGGGCTGACTATCCCCTTTAACCGGATTAATCACAATCACATTTACTTTTGAGCGCAAAAATCATCGATCTGCTGGCTCTTGCCTTTTTTCATCCAATTCTGATCTCGGACAGATACAAGAGCCCCCTTCTCATCGGCAATTCGACTAATTTCCGAATGAATACTTTTATAGAACTCATTGTTCATGGTCATATAGGTGACACCGATCTTGGTCTGATCCCTTGATGCTACTGGTTTGACAAACGGCATAGATCCACAAGAGGATGCAGGCCACCGGAATCACCAGTAGAACCCGTTTTATCAGCCATTTTAACAGTTCTTTTCTTTCTTCTTTTCCCCTTCAAACTCCGTTCCTTTTCTGAAAATTTTTGAATATATATTACTTTATTTTACTACTTTTTCAAAAAAAGTGCTGGCTTTTATTGTACAGATGCATATTTTTGATTTATTTTTAAAAGACTTGTTCCCGAATGAAATCCCCTAGCAAGTATCAAAAAAGCTGGTCTATAAACGAACCAGCTTTTTTTTTGATCCTAAAAGGGAAGATCTTCCTCTTCTAAGATGATATCGGCTAAATCTCCTGTTCCACCATTTCACGCATCGCCCGCTGAGCGCGACTCTCTAGCAACTGAAAACTTTTGGCAGAGGACCTCTGTCACATACTGCATGACCCCATTTTTCTCGTAGCGGCGCGTCCGAATCTCTCCATCCAAAGAGATCAAGCTCCCTTTACTGGCATAACTAGCCATGGTTTCAGCCAATTTCCCAGACAACCACATTGACAAAATCAGTCTCTCGCTCCCCGTTTTGGTCCTTGTAGCGACGATTGACCGCAACGGTCACTGGGCAACGGATTTGTCTGTGCTGGTTTTATGCAATTCTGGGGCCGCTACTAGGCGACCGATTAAAATAACTTTATTATACATCATTTACCTCCTATCTATTTATTCGAAAAAAAAATGGAGGTGGCAAACTTTCAAAAAATGGAGGTGACAAACCAAAAAAATCCAAAAAAAGAAAATACCGAAACTCTAGGAAACAATCCAAAAACATCCTAGTCTTGGGAACTTCGAAGAAGTTCTTCCGTACTCACCCAAGGAAAGTTTTATATTTTTGTTCTTTTAATCTGAATCTAGCCAGTGACGAGCAGGATCAAAAGGTGTCCCTGCTACTTCTGCGTCATCCAATTCAATAATGCCTCGTTTTTGAGGAGCATTTGGCAAGTGCAATTCACGCGGACTGCACATCATCCCATAGCTTTTTCTCCACGAAGAGCCCCCTGGGAAAATCAAGCTACCATCCGGCATCATGGCACCTGGAAGAGCGACAATGGTCTTGAGTCCCACTCGCGCATTTGGAGCCCCTGCTACGATCTGAACTGTCTTGTCTGGTCCAACTGCTACCTGGCAGATATTCAAGTGGTCACTATCTGGATGGGCCACCATTTCAAGGATTTCGCCGACCACAAATTTTGGTTCCTGATCATTGACCAATCGTTCTGCGAAGCCTTCTGCTTCCAATTCTTGATTTAAACGAGCTACTTGCTCATCTGTCAAAAAAGACTTGGCCCCTTACCTTCGATGGCGAAGAAAGATGAGGCATCAAAGATATTCCAGGCAACGGTTTCTTGGTTGTCCTCACGGTAAACGCGAGCCACTTTTCCTTTTCTCCACCACCGCGAGCTTTGCTTCTCCACTATTTTTCAAGGTCAGCATCAATACATCGCCGACTTGTTCTTTGTTGTATGTTACAATCATGTTTTTCTCCTATTTTAATCCTGCTAAGAATGCTGTAATCTGCGCTTTGGTTTTCCGATCCCGATTGACAAACCGACCGATTTCCTTATCCTTTTCCAGAACCACCAAACTAGGGATCCCATAAACATCCCAGACTTTCGCCAGATCCAGATAGGCATCTCGGTCAATCAAGATAAAGGTAAATTCGGGATTTTCAGCCTCAATCTCCGGCAAAAAAGGCTTGAGGTAACGACAATCCCCACACCAGTCGGCTGAAAAGACAAACACTTTCTTGCCATCTTGCTCTACGTATGAAGCAATTTCTTCTAGAGAATTTGGTGTAATCATAATTTTTCCTCTTCGTAATGCAAGAGACCATCCTCATAGACAAAGCGGTAATGGCGCTCATCTTCAAAAAAATGACACCACCTACTAAGCGCTCTTCACTAGACTCGTAGAGTTCCACGTACAGGGTCGCAATCGTCCCCATGGCTTCCATTTGCTCCCGTACTTCTGCTACCAATTCTTCTTGGGTACGAAGACGCTTTTGATCTTTGGCAATTTTATAAACACCGGCCGCAAGAGCTCCTGCACTTGCTACAGCCAGACTAGACAAAATAATTTTTTAGCTTTCATAGTGCCTATTGTAACACAAAATAAGCAGAGGGACAACGGTCTAGGCTGGATCTCCCCTCCGCTTTTAGAGACTGATTTCCATAATAACGCTACCATCCTTGTAGAAAAAAGTGTTAAAATAGTACAGAAAAAGAAGGTAACCTATGACTGATTTATTTTTCAAAATCAAAGAAGTAACTGAAATCCCTGCTATCTCAGGTCATGAAGTTCTGTACGGGATTATTTGCGCCAACACTGACCCTTTTATGTGGACGAAATCGTGACAGATGGTCTCGGTGGGATTTTTCGGGGTCAAACACTCAACAGCAGCCGATGCTCCGTGTCTTAGTAGTTGCCCACATGGACGAAGTTGGTTTTATGATCAGCGAAATCAAAGCTGACGGAACTTTCCGTGTTGTCCCAATCGAGGTTGGAACTGGATGGTCGTCGTCCAACGCTTCAAACTTTTTACACGTGACGGACGAATACCCCTGCTATTTCAGGATCTGTTCCTCCTCATTTGACACGTGGAACGGGTGGACCAACCGTACCAGCCATTAGCGACATCGTCTTTGATGCAGGCTTTAGCTCTAAAGCCGAAGCTGAAAGTTATGGGGTTCGTCCTGGAGATACTTTTGTCCCAGATAGCTCTGCCATTCTCACTGCTAATGGTAAAACGTCATCTCAAAAGCATGGGATAACCGCTACGGTGTCTTGATGGTCAGCGAATTGGCCAAGAGCCTTTCTGGACAAGCCTTAAACAACGAACTGTATGTAGGGGCCAACGTTCAAGAAGAAGTGGGATTGCGTGGAGCCCACACCTCAACCACTAAATTTGATCCTGAAATCTTCCTTGCTGTAGACTGTTCGCCAGCAGCCGATGTCTTTGGAGACCAAGGCGCGATTGGGGAAGGAACACTGCTTCGCTTCTACGATCCAGGTCACATCATGTTGCCCAATATGAAAGATTTCCTTTTAACTACTGCTGAAGAAGCGGTATCAAATACCAATACTATTGTGCCAAAGGTGGTACCGATGCAGGTGCAGCACACTTGAAGAACGGCGGAGTCCCATCAACCACTATCGGTGTTTGTGCCCGCTACATTCACTCACACCAAACCCTCTATGCGATGGATGATTTCTTGCAAGCGCAAGCCTTCTTGCAAGCATTGGTTAAGAAATTGGATCGCTCTACAGTTGATTTGATCAAACACTATTAAGTAGCATCGATCTGAAGCCCCCGTAAGGGGGCTTTTTAGAGGAAAACAAGGTTCTCTTTGAAACTTTCCAGCGTGAGTCACCATTTAGTCCCTTGGCATCCGCACTCCCCTTAGAAAGTATCTTAGAATATTTTATCTTCCATCTTTTTCTGGATATAATATGAAAGAATGAAATGGTAGGAAACGGAACACTCATCCTTGGATTTGTGTGACAGACCCTTCCCCTTATATACAGGAGTTTTACATGAAAAAACAAGCTTTTAGTTCTGAAAAGTATTTGAACTTGCAACGTGACCACATTATTGAGCGGATCAACCAATTCGATGGCAAGCTCTACCTTGAATTTGGTGGTAAGATGTTAGAAGACTTCCACGCTGCTCGTGTCCTCCCTGGATACGAACCAGACAATAAGATCAAGCTGCTCCAAGAATTGCGCGACCAGGTGGAAATTGTCATTGCTATCAACGCCAACAATATTGAGCACTCAAAAGCCCGTGGAGATCTAGGAATTTCTTATGATCAAGAAGTTCTTCGTTTGATTGACAAATTCAATGAATTGGGGATCTTTGTAGGCTCTGTCGTGATCACCCAATATGCTGGACAAGCTGCAGCAGATGCCTTTCAAACAACTGGATAAGAGCGGGATCGCCTCTTATCTCCACTATCCGATCAAGGGCTATCCGACTGATATGGATCACATTATTTCTCCCGAAGGTATGGGGAAAAACGACTACATCAAAACCAGTCGCAACTTGATCGTCGTAACCGCTCCTGACCTGGTTCTGGTAAGCTGGCAACTTGTATGTCCAATATGTACCATGACCAATTAAATGGTATCAAGTCAGGTTATGCTAAATTTGAAACCTTCCCAGTTTGGAATTTGCCGCTTCATCACCCAGTTAACTTGGCCTATGAAGCTGCCACTGCAGACCTTGATGATGTCAATATGATCGATCCTTTCCACCTCCAAACCTACGGGGAAACAACGGTCAACTACAACCGCGATATCGAGATCTTCCCTGTCTTGAAGCGCATGTTGGAACGCATCTTAGAACCTCCCCTTATGCTTCTCCAACAGACATGGGTGTCAACATGGTTGGCTTTGCCATTGGATGGAAATGACGCTCCTTCGCAACAAGAAATCATCCGTCGCTATTATCAAACCATCTTAGATGTCAAAGCTGAACGCGTCGGTGAAGGAGCAGATTGAGCTTTTGATGAATGATTTGGGCCGCCAAATGATCGGAAAGTAACCGTGCTTGCCCGCCAAAAAGAAGAAGAAACAGGTGAGCCAGCCTTAGCCCTGAATTACCAAACGGCGAGATGGTAACCGGAAAACCTCTGATCTCTTTGGCCCAACCGCAGCCCTCTTAATCAATGCGATTAAGAAATTGGCGCATATTGATAAAGAAACCAAATTAATCGAGCCAGAATACGTCCAACCTATCCAAGGCTTGAAGATCAATCATTTGGGTAGCCGCAACCCTCGTCTTCACTCGAACGAGATCCTTATTGCCCTTGCCATTACGGCTATGACTAATGAAGACGCTAAGCTTGCTATGCAAGAATTAGGCAAGTTGAAAGGCAGCGAAGCCCATTCAACTGTTATGCTGACAGACGAAGACAAGAACGTCCTTCGCAAGCTCGGTATCAACGTCACCATGGACCCTGTCTACCAGTACGATCGCTTGTATCGTAAATAAATCAAGACAAAACAAAAACAATCCCTACCAAGGGATTGTTTTTTTATGAAGCGAAGAAGAGATTATTTGACGGCATCCCATAATTGGCGAATGGGCTTTCTTTGAACAGGGTCCACAAAATGAGGAGCAATTTCATTTAAAAGATTCTAATACAAAGGCACGTTCTGCTACATAAGGATGCGGCAAGATCAGAAGCCGGGCTGTAACAAATGGTGTCCTCCATATAGAGCAGATCTAAATCAATTACACGCGGTCCCCACTTGACCTCACGGACACGCCCCATTTCTTGCTCAATGGCAAGTAAGGTTTCTAGTAAATCCTCTGGGGTCATCCAGGTTTCAACCTCTGCCACCTGATTCAAAAAGGTATCCTGCTCCACTCCTCCCCAAGGTTCCGTTTCAATCCTTGTGGACGTTTGAAGAAGGTGAATGCCTCGATCCTTGATTTTTTCTAGCGCCGTCTCTAGCTGCAGTTGTTTATCTCCCATATTGGTACCAAGGCCAATAAAGGCTCGTTTTTCTCTCGCTCGATTGTCACCGAACAAGTCTCGAGTGGCAAGGGAACAGGAGCCCAAGGTTTTTTTCAACTCCAGACGAACTTTTTTCTACAAAGGCATAACTTTCGAAAATCTTTTGCACCAATTGAAAGGCAACCGTTTCAATCAGATCGATCTTTTCTGCCTGCATCCACTCGGTCAACTGTTCCGCCAAGATCCCGTAATGGATCGAAGCATCCAAATCTCCTGTGCGGGCTGCACGGGTCATCTCATAATCCACCCATAGGTCTAGGACAAAGCGTTGTCCCAATTCTTTTTCTGCCGGAAAAACACCATGATAGGCGTATATCTCTAAGTCCTTGATCCGTAATTGATCCTCTCTTCACCTCTTATAGCCGGCCATTAGTGGCCCAAGAGTTTATAGGCTTCATTTTTCAAGTCTTTATCTGTCGCAAGCAGTCCACGTGCAGCAGTTGTCACTGTTGCAGTCCCAGGATTTACGGACACCACGCATGTTCATACACATATGCTCTGCTTCTACCCAGACAAGGGCACCTTGCGCTCCAAGATATTCCATCAAGGCATCTGCGATTTCTACCGTCAATCGTTCCTGAATCTGTGGTTTTTAGCATAAACTTCGACCGTACGAGCCAGTTTTGAAAGCCCAGCAACACGGCCATTTGGAATGTAGGCAATGTGCACTTTTCCATAAACGGCAAAAAGTGATGCTCACACATGGAATGGAAGAAAATATCCTTCTCAACCACCATATTGTTATCAATGATTTCAAAATGATTTAGACAGGTGCTCTTCTGCCGTCTGTCCTAGTCCTGAAAAAAGATTTCTTGGTACATCTTTGCAATGCGGGACGGGGTTTCTTGAAGCCCCTTCACGGTTCTCATCTTCACCGACTGCCTCGATGATCATTTTTACTGCTTCTTCAATTTTCTTTGTATCCATATCATCTCCTAGTTGAATTTTCTGTTTTTAATAAATAAGGTCGTACCTGGCTAAGGAAATAGAGCGATCCGTTACAATGAGGAGCTCATCATCTCCAGGCTTGCCAGTTTTGTAGAAATTCTCGCCAGTTGACTTCCTCAAGCTGGTGGTGGTTTGCAGCAGTTGTCATCTCTTCTTGAGAATAGGCTCTTGGATCTTCAAAGGTCGTGAGGATCAAGCGACTATTTTCCAGTTCCTGCCACTGAATGAGCATCTCTTCTAAGGCTTTTGGTCCGGATGCAAGTAAAAAGAATGGTCTTTTTGACTTGGGAACAATTCTCGAAGACTTTGCGATCAAAAGGCGCAACGGCATGGGGTTATGGGCCCCGTCCAGCAAGATCATGGGTTTTGAGAGATCACTTCCATCCGACCAGGCCAGACAACCTGACGCAAAGCCTTATCTACCAACTCTTTTGACAAGAGTTCACGCCCTTCTCTTTCAAAAAGTACATCACAGATACTGAGAGCAAGTGCTGCGTTTCTGGCCTGGTGATGACCTAAGAGTGCTACTTGATAAGAAGCTTTTTCTCTTTTAGAACTGTGATAAGAAAAGGATTGGCCCTGATAGACAAAGAGGCTTCTAGCTCAACTTGGTAATCTCTGTCATAGGCTGTTATCGGTGCCTGCTCTTGAATCAATGTCTTCAATGACTCGGCTGGCTTCTGCTTCTAATTTTCCCTTGAACCAGAGGAATTCCTGGCTTAATGATACCTGCCTTTTCACGGGCAATGGAAGCCAGATCTGGCAAGAAGAGCAACATGGTTAAAGCCAATCGATGTGATCGCAGTCAGAACGGGCTGGCAGACGTTGGTACTGTCTAGTCGTCCCCATACCGACTTCCATAATCACATAATCCAGCTCCTCATGAGCAAAATAATCGTAGGCGATCGCCGTCATCACTTCAAATTCCGTCAAACCTTGAAAGATGTCTCTTGATTCTTCAGCTTCCAAGAGCTGTTGGTAGCTATCCAGATAGGTTTGCAGGTTTTGATCGGAAATGGCTTCGCCATTAATGGTGATCTGGTCATTGTAATGGATCAGATAAGGAGAGGTAAAGACTCCAACGCGTAAACCTGCCTGACTCAAAAGTTGGGACAAGGTAGCAATGGTAGATCCTTTGCCGTTGGTCCCCGCAACATGAATGACACGACAGTCTAGGTGAGGATTTCCTCTCAACGCCAAGAGAGCTTCCATGCGCTCCAAGCCAAAATGTGGATCCACTGCGAACGATAGGCTTCTAGCCAACGAAGATCCAACTGATGTTCTTTGTCTTCATTTACTTGTATTGTTTTAAATTGGTATCTGCTGCCTCTTGGGCTTGGAAAATGGCTTGGCCCAGACTGGCTGCCATCTTGTGTAGGGGGAATATCATGCACTCGCACCACTTCGACTCCTTGACTAGCTGCAATACTCGTCAAATGGCTCGAAGCCAGGTCCCGATTCAAAAACCAGTCTCCGTTGCAGGATCTGTCTCAAATCCAGCTTCCTCAATAATGTTGACCACAAAGCGTTTGCGGGGAGACCCCTAGAAAGATCGGATACCCCTTTTGGTGAATCGTCCCAAGTTCTTGTAATAAGAGTAAGTTCTCACGCTTGGTCAAACCAAATCCGATCCCAGGGTCTAGCATGATCCGTTCCGTCCGAACACCGGCTTCTTTTGCGACCGCAAGCGAGCGGTCAAAGAAGGTCCACATCACGTCTTGAATCGGTTCTTGAGCCATTGTTTGAAGCTCTGCTTCTGTAAAAAGCTGGTTCGAAACCAAAGTTGGAAAAAATAGTGGAACTTGGATGATGCGGTCTTGCCATCACTGGATTAAACATGAGAACTGCGCTGGCTTCATGCTCCGCGACGACAGCAGCCATCTTAGGATCTCCAAGAAAACCCGTAATATCGTTGACAATATCAGCTCCATCTTCGAGCGCTGCCGCCGCCACCTGGGACTTCCAGGTATCCACTGAGATCAAGACATCACTTTCTTTCCGAATGGCTTCTATCACCGGAACCACACGGTCAATCTCTTCTTGAATCTCCACATAATGACTACCAGGTCTGGTTGATTCTCCTCCGATATCCAGGATCTGGAGCCCTTCTTGGATCAGTTTCCTTGCCTGCTGCAAGGCTGCATCCACACTCGTACTTACCGCCATCAGAAAATGAATCCGGAGTGACATTTAAGATCCCACAAAGAAGGGTCCCTTGGCCACTCAGCCATTTATTATCAATCATTTTCGTCCTCCTTTGATTCCCTTCCTACAGCATGATTGCGAACAAAGAGGCTAGAACAAATGTTCTAAACCTCTGAGTTCATTCTCCATACAGATTGTTTATTTTTCTGACCTTCTGTACGAAGATTCTGCATCAAAACTCATTGGTACCTACCATTTTATCATAATTTATCATGGAAGAAAAACTCTCAATACTGGCAATAAACAAAGGAGGAATACAGCCGGATAATAATAAGCTAGCGCATTCAAGGTCATATGGAGACAGATGCTATACTCGATCCGCTTGTAGCGATAAGCCACCCAAGTTAAGATCAAGGACATGCCTCCGTAAGCTATCCATTCCCCTAGGGTACTCGGTCCATGTAAAGTAAGTAAAAAGAGAGCACCAGCTAGGTAACCGATCGGTTCTGCTCCTCGAAAGATCAAACGAGGGATGATGGCCCGACAGAGCAGCTCTTCTAGAATCAGAGCGACAAGAATCACGACCATTCCATAGCAAGAAAAGGAGCATGAGATTGCAGTTCATTTAGAGCTGCTTGATTTGCCGTCGTACCACCTCTCTTGTTTCAACAAGGGATAGGCGAAGCAAGTTATTAGCCATCAACAAGAGAAGAAAAGAAAATTTCTCCCCAAGCCGGCCAGGTAATCACCCGAACATCTAAGTTCTCCAGAGGCTCATCTTGATGACCTATAAAAAACAAAGAGCACCACAACTGTACCATGAGAGCTGTAAAATAGTGACCCACTCCGCATTCACTCCTTCTTGAAGGGAATAAACCATGGTGATGAGGGGGAATTGGGAGAGAAAGAATAAGGGCACAAAAGAAGGAGCCAGAGGGCATTCTACATAATGGGTGCTCTCAACAAAAAGACTGTATTTTTTTCAATGGACAACCTCTTTCTTGTATAAAATAAGAAGACTGGGGCTTTCACTTCTAGCCTTCTCACTTTTATTTCAGTTTACTGATTTTTGAACGTTCAACGTCACGCAATCACCAACTCTTCATCTGTTGGAATCACCAATACCTTCATTATCGGGAATCATCTGTGGAAATGTTCCACAACTCCAAAGACGTTCTTTCAGGGTCGACCTTGCAGCCAAACCAGCTGATGCCATTAGACAGAAGAGCAGAGCGTTTGACTGCGATTTTCACCGATGCTTGCTGGAAGATGATAGATCTGCACCATTCAAAAGCAGCCAAGTGACCCGACCGATGTATGCCGCAAAGCGATCGGTAAAGATATCGTAAGCCAATGTAGCTTTTCATCTCCATTGTGCATCGCTGTATGGATGTAGCGCGCGCATGTCCACTAGAAGATCCAGAAAACACCCAGAAGACCTGATTCACGATTGAGGATGACTGACGATCTTTTCGAGGCTTATTGAAATCCCTCTGTATGTTCAGCATCAAGTAAGGAATAATCGCTGGATCGAGATCCCCTGCATGAGGTTCCCATCATGACTCCCACCTAGAGGGGGTGAAGCCCACGTGAGGTATCGACAGAGATTCCCTTGTCTCAACTGCTGGCAACAGATACACACTGCATTTCCCAACAGTGACAGGTGATCAATTTCAATTCTTCCTAATGGTTTTCCAAGAAGTTTGGCAGCTCACGCTACATACTGATGACTGGTTCCATGAAGGCGCCGTATTTACGGACCTTATTTTCTGTGTAATATTTGGTTGGAAAGAGAATTGCAACGATGCTTTTTCCGGCATGACCTGTGTGGAAAAGAAGGTAATCAATACCACAACACTGGTAGTATTTGGACAAATCTCTAAAGGCACGAATTTCGCTGCATTTGCAGGATTATGAGAGAGCTTGCCATCAAAGGAGCAATTCTTCACTCGAAGGACTTCAGGTCATCTACCAAGGCAGAGTCATGAAGTATTGCTCCACCAGCAACGACGTGGTGGCCCACACCTGTAATCTCATCGCAGGATTTGATAATATCAAAGCGAATCAAATCATCCAACAAAATTTTTACAGCTTGTATGATCCTGGATATCTAATACTTGTTTTCAGAGCGTCATCAAATTTAACGGTTGAAATAGAATCCTTCAAACCGATCCTTCAATCAACCTTTTGCAAGAACAGTTTCCTC
>VOFI01001981.1_pt1 | contig 25877 bp, 39 predicted proteins | sample 5384131 | NCBI WGS metagenome assembly VOFI01 (sample SAMN12384728, study PRJNA508395) | human gut metagenome | isolation source: healthy gut H | host: Homo sapiens | reverse complement strand
AGGATCCGGGGGCGGAGCCGTGCCAACCCGGTCCTGCTGGTGCTCCACGGCGGGCCGGGCAGCACCTTGGGGGCCACCGCCTGCCGGTGGCAGGGGGGCGCTGGAGGCGGCGTTCACCGTGGTTCATTGGGATCAGCGGGGCAGCGGGAACACCTATTACCGGGACCCGGCCGCCCCGCCGCCCACTGTGGAGCGGCTGCTCTCCGACCTGGACGAGCTGGTGGACGCCCTGCGGGCCCGGTATGGCCGGGACAGGCTGTTCCTGCTGGGCCACTCCTGGGGGAGCCTGCTGGGCGGGCTCTATGCGCTCCGCCGCCCGGAGAAGCTCTCGGCCTGGCTCCCCGTCAGCCAGATGGTGGGACTTCAAGCGGTCCGAGCAGGTATCGGCGGCGGAGGCCATCCAGAAGGGCCCGCGGGGCGGGGCGGGAGAAGGACGCGGAACGGCTGGCGCAGGAGCTGGAGCAGGTGCTGGCCCTGCGGCGGCTGGACCGGGCGGGGGCCGGAGCCCTGCTGCGGTTTCGCCGGCGGAAGGAGCGGTATCTGCCGCCCCAGTACGGCGGGCCGTCTCCGCTGGGGGGACTGGCCGCCCCGGAGCTGACCGGAAACGACCTGCGGTGGAAGCTCCGCTTTGACCGGATGCTGGCGGCCAACGCCGCCCTCTACGAGGAGCTGCTGGGGGGCCTGTCCCTGGACGGTTGTCCGCCGCGCTATGGGGTGCCGGTCATCCTGACGGCGGGAGAACGGGACTGGACCACGCCCTATCCATTGGCGGCGGCCTATTACGATACCCTGTCGGCCCCCTGCAAGGCATTTCTCTCCCTGCCGAACGCGGGGCACCTGCCCTTCCGGGAGCGGCCGGAGGAGTGGAGCCATATTCTGCTGGACGCGCTGGCGCAAATCTGACAGACCCCCGGCCACTGGGTGGTCGGGGGTCTGCCGTCAGTGGGAGCGGCCGCCCAGCATGGCGTTGAGCTCCGCCGGGTACAGTGGTAGTCCCCGTCGCCGCTGCGGCGGTAGGAGCCGCGGGCCAGGTCGCCGCCGATGTAGACCGGGCGCTGGTCCTGCTCGGCCGGGGGCACCGTGATGGCCACGATATCCCCGCCGTCGACGTGGAGAACCTGGATGTCGCCGGGGTGAGCAGGTTGGCGCTGACTACCCGCGGGTCCTGGAGCAGGGCGGTAAACTCGTCCACCAGCTCCCGGGGCTCCAGCAGCCCCTGCACCCGCAGGGTGTGGTCGGGCAGCTCCTCCACCCCCAGCAGGATGACACCGCCGTAGGTGTTGGCAAAGGCGGAATAGGTCTCCCAGATGCTCCTGGGCAACCCGCCGGTGGCCAGCTTGGCCTCCAGGCGGTTGTTTTCCCGGTAACGGCTGATCTGCTGGAAGTCAAACATGGGATGTCGCCCTCCTTTTGACCCTATTATAAAGGGAAAACCGCCCTTGACAAAGGGAGACATGTTCCTCCCCCTCCGGCATAGTGTAACAGGGGGGTGTGGACATGGCCTTTGCCGAGCGATTGGGAAATTTTATCTGGAACCCGTGGCTGCTGGGCCTCTTTTTACTCAGCGGCCTGTATTTTTCGGTGCGGACCGGCTTCTTTCAGCTCTTTCACGTCCGGCTGTGGCTCAAAACCACGCTGGGCTCCCTGCTCCGTCCGAAGAGGCGGCGGGAGGGCGGGGGGCTTACCCAGCTCCAGGCCCTGTCCACCGCCCTGGCCTCCACCATTGGCACTGGCTCCATCGCCGGGGTGGCTACCGCCATCTTCTACGGCGGGCCGGGGGCGGTGTTCTGGATGTGGGTGTCCGCCTTTCTGGGCATGATGACCGGATGTGTAGAAAAGACCCTGGCGGTGCGCTACCGGGAGAAAAGCCGAGACGGCGGCTGGCAGGGCGGCCCCATGTGCTACATGGAGCGGGGAGTGGGCAGCCGGACGCTGGCCGCCCTGTTTTCCCTGTGCTGTGTGACCGCCTCCTGGGGGGCGGAAATGTGGTGCAAGCCAACTCCATCGCCGCATCCCTGGAGGCGGCCTTCGGCTGGGACCGGCTGGCGGTGGGACTGGTGGTGGCTGTGCTGACCGGACTGGTGATCCTGGGCGGCATCGGGCGCATCGGGCGGGTCAGCGAAACCCTGGTGCCCTGCATGGCCCTTCTGTTTATCGGCGGCGGAGTGATGGTGCTGATTTGCCACCGGGCGGCCATTCCCGAGGCGCTGGAGCGCATCGTGACGGGCGCCGTCACCCCCAAGGCGGCCCTGGGGGGCGGCATAGGGTACGGCATGGCCGCAGCCATGCGCTACGGCGTGGCCCGCGGTGTATTCACAAACGAGGCAGGCATGGGCTCCTCCGCCATCGCCCACGCCGCCTCCAACGTACAGGAACCGGCAGAGCAGGGGATGTGGGGCATTTTTGAGGTGTTTATTGCCACTCTGTCGGTCTGTTCCATCACAGCCCTGGTGATCCTCACCTCCGGGGTGTACCAGGAGAATGCGGCCCTGCTGGCCATTCAAAGCGGCACCGTCACCAGCGCCATGGTGGGCGCGCCCCTGTCCGCCGCCGCCTTCTCCACCGTGTTTGGCCGCTTCGGGGTGGTCTTTGTGGCGGTCTGCCTCCTGCTCTTTGCCTTCACCTCTCTGCTGGGCAGCAGCTACTACGGGGAGCGGGGCCTCCAGTACCTCACCGGCACCGACCGCTGGCGCTGGCCCTACCGGGCGGCTTTCCTGCTGGCCGTGGTGGCGGGAAGCGTAGGCGACGTGGCCGTGGTGTGGCAGTTGGCCGATATCTTCAACGGCCTGATGGCCCTGCCCAACCTGTGCGCCCTGCTGCTCCTGTCGCCCGAGGCCCTGGGGCTGCTGAACGGCTGGATGGCGGTCAGAACAGACGGAGCTGCCCATCGCGGCAGGAGCAGGCGGGCAGGTCGGTAACGGTATCTCCGGGGCTAGGTACGCCGGTCAGTAGGGGCCGTCGGGGGCGTGCTCCGCCCGCCGTGCCGCTGTGCGGGCGGGGGAGCGGTTGGCATAGCAGTAGCGGCAGCCGGAAGGACAGGTGTCGTAGGCGCCGATGTCCACGCTTTCACAGCAGCCGCAGCCGGGCCGCTGGCCCCGGTCGGCGCCCAGCCGCAGCGGCCCGCCGCACAGGCGCTCCAGCCGGGCCCGGTCAATACAGGCGGCCCGGCCGATGCCGTGGGGGGAGAAGTCCCCCGCCTCGCAGCAGGCCACAATTGACAAGTGATATTCCTTTGCAGTTTGCCCCAGCATGGCCGCCAGCTCCTGCATTTCCAGGGCATTTGGGGGCCGCAGGCCGCCCATGGGGCGGCCTGGGTAGGGGTCGAGAAAGCTCACCGTCACCTGATCAGTGAACGGGGAAAGCGCTTTACAGAGCTTGCGGAACCGGGCCTCGTGCCAGGCGAGGCCGATGGCGTCGGTGAACAGAATGGGGTCGTACCGCCACAGCACCCGCCCCCGCCCCAGGCGGCAGCCCAGGGCCTGAAAGGTCTCCACAATGGCCCGCTTGTCCCGCAGGCCCGGTTCGATCTCCGGCCCGTAGGGGGTGAGGGTGAACTGAAACAGATAGCGGTAGCCCATCCCGTCCAGCTCGTCCAGCCGGGGGAGCAGCGGGGCGGGGTCTTTCGTCCAGAACACGATAGCGTCCACGACTGCGGGGGAGAGGGGAACCCGGCGGAGCTGGCCGGGGCGGTAGGGATTGCGCACCAGCACCTCGCCGGCGCGCAGGCGGCGGAGGAGCCACTCGGAGTACCAGCGGGGGATGTCGGTACGGCGGGAGACGGAGAGAATCACGGGGAATCACCTCGCAAAAAGCGGGCGGACAGCACTGCTGTCCGCCCGCTGTGTCATGCGGCTGCGCCGGTCTGCGGCTCGGGGGAGGCGGAGGGCTCCGCCGGAACGGCAGAACTGCCTCTGGTGTGGCTGGTGATGGTGTAGCCGTCCAGGATGAGCGACTCGCTGCCCTCCTGCGGGACCTCGTGCTCAATAGTGACGGAGTCGCCCACATTGAGGATCACGGCCACCTCATTCTGGGAGGCGGAGACGGAGTAGAACACCTCCTCGCCCTCCAGGCGGATGAAGTAGTAGGTGTTGCCGTCCAGCACGGCGGAGCGGAGCTCGGCGATGACGCCGCTGGCCTCGGTCTGCGGCCGCTCCTCCGGCGTGGTGATGCCCTTGCTGCCCAGCAGCTGGACATACTTCTGCTCACACTCGGAGACGGTGGAGCCGGTGGCCACGATCTGGTATTGGGCCACATTGACCATGGCGTAGCTCTTGACCAGGTTGGTATTGTCCTTCAGGGGATGAAGTAAGTGGGCTCGCCAGCGATATTGAGCAGCAGGGGAAGGTGGCTATATACCCAAGATCCTGCACCACGCCCATGGCAGAAGCCTGAGCGGCCTTCTCTGTAGCGCCGGGCGCCGTATAGAACTTGGTCTCCTTGGTGCGCTGGTTGGACAGCAGGAAACCCAGGTTGGATTGGTCGGCGTTGGCGGAGGTGACGCCGGTATACATATACACGTCGTCATTCAGAGCGATATAGTTAGAGCCCTGGGTGGTGACGGTCACGTCCCGCTGGCCCAGTATAGAGTTGATGAAGCCATTGATGAGGGTGCCGTGGTAGTCATACTGCTCCATGATGAGTTCGGGGGTGTAGACGTTGTCCACCCATGTGGGCACCTCCTCGTAGGTGTATGTAGGTGCTCTCCGCCGGTGATGGTCGCCCAGGAAGTTGGCGGAGTCCTTGTCCAGGGTGGGGATCTCACTAAAGGAAATCTCGGCGATGTCCTCGGCGCAATTGCCATCCTCCACGGTGAGCAGATCCCGGTAGGCCGCGGCGCGGAAAAGGGGCATCGAGAGGATGGAGCCCACGATGGCCACCGCGATCAGGGCCAGAAACAGGATGCCCACAGGCAGGCACTGGGTCTTGATGAAGCGGAGGTACTCCTTGGGGCCTCCACCGCTGCTGACCACATTCATGCCGGAGGTGATCAGGGCGCTGACGACATACACCACACACAGGATGCCGATGAAGGTATAAAAATCGCTGGACTGCAGGTTGATGGGGGCAGGGCCACATAGAAGTAGAGGAAGCCCACCACAGCGGTGACGATCAGATTGATCAGGATCTTCCCCAGCTTGCTTGCAGGGCCTCGGCGCTTCTTGGCCGGTTGCTGTTCCATAAAAACATTCTCCTTTTGTTCCGCGGGCCCGGAGGCCAAACGAACGGGATAAGGGTAGTATAGCCTAAAAATCGGCTGAAAGGCAACGGCTGGCCGGAAATTGGAAGATTAAAAAAGAGTAAAGATGCGGTCGAATCTTTTTGTAAAGTTCTTGTAAATACCGTTGACGCGCCACTTTACATTCGGTATACTACTGCTGGCATTTGGTAAGAGATCAGAAAAAAGAATGTAAAAATGAGGGAATGAACGTGAACCTAGACATAAGCATTCTCCTGGGGCTGCTGGGCGGCCTGGCCCTGTTCCTGTACGGCATGCAGATGATGAGCTCCGGCCTGGAGGCCGCGGCGGGCAACCGCATGAAGGGCATTCTGGAGCGGCTGACCTCCAACCGCTTCCTGGGCGTCCTGGTGGGCGCGGGCATTACCGCCGTGATCCAGTCCTCCTCCGCCACCACAGTCATGGTGGTGGGCTTCGTAAATTCCGGGATGATGACCCTGAACCAGGCGGTCTGGATCATCATGGGCGCCAACATCGGCACCACCGTCACCGGACTGCTGATTGCGTTGGACGTGGGTGAGCTGGCTCCCCTGTTCGCCTTCGTCGGCGTGGCCATGGTGGTCTTTTGAAGAAGCCCCAGATTCACCACTACGGAAATATTCTGGCCGGCCTGGGCGTGCTCTTTATCGGTATGGAGATGATGGGCTCGGCCATGGAGCCCCTGCGGGAATGGCCCGCCTTTGTCAATCTGGTGAGCACCTTCTCCAACCCCGTTGTCGGCATTCTGGCGGGAGCGGCCTTCACAGCTCTGATCCAGTCCTCCTCCGCCTCGGTGGGTATCCTGCAGGCGCTGGCCCTCAGTGGGGTAATCGGCCTGGACAGCGCGGTATACGTCCTCTTTGGCCAGAATATCGGTACCTGTATCACTGCGGTCCTGGCCTCCATCGGCACCAGCCGCAGCGCCAAGCGCACCACCATCATCCACCTGATGTTCAACGTGTTCGGCACCGTTCTGTTCACCGTCATCTGCATGGCCACGCCGTTGACCGGGTTTATGCAGTCCATGACCCCCGACAACCCGGCGGCGCAGATTGCCAACATGCACACCCTCTTTAATATTGTGACCACCCTGCTGCTGCTGCCCTTCGGCGGATATCTGGTGAAGATCGCCATGCGCATCCTGCCCGACCGCAAGGAAGACAAGGAGGAGGGGATGCACCTGGCTTTTCTGGTGCCTATGCCTGCCTCCAAGCAGGAGCACCCCATCGGCTTTTCCGCGATGTATGTCACCCAGATCCGCCAGGAGCTCAACCGCATGATGGGCATGGCGAAGGAGAACATCGCCACCAGCTTCCAGGCAGTGCTGGAGCGGGATGTAAAGCGCGTGGAGAGCGCGGAGGCCACCGAGGAGTATATCGACTATCTCAACAAGGAGATCTCCCAGTACATCTCCAACATCATCGTGCACGAGACCAACGAGAAGGACTCCACCGCAATCAGCGCCTACTTCAAGATCACTGGCAACATCGAGCGCATCGGCGACCATGCCATGAATATCTGCGAGTACACCCAGATGCTGGACAAGAAGAAGATTCAATTCTCAGAGGAGGCTCAGGAGGAACTGAGGACCATGGAGGCCGTATGCCTGGAGGTGCTGGATCTGCTGGAGCAGGAGAGCATCGAGCCCACCGACTGGCTCACCAAGGTTTCCGCGCTGGAGCAGCGGATGGACGACATGACTGAGGAGTATCGCCGCAACCAGATGAAGCGGATGAAGCAGGGCTCCTGCTCAGACGAGGCGTGCATCATTTTCTCCGAGCTGCTTACCGACTTTGAGCGCATCGGCGACCACGCACTGAACATCGCCCAGGAGCGGGCGGGCATTGCCACCGAGGCCACCGACGCTTGACAAAAAGACCGTATCCCCGCCGGGGGACACGGTCTTTTTTTGTGGATCTCAGAGGGCGGCGCACTGGGCTTCGATGTCCGTCTCGCAGGCCTTCATGGCCTGGAGGGTGCGCTCCAGCAGGTCGTTGAGCTCCCAAGGAGTTGGGCTCCCTGGGTGATGGTCTCCCGGGAGCAGCCGGCGGCAAACTTTTTGTCCTTGAATTTCTTGCGCAGACTGGACAGCTCCATGTCCTGCACGCTCTTGGAGGGGCGCATGAGGGCGGCTGCGCCGATCAGTCCGGTGAGTTCGTCCACGGCGAAGAGCACCCTCTCCATTTCGTGCTCCGGCTGGGCGTCGCCCTCCGTCATGCCCCAGCCGTGGCTGACTACCGCGTGGATGAGGGCTGGGTCCAGCCCGCGGGCCTCCATGATCTCACGCACCTTGACGCAGTGCTCCTCCGGGTAGCGCTCGAAGTCCAAGTCGTGCAGCAGCCCCGCTTGGGCCCAGAACGCCGCCTCCTCCCCGTAACCCAGCTCCCGGGCGAACCAGTTCATGACGGCCTCCACCGTCAGGGCATGGCGCAGGTGAAAGGGCTCCTCGTTATACTGCCTGAGCAGGGCCAGCGCCTGCTCCCTTGTCAGCTCCATGGTCCGACGCCTCCTTGAAAGAATAGTACCATCATACCACGAAAGGAAAGAATTTGTAAAGTGCATGGGGCGGGACTTGCCATCCTTCGGAAACCGTAATATACTAGGAGCATCCAAACATAAGGAGGGACCCATTATGAAGTATGAGATCATTGGTGAGCCCATGCCCGTCGTGGTGTGTGATCTGGAGGCCAACGAGGCCATGATCACCGAGCGGGGCTCCATGGTGTGGATGAGCCCCAACATGAAGATGGAAACCGGAGCCGGCGGTATTGGCAAAGCCTTCGGTCGCATGTTCTCCGGTGAGTCGATGTTTCAAAATACTTATACCGCCCAGGGCGGAGCTGGGATGATCGCCTTTGCCTCCAGCTTCCCTGGGTCCATTAAGGCGGTGGAGATTGACCCGGCCCACCCCGTAGTGGTGCAGAAAAGCGGCTTTCTGGCCTCTGAACAGGGGGGTGGAGCTGTCCATCTTCTTTCAAAAGAAAGCGGGAGCTGGCTTTTTTTCGGCGGCGAGGGATTTATTATGCAGAAGCTCTCCGGCCGCGGCACGGCCTTCTGGAGGTCGACGGCTATGCGGTGGAGTATGAGCTCCAGGCGGGGCAGAGCATGGTGGTGGACAGCGGCAACCTAGCCATGATGGATGCCACCTGCACCATTGACATTCAAATGGTGAAGGGCGTCAAGAATGTCCTCTTTGGCGGCGAGGGCCTGTTCAACACCGTGGTAACCGGGCCGGGCAAGATTCTGCTCCAGACCATGCCGGTCAGCGGGGTGGCGGCGGCGCTGGCCCCATTCTTCAACACTGGAAGCAAATAAATGGATACCCTGATGAGCCTGCCCATGACCGCCTCTGTCCTGACGGAGTATGGGGACTTGGAGGAGGCTTGCCGTTCCTGCGGCTGTGACGGCCTGGAGGTGGTATGGGGCGGTGAGGAACTGCCTTGCACGGTGCCGCAGGCGCTGCACGTGGGCTACCACCTGACCTTTTATCCAGATTGGCTGGATTTCTGGCGGGGAGACCGGGCCGCACTGACCGAGAAATTTGGCTCGGAGGAAGTGTGGCGGTCCTTTTACGGCGGCCCGGAGGGACGGGAGACCCTGCTGCGCCTCTACCGGGAGGATCTGGACCGAGCTGTGACGTGGGGGGCGCGCTATGTGGTGTTCCACGTGTCCGACGTGTCGGTGGAGGAGGGCTTCACTTACTACTGGCGGCACACCCATGAGGAGGTCATCGATGCAGCGGCGGAGGTTATCAATCTCCTGCTGGGAGACCGGGCGTGGCCCTTCGACTTCCTGGTAGAGAACCAGTGGTGGCCGGGCTTCACCTTCACCGAGCCGGAGCTGACCCGCCGTCTGCTGGACGGAATCCGGGCTGAGCGCAAGGGGATCATGCTGGATATCGGGCATCTGATGAACTGCGACACCAGCCTGCGTACCCTGGAGGAAGGGGCGGACTATGTGCACCGCATGCTGGACCGGCATGGAGGTCTTTGCCGGTACATCAGGGGGATTCATCTTCACTGCTCCCTCAGCGGGGAATATGTCCGGGCCCATACGGGTTTTCTTCCTCCGGGGTTGCCTCTGGACTATTTAAAGCGGTACGGCTTCGGCTACCGCCATATCCTGCGCATCGATACGCATCAGCCCTGGACTTCCCCTGCCATCTGTGAGGTAGTGGAGCGCATCGGGCCGGACTATTTGGTACATGAACTCTCCGCACCTGACCGGGGGGCGCGGGAGGAGGCTATCCATATTCAAAACCGCGCCCTCGGACGTGGATAAAGCGGCGGCGCATCCATTCGGATGCGCCGCCGTTTTTAAGAAAAAGCTCCGCAACCGAAAGGTTACGGAGCTTTGGCAGCGGGTGAAGGATTCGAACCCTCACATACAGAGTCAGAGTCTGCTGTGCTACCCTTACACAAACCCGCTATTTTTTACTGCTCTCTCGTGAGCACGCATATTATTATACCAAAATGGCGCAGAATGTCAATAGAAAAATGAAAAAAATTTGGAAAGAAAAAATTGGGCCGGGGCCCCGGCCCATGGCTCAAAGTCAGAACTGGTTGGGCTGGTTGTTCTTGTTCTGAGCCTGCTCCTTCTTCTTGTTCTGAGCATTCTGGCCATTGGTCTTGTTCTGACCATTCTGGCTGCGGGCCTTCATCTGGTCCGGATTCTGATTCTGCATCAAGCTCACCTCGCTTTCGCTGATTGTAGTGTACCCGGAAAAAACAAAATCATACGGAAATTTTTTTTTCTCAAATGGGGATACCACGGGCTGCACTTTTATGCTATAATGAACCATCATAGCTTAAAATGAAGCAAAGGGGGCAAGACACCATGAAATGTCCGTACTGCGCCCATCCGGAGAGCAAGGTGGTGGATTCCCGGCCCTCCGATGAGGGGGCCAGCATCCGCCGCCGCAGGGAGTGCCTGGCGTGCCATAAGCGGTTTACAACCTATGAGACCATGGAGAGTCTGCCTCTGGTGGTCATCAAGAAGGATGGCAGCCGCCAGACATTTGACAAAAGCAAGCTGCTCAACGGCATGATCCGGGCCTGTGAGAAGCGCCCGGTGCCCTTTGGAAAGCTGGAGGAGATTGCCAACGAAATTGAGCAGGTTCTCCAGAACGACATGGACCGGGAGATCCCCTCGGCGAAGATTGGGGAGTTGGTGATGGACCGGCTGAGAGAGGTGGACGAGGTGGCCTATGTCCGCTTCGCGTCGGTGTACCGGCAGTTTAAGGACATCGGCACCTTTATGACGGAACTCAATAAGCTGCTGGTGGAGAAATAGAAACAGAAAACAGCCTGTCGAAGCATGTATTCGACAGGCTGTTTTTTTAATGTCATTGTCATCTTCTCCCAACTGCTGGCGGATGTAGGGGGCGAAGATGCGCTCCAGAAGGAGGGAGTGGAGCAGGGCCAGAAGGGCGGGGGTGACTGCGATGGCCAGGAAGAAGTTGAGACACACCGTCAGGGCGGCATACAGCAGCAGCGCCAAGGCGATCGTAGAGGGCAGGTGGGCGATGGCCAGCTTGGCGCAGTTGGAGAGGAGGCCGCCCACACCGAATTCAAACTGGGAGAGGACGGGGAAAGAGGTAGCACAGCAGGCCCAGCGGCAACAAAAAGAAACACATAGTAGGCCATAAACAGGATGTAGCCGGCGCGGTTGAGCGATGCAGTCTGATAGAGCAGGGTATAGAGAACGAACAAAACCGCACCGACAGCCACCACCACGAGGGTGGTCAGGGCGCCAACCTTGAAATTTTCCCGGAAGGTACGAAAAAACAGGCTCCAGCTCTTGCGCTCGCTGCCGCGGATACAGCGCGCCACTGTGCGGTAGAGGGCGGCGGTGGCGGGCCCCAGGGTGAACACGGGCAGAGAGCAGACCAGCCAGAACACACTGAGGAGAAAGAGATCCACCAGCTTTTCGATCAGACGCCAGAAGTCGTTTTCCGGATTAAAAATGCCTGCGGCCATGAAGGGGCCTCCTTTTTGTCACAGGCCCGGCGACAGTTCGCCGGGCCTGTACGGGTTCAGAACAGTGTGGGAATCCGCTCGGCCAGCGCGGCGGCCAGCCGGGCGTGGCTCTCACGGGTGAGGTGCATGAAGTCAATGGGGTTGTGCGCCAAGCCAAGGGCATTGGCGTCCAGAAAGTGGCAGCGGGTTTCTGCGGCGACCGCCCGGAACTGGCCGGGCAGGCGCAGGGATTTTTCCACGCAGCCCAGTCCCATCTCCTGGGCCACAGGGAGATCGCTCCACTCCCTTTCCGATGGCGGGCGGGGCGACAATCAGAAGGTTGGGCTGCCCGCCCGCCCAGCAGTCGATGGACTGTGCCTTCCGCACCAGGCGGCGCAGGCCCTTGCCGATGGCGCAGGCGTTGGCGCCCAGCCGCTCCTTGGTATCGTTGGTGCCCAGCATGACCACCAGCAGGGACACCGGCGCGTGGCTCATGAGGCATGGATAGAGGTAGGGCAGGGCGCTCAAACTCTCCTCCACCGGGTCGTCAAAGACGGTGGTGCGTCCGGGTAGCCCCTCCTCAAGAACCAGAAAGTCCTCTCCCAGGGCAGCCTGGAGGCGGCAGGTCCACCGCTCTGATTCATTAAAGCGGCGGAGGGAGCCGTCGGCGCAGTCGGCGGGATCGGCGCAGTATCCATGGGTGTTGGAGTCTCCCAGGCAGACGATGTGGCGCTTCACCGCTTACCTCAACTCGGGCAGGGAGGCGGCGGCCACGGACTGGCCTACACGGCGGGCCTTCTCGTCGGGCAGGGTGGGGTTCATGAGGCCGGCCACCTCCGGGTACTCGTCGGCCAGCACCTTCTTACAGGTGTCCAGGATGATGTCGCCGCCCCGGCCGGACATGACGCGACCCAGCAGCAGCACGTGCTTGAAGCCGTAGAAGTGGTGGTACAGGGCCAGGGAGTGGCCCAGGTACACGCCGATGGAGCGGTAGATGGCCTCGGCGGGGGAACCGCCCTGGTCCATCAGCTTCTGGACCTCCTTGAGCTTCTCAGCAGGGGAGAGGTCGGCGGACAGGCTGATGCCGGCGGCGGGAGCCAGCGATGACGGAGTCCTGGGAGAAGTATTTGACGCCGCAGCCGATGTCGCCGGACCACTCGTCCTCCATGGCGTTGGGGGACACGTCCACCGGGGCGAAGGCCAGCTCGTTGAGCCAACCGGTGATGTTGCCGTCCGCGTCCACGTAGCCGACGGCCTCGCTGGTGCCCATGGCGATGCCCAGAATGCTGTTTTCGCCCAGGTTCATGGCGCCGGCCAGGGCGGACACGTCGCCGTCGTTGGCCACCACATAGGGCACGTCGCCGAAGGTGTCGCGGATGGCGCGGATATAGATGTCCTTCACCTTGGCGTCAAAGTCCTCCTTGGACACCTTGAGGAACAGGGAGGCATTCATGGTGCGGTTCTCGATATAGATGCCGGCGGAGGAGACGCCCACCGCGTCCACCCGGGGCATGTGCTCGGCGGCGGCCTTGAGGGCGGAGACGATGCCCTCATAGTGGTAGTCGGGGTCGGAGGTGGTCTTGGGAAAAGCCGATGCGGCAGCCGCCCAGGTGGCGGCCCACAGCCTGGGGATTGCTCTTCTCGGCAGGCACCTGGTCGCAGTACACCACCTCAAAGGGCTTCTCATAGACGTTGGACATGAAGTCGGCGTCAAAGGCGCGGGCGCCGCCCACGCGGTAGGTGGCCTTCATGGCCTCATATACGGCCTGATCGCCGCTGAGGTACACCTTGAAGCCGCCCTTCATCCAGAGCAGCATCTTGATGATGCGGTCCACATAGTAGATGTCGGCCTCGGCCATGTCCGGAGTGCCGTGGATAAAGGTTTTGTAGACCGCCACCTCGCCGCCGGCCCGCTCCACCGCGATGTCCAGCGGCTTTTTGGCGTCCTTCAGAAAGGCGGTGCAGAACTTTCCCAGGGGGAGAAAACCGGGGTCCAGTTCCGGCACGTTTTTACTGGGACTTCAATTCCAAGATGCTTCATTGCATAAGCCCTCCTTTTTTGTGGGAAACAGACAGGTTCCTTCCCCTATAGGCTATCAGTTTTTTGAATCTGTCAAGCATATTTTCAGGGTTTTGAAAATAATTTTCGAAATTCTCTTGACGGGAGGGGGGAGGGCGGTTATGATGGAGGCAAATGGGGGACCTCTCCCAATCAGCGAAAGGTGGGATCTGACATTATGGATCATAAGGCTCGTTTACAGAGTCACCAGAAGTGGATTCAGGAGGAACTGGAGCGCAGCATCCGGTTTTGGATGAAAAACGGCATGGACCCGGTGCACGGCGGCGTCTATACCTGTCTGGATCGGGAGGGAAAGGTGTTCTCCACGGACAAGAGTGTGTGGATGCAGGGCCGCTGCGCTTGGATCTTCGCTTATCTGTGCCACGTGTACGGAGTGAAGGAGGAGTGGCTGGCCGCCAGCAAGAGCTGCCTGGACTTCATGGAGCGGTACTGCATCAACCGGGCGGCGGGCAACCGGATGTACTTCACCGTCACCGGCGACGGCAAGCCGCTGCGTCAGCGCCGCTATTGCTTCTCCGAGGGCTTCTATGCCATCGCCAACGCCGAGTATTACGGGGTTACCGGCGACAAGGCCTGCCTGGAGCGGGCCCGCGCGGCCTACGACCTGATCTGGAACCTGAACCAGGGGGCTGGTCGCCGACCCCACGGGGATGGGCCCCAAGACCATCCCAGAGACCCGCTCCGGCCGCGCCCTGGCCAACCCTATGATCTATCTGAACATCACCTCGGTCCTGCGCCGGGTGGACCCCGAGCAGGACGCGCTTTACAGCGAGCGGGCCGCCCAGTGCGTGGATGAGATTTTCCGCTACCACTACAAGCCAGAGCTGGGCTGCACCTTGGAGAGCGTCGGCCCCAACGGCGAGTTCCGGGGCGACGTGACCGAGGGCCGGGTGGTCAACCCCGGCCACGACATCGAGTGCTCCTGGTTCCTGATGGAGGACGCCAACCGGAAGGGCGACAAGAAGCAGCATGAGGTGGCGGTCAAAATCTTTGACCAGGCCATCGAGGCCGGCTGGGACTACGAGTACGGCGGCCTGCTCTACTTCATCGACTGCCTGGGGCGTCCCCCTGAGGCCTATGAGCACGACATGAAGCTCTGGTGGCCCCACGACGAGATCCTCATCGCCAGCCTGATGATCTACCGCGACACCGGCGACGAGAAGTACCTGACCTGGTTTGAGCGCACCCTGGACTACTGCAAGGAGCACTTCTCCGATCCCGAATACGGCGACTGGTACGGCTACCTGCGCCGGGACGGCAAGCCCACCATGCCCGCCTGTAAGGGCAGTACGTTCAAGGGGCCCTTCCACCTGCCGCGGATGCTGGTGATGTGTGACCAGATGCTGGGACAGCTCCTGGCCGGACAGTGAGGGGGCAGTTATGCCCTTTGGAAATGTATTTGAAAAGATCAACAGTGAATACTACCAGCTGACCAGCGCGGAAAAGAAGGTGGCCGACTATGCGGTGATTCACCAGCAGAAGACCCAGTTCATGTCCATCTCCGAGCTGGCGGAGGAGGCCGGCGTGGCGGAGGCCACTATCTCCCGCTTCTGCAAGCGGCTGGGTTACAAGGGGTACAGCGCGTTCAAGCTTGCCGTAGCCAACTCCACGGCACGGCGGGTGGAAGCCCCTACCGTACCGGGGGAGATCCGGCCGGAAGACAGCATTGAGGAGCTGTGTCAGAAGCTCTACGCCGCTGACCGGGATGCCATGGCCCAGACGGTGGAACTGATCCGCCCGGACAGCGTCCGGAAGGCGGCGGATCTGCTCTTTTCCGCGGAAAAGGTGCTGTGCATGGGGCAGGGGGGTCCATGATCCTGGCCCAGGAGTGCGCCCATCTGTTCAGCACCGCCCGGCCCAACTTCTACGCGGTGCTGGATTCCCACATGCAGGCCATCGCCGCCTCCCACCTGACGGCCCGGGACGTGGTACTGTATTTTTCCTACTCCGGCTCCACGGAGGAGCTGCTGAAAAACCTGAAAATCATCCGGGACCGGAGAGCGGTGGCCATCCTGGTCACCCGGTTCCCCAAATCCCCTGGTGCGGCCTATGCCGACGTAGTGCTTCAGTGCGGCTCTCTGGAGGGCCCCTCCAGGGCGGCTCGGTGGCGGCCCGTGTAGCGCAGCTCTACCTGATGGACGTGCTGTTCCATGAGGTGTGCCGCAGGGATGTGCAGGGCAGTGCGGAGACAAGGGAGGCCGTGGCGGAGGTGCTTTCAGACAAGCACATTTGACCGCGTATTGCAAAACGTGAAAGAAATTTGCAGAATTTTTGGAGAAATAAAATTTTCTTCGAAAAGCATATTGACAAAAACACCCTCGGAATTATACAATCTACACAATGGACGAGACGTCCTGGAAAGAAAAATTTATCGAAAATGAGGAGGAAGAACAATGAACATAAAGAAACCTCTTGCGCTCCTGCTCGCCGCCGGTATGACTCTGGGGCTGGCCGCCTGCGGCAACGGCTCCCAGGGTAACAGTGAATCCCCCGCGCCCGGCGGCAGCTCCAGCGGCACCGTTGAACTCAACCTCTGGTCCTTCAATGTCGGTGGGTTTGCCGAGGCATCCAATTGGGAGCCTATCATTGCTGCTTTCAATGAGCAGAATCCCAATATCAAGATCACCGTCACTCCCATCAACTATCAAGACGGTGATCAGAAGCTGACCTCCGCCATCACCGCTGGCACCGGCCCCGACATCATTTTCGAGGGCCCCGAGCGTATCGTGGGCAACTACGCCCGTGAGGGCCTGATGGTGGATCTGTCCGACCTGTGGGAGACTGGCGGCTCCGACATTGCCGAGGGCATCTCCTCCGTGTCTCAGTTGGACGGCACCTACTACATGTATCCCCTGAGCGTGGCCGCTCACTGTATGGCCATCAACTACGAGGCCTTTGAGGCGGCCGGTGCCCTCCAGTATATCGACGAGGAAACCCGCACCTGGACCACCGACAACTTCGTGAAGGCTATGGAAGCGGTGCGTGACGCCGCTGCGGCGGGTACCATCAACATCAATACTCCGGGCATTATCTACTGTGGCGCAGGGCGGTGACCAAGGTACCCGCGCCCTCGTCAACAACCTGTATTCCGACTACTTTGTCAATGAGGACGGGACCGCCTACACCGCCAACAGCGAGAACAACGTCAAGGCTCTCAAGCTGTTGCAGGATATGGTGAACAACGGTTCCATGTCCGCCAATGCCAGCTTCGCCGCGGCCGACGAGCTGCAGGCCTTCGCCAACCAGACCTGCGCCGTGAGCTTCTGCTGGAACTACGCCAACTACACCCAGTATGCCGCTCAGACCCAGTTCACCCCCTTCGCCATGGCCTTCCCCTCCGACGACGGCAAGCCCGAGCTGGAGATGGCCGGCCCCTATGGCTTCGGCGTGTTCAACAACAAGGATGAGGCCAAGATTGAGGCCGCCAAGAAGTTTGTGCAGTTTGTCTGCGACGACCAGACCACCGGCATCGAGGCGGTGAAGACCACTGGATTCTTCCCTGTCCACGCTGACTGGGGTGACGTCTATGCCGGCGACGCTGACGCCGAGACCCGCGCGCCCTTTCGCCCTGATGAGCGACTACCTGGGCCGCTACTACAACCTGACCGGCGGCTGGACCGAGCAGCGCGGTTACTGGTGGCCCATGCTGGCTGAGATTATGACCACCGGCGCTGACGTGCAGACTGCGGCCGATAAGTATGCGGCGCAGGCTAATGCCAATATCGGCTGAACCTGACCGAAGGAACCTGAATGCGCATATCTGTGCCCGCTCCCTGCTGAGAGGGGGCGGGCACAGCTTCTTTTTACCACACCGGTGAAAGGAAAGGCAAATACCACTTGAAAGAGGGGAGACACTCATGGCGCAAAATACCGTGACGGCCCAGGCCGGACGGAAGCCCAAAAAGCAAAAGCAAAGTCCCAATTCTCCGGCATGAGCCGCGCCCTGGTGCGGAGAGAGACCATCTCCGCCTATCTGTTCCTGCTGCCCAGCCTGATCTTTTTCGTGACCTTCGTGGTCGTGCCCATGTTCATCTGCCTGTTCTACAGCTTTACGAAGTATGGCTTGGGCGGTATCAAGGGGTTCGCAGGACTGGAGAACTATATCAAGCTCTTCCAGGATCCCGTGTTCCACCGGGGGTTCCTGAATACTCTGCTCATCGTGGTGGTGGCGGTGCCCTGTGTCACCGCTTTCTCCCTGTGGGTGAGTTCCGCCATCTATAAGATGCACTCTATTTCCCGCTCCTTCTTCCGCTGTGTGTTTTACCTGCCGGTGGTCACCGGATCGGTGGCCATCACGGTAGTGTGGAAGTGGATTCTGAATCCCTACAACGGCATCCTTAACCAAGTGGCGGGCACGACTGGCTTTGACTGGCTGGGCAACCCTAAAACCGCTATCTGGTTTATAATCCTGATTCTGTTTACCACCTCCATCGGCCAACCCATCGTGCTGTATGTGGCGGCCCTGGGCAACGTAGACCAGTCCCTTATCGAAGCCGCCCAGGTGGACGGCGCCACCAAGCTCCAGGTTTTCTGGAAGATCAAGTGGCCTCAGATCATGCCCACTACCCTCTACGTGCGGGTTATCACGACTATCAACTCCTGCCAGTGCTTTGCGCTGATCCAGTTGCTGACCAAGGGTGGGCCGCTGAACTCCACCATGACCATTATGTACCAGGTCTATGACACCGCCTACCGGCTGTACGACTTGGGCTACGCCTGCGCGATCGGTGTCGTCTTGGCCGTCATCATCGCCATTTTCTCCGCCATCCAGTTCAAAGTGGCGAAGACAGACTGAGGAAGGAGTGAGAAAATGAGTGCAAATACGACCACAGTCAAAGTGAAAAAGACCGACCTGAGTGGCACCTCCACAGCCTATAAGGTGTTTGCCGTAGTGATTCTGATCATGTTGGCCATCTTCTTCCTGTTCCCGCTGTACTGGATTGTCACCGGCTCCTTCAAGAGTGCTATCGATATTAACGCCAAGGTGCCCGTCTGGTTTCCGATGAATCCCACGATGGGAAACTATGATAAGCTGTTTGCAAAGCCGGCCTTCCTGTGGCTGTTCAATATCGTGTTTATTTCTGCTATGGCAATGATCCTGACCTGCATCACCGCCGCCCTGGCTGGTTATGCGCTGGGCAAAAAGCGGTTCTACGGCCGGACCATCCTGTTTACCATCATCATCTGCGCCATGGCTCTGCCCAAACAGGTCATTGTTATCCCTCTGGCTCAGGAGATGAAGCTGTTGCACATGAGTGACACCTTGTGGGCGGTCATCCTGCCCACCGTGGGCTGGCCCTTCGGTGTCTTCCTGATGAAGCAGTTCTCTGAGACGATCCCTAATGAAATTCTGGAGGCTGCCCGGGTGGACGGCGCCGGGGAGCTGAAGACCTTCTTCAGCGTGGTGTTCCCCATGATCAAGCCCGGCATCGGAGCTCTGGCCATTTTTACCTTTGTCAATACTTGGAACGACTATTTTCTTCAGTTGGTTATGCTGACCAGTGAGGAGAAGTGGACCCTGCCCCTGGCTATCGCTAACATGCAGGGCGAGATGTCCTCCGACTTCGGCCTCATCATGGCCGGGGCGGCCTTGGCATCCATCCCCATTATTGTGGTGTTCATCGCGTTCCAGAAGTACTTTACCCAGGGAATAGCCATGGGAGCAGTCAAGGGCTGACGCGCCGCTCGTGCTGCCCCTCCGCTGGCACAGCCAGCGGAGCCTGCGCTACAAATGTGCCGCCAAAAGAACGGAGCCTCTATAAAATGAGATTCTGATTGAGAAGAGAGAAGGATACTATCATGAGCGATTTGAAGAAATACCACGGTGTTATCCCCGCGTTTTACGCCTGCTATGACGAGGAAGGGAATATCTCACCGGAGCGGGTGCGGGGCCTGACCCGCCACCTGATTGGCAAGGGCGTAAACGGCCTGTATGTGGGCGGTTCCTCCGGCGAGTGCATCTATCAGGGCGTGGAGGAGCGCAAGGTGGTGCTGGAGAACGTGATGGCCGAGGCTAAGGGCAAGGTGGTTGTCATCGCCCACGTGGCGTGCAACAACACCGCCGACAGCCAGGTGCTGGCCGCCCACGCGGAGAGCCTGGGGGTGGACGCCATCGCCTCCATTCCTCCCATCTACTTCCACCTGCCCGAGTACGGCATCGCCCAGTACTGGAATGATATCTCCGCCGCCGCCCCCAACACCGACTTTGTCATCTACAACATCCCCCAACTGGCGGGGGTGGCCCTGACCACCTCTCTGCTGCGGGAGATGAAGAAAAACCCCCGTGTGATCGGCGTGAAGAACTCCTCCATGCCAACCCAGGATATCCAGATGTGGCATGACGAGGATCTGCTCGTTTTTAACGGGCCCGATGAGCAGTTCATCTCCGGTCTGGCCATGGGCGCCTGCGCCGGCATCGGAGGTACCTATGCCGTTATGCCCGAGCTCTTCCTGAAGGTGTATGAGCACTTCCAGAAGGGTGAGATGGAGGCGGCCCGCCAGATCCAGAATGAGATTGACCACATCATCTACAAGATGTGCTCCGCCCACGGCAACCTGTACGCCGTACAGAAAGCAATTTTGGCCAAGGACGGCGTGCCCTGCGGCTCGGTCCGCAAGCCCATGCCCGCCCTGATCGACAGCGATGCGGCTGTAGTGGACGAGGCCCACGCTATGATCGCCGCCGCCGTGGCTAAGTTCTGCTGATCCATTGGAACGCCCAGGGGCGGGCGTAGGCTGCGCCCGTCCCACTCTGTAAAGATAGGAGATGGTTGCAATGCGCATTTATCAAGCCGAAAACTACAAGGCCATGAGCCGCCGGGCGGCCAACATTATCTCTGCGCAGGTGATCTACAAGCCCAACTGCGTGCTGGGTCTGGCCACCGGCGGTACCCCCGTAGGGCTCTATCAGCAGCTTGTGGAGTGGTATAAGAAGGGCGACTTGTCCTTCGCGGAGACCCGCTCCGTCAACCTGGACGAGTACCTCGGGCTGTCCCCCCACCATGAGCAGAGCTACCGCTATTTCATGCAGGACAATCTCTTCGACCATATTGACATCCATCCGGAGAACACCCACGTGCTCAACGGCCTGGCCAAGGACCCCGATGCCGAGTGTGCGGCCTATAATAAACTCATTGCGGAGCTGGGTGGCATTGACCTCCAGTTGCTGGGCATGGGCCATAACGGCCACATCGCCTTCAACGAGCCCGGCGACGACTTCGGCCTGGAGACCCACGTGGTGGATCTGACCGAGAGTACCATTGAGGCCAACAAGCGTTTCTTTGAGAGCCGTGATGAGGTGCCCCGCCACGCCCTGAGCATGGGTATCAAGAACATCATGAACGCCCGCCGCATCCTGATGGTGGTCAGCGGCGAGGAAAAGGCGGACATTGTCTGCAAGGCGTTTATGGGCCCCGTGACCAAGGAGGTTCCCGCCTCTGTGCTCCAGCTCCATCCTGACGTAACTCTGGTGGGCGACAAGGCCGCCCTTCACAAGCTGGTGGAAGCAGGTGTGACCGTATGCGGATAACCGGCGCTCAAGTGTTCGACCTGCAGGAGGGCTTTGTCTCTCCAATACTGATAAAAATCAAACGGCGATGTTTTATTTGGGTCAAGCCATACAGCGCCTGACTGTGTTTTTCCCATCTTCTTTCCTTCGGAATTCAAAAGCGACGTAATAGTCATCGCGCCTGCATCTTCTCCCAATTTTCTGCGGATAAGCTCTGTTCCCGCAAGCATCTGCCAGTTTTCCGATTACTTCAGGACTTATCCCTGGCTCCTGCAAGAATCTCAATCTCCCCCGCAGCTTCCCTCACAAGTTCTTTTAAAGTGCGCTGTCTTTCTGCCCGCTCGTAAGAATTGTATCAATTCCCAGCTCTATACACTGCCTCAGCGCTTCATACGGACTCCGGCACACATCAAAAGCTCTGTGAAAAGTGACCGCACATGGGCGTTTCCCACTTTTACTTTCGGACTTTGCACATTCGACAAGTTCCTTCATCCTATCTGTATCAAGCCTTCCGTCCGGTTTTAAAATACCAATAACAACACCGTCGGCTCCCGCCTCTCTAAACAGACAGACTTCTTCCTTCAGCGTCTCGAATTCATATCCGTCATAACAGAAATCTCCGAATCTCGGACGAAGCAAAGCACTCTTACAGGAATATCGACATTTTTCTTTACCTGTTCAAACATCGCGACCGACGGAGACAGACCTCCGATCACAAGACCCGAACACAATTCTATGCGATCCGCTCCGCCCGCCTGCGCCTCAACCGCAGATCTTACACTGTCGGCACATACTTCAAGTAAATACGACATCGCCGCGCAGCCTTATCTCGGAATCTTCGACAGAGCCGCTTTGTCTCCGACGATCACAACATCGTTATGAAGCTGAAGAATCGATGCCGGAACTTCCGGAGTTACCGGTCCGAAAAATGCCTTTGCAACGATGTCGGCTTTTGCCTCTCCGTTTACAATAAGCAAGATTTTCTTCGCACGCATGATCGTTCCGATACCCATCGTATACGCCTGACGCGGCACGTCATCGGCAGATGCGAAAAATCTCTTATTCGCTTCAATCGTACTCTCCGTCAGATCAACACAGTGTGTTGTCTGTGCAAAAAGCGCTGTCCGGCTCGTTAAATCCGATATGTCCGTTGTGTCCCAGACCGAGAAGCTGAATATCAACGCCTCCCATTGATTCGATCAGTTTTTCGTATCTTTCACATTCTTTGTCGGCATCCGGCTCTGTACCGTTCGGAACATTTGTATTCTCAGGATCGATATTCACACGGTCAAACAAATGCTCATGATAAAATAGTAGTAGCTCTGATCGTTATCACGAGTCAGACCTCTGTATTCATCCAGATTCACTGTCTTTACTTCCGAGAAATCAAGATCACCTTTTTCATACCACTCTACAAGTTTATCGTATGTTCCGATCGGTGTAGATCCCGTTGCAAGACCGAGTACACAATCCGGTTTCAAAATTACCTGTGCGGAAAGAATATTTGCCGCTTTTTCTACTCATTTCTTCATAATTCTCTGTTTCATAAATTTTCATATCTTTCGCCCTCCTATCGCTACATTTAAGTCTAACAATCTGCCTTATAAAAGTCAAGCAGAAAGAACGCTCTTCCTACGCGCATGAACGCCTTCGTCCGTTCAGCTTGCACCGATCACCTTCACAGTTTCTTTTTGTCAGATCGGACAGCGCTTTATTTAAAACTTCCTCTACCGTAATCCCGTTTGGCTTTTCCTTCTTCGCCGTCTATCCCCGGAAAAGCAGACCTGCACAGACCTGTCATGCCAAATACTTTTTCAGCCTCCGCATCGGGCTGCCTTTGGAGAATCCACAACTGAAACCGAAGTCCGCCAGATACTCTGTATTCTCCTCCGTCACCAGGCTGCTTTTAGAAAATCCACAACTGAAACGGCACGAATTTTCCGACCGCAAACACTCCCGCTGCATAGAGAATCGTAATCAGATACGCCGCTTTGTCTCTTCCGTTATATTTCAGCGGCTTCATCCTCGTCCTTCCCTCTCCTCCGTGATAGCAGCGCGCTTCCATCGCCATTGCAAGATCGTTTGCCCGGCGGAAAGCAGAAACAAACAACGGTACAAGAATCGGGATCATCGCCTTTGCCCTCTGAATAATATTCCCGCTCTCAAAATCTGCTCCTCTGGCGATCTGCGCTTTCATGATCTTATCCGTCTCCTCCAAAAGAATCGGAATAAAGCGAAGCGCGATCGACATGATCATCGCAACCTCATGAACCGGAAGATGAAGCTTGTTCAAAGGATTCAGCAGTTTTTCCATTCCGTCCATCAATCCGTTGGGAGATGTCGTAAACGTCATAAGAGACGATCCCGCCACAAGATACATTAAGCGAAGCGCCATAAACACCGAAGTACGAACGCCTTCTTCCGTAATCGTAAAAATCCAAAAATGCAGCAGCGTTTCGCCGCCTCTTGTCAAAAACAGATTCATAACGACCGTAAACATCAGAAGGATCACGATCGGTTTTAACCCTTTTACAATATATTTCAGAGGGACTTTCGACATATAGATTACCATTCCGAGAAACAAACAAAGAGACAAGAAATAAAAGAGTGCAGATAATCTTCACCCGTGGGTCTAAACTATGTATCCGGCTTTTTACCGGGTAATACTGCCCGATCGTAATATCTCTGATCATATAAAACTCCTCATTATCTCATCCGCGACTTCTTCAATCGTTGTCGCATCAGGCGACACATCAAATCCGCGGTCTTTCAAGTCATGCATCACATAAGTAACCTGAGGCTGCCGCAAGTCCGACCTCCTCCAACTCTTTATAATGCCGGAACACTTCTTTCGGAGTACTATCCAGCATCTTTTCCCCTTATTCATCACAATGATACGGTCTACATACCGCGCCACATCTTCCATACTGTGCGACACAAGAACGACCGTCATCCCTGTCTCTTTATGCAGTTTTGCAATCTGGTCAAGAATCTCGTCTCTCCCCTTTCGGATCAAGTCCCGCCGTCGGCTCATCCAAAATAAGCACTTTCGGCTTCATGGCCAGCACTCCGGCAATCGCCACTCTTCTTTTCTGTCCGCCGGACAGATCAAACGGGGACTGCTTATAATACTTTTCGGGAAATCCGACTAATTCCAGAGCTTCCCTCGCATTTTTCTCACTCTCTTCCTCCGACAATCCCTGATTCTTCGGGCCGAAACAAACATCACTTATCACATCGACTTCAAACAACTGATGCTCAGGATACTGAAACACAAGACCTACCTGACTGCGCAGTTTTCTCATGTCGTACCCTTCCGCATAAATGCTTTGTCCGTCGTACAGAATATCCCCGGAAGTCGCCTTCATAAGTCCGTTTAAATGCTGAATCAGCGTAGATTTTCCTGAGCCGGTATGACCGATGATCCCGACAAACTGCCCCTGCCCGATCTCCAAACTAATGTCATTGAGCGCACGTTTCTCATAAGCCGTGCCGGGACTGTATATATAATTTACATGCTCTAACGCAATCGACATAACGCTTCCACCAACTCTTCCCTTCTTAGAATTCCTTTCGGAATATCAAGACCACGTTTTCTAAGTTCCTCCGCAAGCATCGTAACTTGCGGAACATCCATCCTGTATGATTTCAGCTCATCTGCACGGCCGAAAATTTCTCTCGGCGTCCTGTGCATTACAATATGACCGCTGTCCATAACAAACACCTGATCCGCATCGATCACTTCTTCCATATAATGAGTGATAAGAATGACCGTTACGTTCTTCTCTTTTCTCAAACGCGCAACCGCCTGAAGCACCTCCTTGCGCCCGTTCGGATCAAGCATGGCAGTCGGTTCATCCAAAACAATACACTTCGGCTCCATCGCGATCACTCCTGCGATCGCCACACGCTGCTTCTGACCGCCGGAAAGTTTATTCGGAGAGGACGCCCGATATTCCGTCATCCCGACAAGACGCAGACTTTCCTGTCCGTCCACCCATACAGTACTGCCTGTCGGGATCAATATTGCATTCATATGCTTTGCAAGAGTAGACTTTCCTGAACTGTTATGACTGGAGAACTGCCACAAAAGAACCTTGCGGTACATCAATATCAACCCTGTCAATGGCGCTGGTTTGTCCCGATCACATTTCCTTCCTCATCACGTTTATCATATTCATATACAAGCTTTTCTCCATTTTATCATATTCATAGGCAGACCGCCTTCCCGGTTTTATTTCAATCTTAATCTTTCCTCAATCTCTCCGCACTTACAAAACTGCGTTTTCAGACAGATTATGGATTCCGCCTACTGCATGAAATGTTTTTTCTAACCTGCCACAAACGCATTTTTTCTCCCTGCCAGAAACAAACGCTTCAATCCGAACTGTCTCGAAACCCTTCTCCAAACACTTCACTCGTCTCCATAAACATTAAAAACATATTCTCATCCGCTTCTTCCGCCGCACATTTCACGAGAAATGCCTCAGATTTACTGCATGCACAAAGCAAGACTTGATTCTTTTTTCTTTCCGTGTATGTTCGTCACAACAACCGATGCAAATCATGAGAGACCAATCCATAAAGGGCCGCATCTACATCTCCGAATACAGGCCATATGATGACAAAATCAAGACCTCCCGAACATATCATCCATATTTCCGCTTTCAAAATGGTGCTCCTGATATCCGCCGTTTCCGTTCATTATAAGCTCTGTGATAAGCCTCCGAAAACAGTTGCCCTGATGTATCTTTACTTAAAACGGATCAGCCGATGCTCTGATCAAGTACCGCATGGCCAAGCGATCGGCCACATCTTTTTTTTCTTCCTCCGGGTCGCTCGGTACACCGTATACGCCTCCGTCACTTCTTTAAACTTCTTCTCCGCCTGTTTATCCGCCTTGATTCGTATCAGGATGATATTTCTTCGCCAGCTTTCTGTAAGCCTTTTTTATCGTTTCAGCCTTTTGATAGACCGAGCACTTGCAGTAATCCTTTTTTTACTGACATTTTTCCTTCCCTCCCACAATTACAAATTCAAGATCACCGATTTTATTCTTTTTCCATTCTACTAAAAATCATTTTTTACACAAATTATCTCTTTGATATAAAACCACCC
>VOFI01003821.1_pt1 | contig 25879 bp, 33 predicted proteins | sample 5384131 | NCBI WGS metagenome assembly VOFI01 (sample SAMN12384728, study PRJNA508395) | human gut metagenome | isolation source: healthy gut H | host: Homo sapiens | reverse complement strand
AAATGGCTAAGTGGCACACTCTATATCGAAATACTCTTGTGATCTCCTGCGAAAGATCCCAGCATGATCAATCACTGACAATCTGCTTTTTCTTCTGCTATCCATTACTCTACTTATATTCTGTAAAAAATAAATTTCTCATACATTTTACATGTAGTTTTTCAATACTACATTCTTGGAGCATGAGAGACAGTATGTTTGAGATTGTCTCAAAATTATTATATAACTATGCTTCATACTTTCTTAAAATTTTTATACTTTTTGAGGAAAGGCATATGCTGAATTAAGGATTTTTCAGACATTTTTCAAAAATTTTTCTTTAGCTTTTTCTGAAAATCTGTGTTTTTAGGTCCACTTGAAGTGCTGAAGTATGAACTCAAACTGAAGGAGATCTTGAAATGTACCAATAAAAATTAACATTAAGCTAACTTGATTGTGGGGAAATTCATAATTGGGACTTGGGAACTGGTTCAAATGGAATGATGATGATAAAGTCTTGATGCAGTCCAAAGCTGCTGCAGGCATAAAACTTATGAAGATGCCAGAAAACTTGACCTAATAGTGAAATCAAGGTTATTTCTTCACATCAACCAACACTCCTCTGGAACTTGTTGAGTACTGCCAGAGAAAGTGTCGCTTTAACAGAAGCTTGCTCTCAATCGCTCATGGCAGAGATTTTTACCCCACTGACCAGGTGCTGCTCTATGAAAATGAGTATCTATTTTACACAACATCAGTGCGATTCACTTCTAAAACCAGTAATCGGAACATCAACAGAGACAAATGCCGATGTGAACTTTGAAGTTAGTGCCGAAGAATATGGAAGTTCTATGGGTTGGTGCCCGACCAAAAGAATCTGTAGTTCTTCTTGCCAGATCAGCATTTCATTCTTACCACCCAGTAAACAAGGCGAAACTGATAATCCAGAGGTTCTGCAATGTCTTCCTAATAAATGCATTTTCTTTTACATTATGAAACCATTCCTTTTCCCATATTGAATCTTTAGTATGTCTTCACTCCATGAAACAACTACACCAAAATACTTTTATGAACTTTCTCTATAAGCGTCGGTAGCCTATTCTTCAGTTCTTTATCTTTCATCATCAATCATCCTTTGTTATCTTGTCCCATAAGACCTGTCATACCACATATCTGCTTTTATATTTCTGTTCTTACACGAATAATCGGCATCAATCTGCTCTGCAGCATATCTCTTCACACTCCGGTTCCACGGCAGCTACCCTTTCGGTGCTTCATCGCTCTTTCTTACATCACCACTACTAACCATGTTCTCCCATTGCATCTCTATAAATTCTTTTAGACAGAATTTCGTAATAAATCTGGAAATAATAACTTCTGATTAATCTTTGTCAGGACAACCCTGGTATCTTTTTATACTTTCATTTACCAAATTTGCCAAATTTGATTTCTGCCTGTTTCAACAAACTATTCACTTTCATTACACTCACCATAGAACCAACATATGCAAAAGTTTGCGTCTGATCACTATTCAAATCTTAATCTGCTGCATAATAACAGTACCTATCCCATATTTACACAAGTACGCTTCCGATGTTATAATCATAACTGGCATTGTTGCAATACCAAATGTTCTTGTAGCATAAAATTGCTTCGATTGTTTATTGATTGAGCAGACGTGCAGCTCTATACAACAAAAGGTTAAGGCTCCCTTTCAGTGTTCCCCTAACGCTTTGTTTCTTCTTTATCGTTTATGTTTCTTTCACACTCCCTTAAATCATTAGCCTCGCTCATTTTCTATATTTTAACAGGGAGACACTCCGTATGTTTTTTGAAGCTTCTGAAGTAAAAGATAACTTACATTCTGATAACCACTGAGCATTGCAGCCTCTGTAACTGGAATGTCCGAATTTTGTAACTGCTTCATTTCTCTAATATGTAACTTATGTTACACAGAAAGCTAATATGAAAATGTTCTTTAAAATATTGCGATACATATTTTCAGAGAAAGGAATGGAACTTGTTCCCCAAGTTCAACTTTAATGATATCTCACTTGTAAAAAAAACTTTCTATAATAATAACATGAAATCATCTCTTTTTTCTATTATTTTATTTACCACTTTGTCATTTTCGTTAAATCCATTCTCACATGTGAAATAAATTGTAAAAATTATTTTTGTCTTTATCTGAACGACTATTTCCCTTCTTTTCATCATTTTGCCATATATATTTCAATAACTGCTCACTGCTTTCTTTGCTGCATCATGATCCTTGGTCTTATCATCAATGACAATTTTTTAATGGAGTAAGCAATTTAATATGCATCTAACATGTCATCTGTGGAAAAAAGAAAATGAATAATCCACTGTACCAGTCTGTGAACCCACATAAATGCAGATTCTTGTATGACTACAAAAAGCATCCCCAGGGTTTCCAATATAGTACTATCACAATATGCCCAACAGTCAAAACCACACTTGCATATATAATTTCAGTTCATCGTACTTAATGCTTGCCGATGTCTGAAGATCGTCCTCATTTTTATATGATATGTACTAAACAGATATGTGCTTTGTGCCATGCGGTTTATTTTCCTTTAATTCCAATGCATAATCTCTCTATCTTCTATAAGACTTTCTTCAAAAATATTTTCATTCACAGCTCTCATACATTCGTCACCTGCCATGTAATATGTGATCACTACAACCAGTCCCATGTGTATTTAAGAAAAATAGGTTCATGACTTTACTGAAACAAATACACGCAAATATCGCCTAGTATGTCCAGGAGAAAAGTTGGAAATCTCCTCGTTTTTAATGCCTGATAACATACAGGAGTTTTGTTCTTATTAATTCAGAAAGACATCTACTTATTAACAATTTCTTTTCTAGATTTCATCCGTGTGTATCGTCAGTAAATATATCTTTAGTGATGTCTTCAATGCAAATGTCTTGGAAAAACAATTCATGTTGATGATACCGTATGTCTGTAACATATCGTTCTGTTGTTCCTCAAACTCTTTTTGCTCAATTCTCAACAGAATTAAACGTGCATTTGCCTGAGCAAGGCATCCCCACACAATAACAGAAATTTGCAATCTGTACAGCATAACAGGCGTGCTGTAATTCATTCCATCATCCATCTGATTCATAAAAGAAACCCCTTTTAATAAAGGTCATTGCGTGTTGTAAGTGCTGTTTCAGCACCAGAAGGAAAACCAATCTTAACAATCTGCTGAAATGTCTTTCTTGATGCCAATTCGCTCAGGACTCTGTTTTTTCCTTTTTATAAGCACAGCTAATACTATATACAATAATAGTTTAACTCTTGAAATAACTTAATTGACAGCAACAGCTCCCATTACACTGATTGAATACTGGAAATAAGAGTACTGAATTAAGTATTATGTGAGACATTTCCAACAACAGTTCCTATCAAAGAAGAATGTTTTGTGTATCCCAAACACTCTCAAATAACTGGAGAAAATGAATCAGTGTTATAATGCATATGTGAATTCTAAGATATATTTCAGCAAAGTCAACAAAGCCGGGCTTATTACTTTGATTCAGTGTCACATAAGAAAAAATTAGCAAGAATGACTTGGACATTGCATTACCTATCAGTAATGCGTGAATATAAATCCAAGTTGTCTTGCCTGATACATATCCCCGGTCTTCAGCTCCCGATATTTTGTGACATAACAACTATCATACCCGACGATGACCCGCCGAACAGCGATAATAAAAACACCTATATATTTGCTGTTTACACTGCTCACTACAGCCTGAATTAAACACGAATGATAGCATAAGCGTATCGACCATGCCTGAAAGCATATAAATAAAGTTTCTGGCATATTTACAACGAATAACTGTATTGTGTTTCTTTCAGCTGTAGATTTTTTCACTCCTCACATACAATTCCGAATACGATATCAATAATACGATATATATTTCTATGTTTTTCGAAGTGTAAAGATATAAAAAAATGCCGGGAATTTCTCACGACGCCATAGTGACGCCGCCAACTTCGTGCTTGCAGCACAAGGTTGATTGTATTATTCTTCATTTCACCTAATGATATTGGTTTCTTTCTTTGTTTTCTTGTTTTTAAAATATCATCTTATGATATAATATAAATAATATAATCATACAAAGCAAAACTTGCCAAAATATTTGTAAGCTTGATTTTGAACGGCTTTAACATCACTTATAAAAAGTTCTAACATCGTTATCAATGCTCCGACAGACCAATATTCATGAGCTTTCATTCTAACATCTCCTTTTGTGTTGAATTTTTAATATGTGCCTTTAATGAAATAAACAGGAATTTGGAACGTGCTTTATAAATTTTTTGATCCCTCAAGTTCGTTTAATGGAATCCTTGTTTTTTCAGTTCATCTCTGGCTGTTGCAATATGATTTTTTTTGAAAAACATCCCAAGAAAAGATATTTTGCCCTTACAGTCAAAACTTTAACATCAATCAGCTCATACTGAATACTGTCTACAGGAGAACATACAACAATCATTGCTGCTTTTTATTTTTAACTGCAATCCTACGGCAGTAACACTTATCAATGATAAGTTTCATTGTATGACATTCCCCACATAATAAACTGAATTGGCAGCAAAAGATCATCTTAAACGCTTAATTTTATCAGTGTAGTTGTATCTGCATCCCCATATCGACACTTGTCAGCAGAGGCATTGACAGACACCACATCCCATACATGATTGCAATGTTGAGTTGTCAGGTTCAATGATTTCAATTTCATTCTTTTCTGATGCTCACTTTTTATAAATGCATTGATTGCTGTCAGCATTGTTTCCTTTCTGGCACTTCCATTAGTTACAATTTTCATGCGTGTGTCCTCCAACTTCCGATTTCATGATATCATTTCCTATTCAGATTTGCCGTGTTCTTTCAGATTCGGTCAATCTTTAATCCCAGTCGATGAAAAATTCTTCTGTTTTCATAACTCACTTTAAAATTGCGGTACAGTATTCAATCACTTCTTCTGTTCTTGGGATAACGTTTCCAGTAATTTCTGGTATTTTCTTGTCAATCTCGCAATGCTGTCATAGCTTTGCTTCCATTCTGAATATAACTTTCCCATATGCTCTGTAATTGTCAGATTCTGAAATTCACTGCCACTTCCTCGGATATGGTGCTTTCACCAGATTCCTGTTTGTCTTTCTTTTTGTCATTTGATTTTTCAGAGTGTCCGATGATGCATCAATATAACGAATGATTTCTCGAATATTTGACTTCATCGACTGCGGAATATCGCTTTCATCCCAGCACAGCTACTTTTCTAACATCCACGATTTTTCCGGTTTCTTTTTTCAGCATATAAAACACTCTTCAGTTCTTTCAGGAATATCATCCTATAAATACAGAATTGCCTCAAAGAAAATATATGCCCTGTCACTCTTCAATCAAACCACCGGTTCTTGATGGACAGTGACATCGGTCTAACATCAGTCGGCCACAGCACCTTTACAACATACAGGAGAGATTTTAAAATATTCACTTGTAAGCAACAGTTTGGGATTACACGATAAAAACTGTGCATTCACTGTTCATTCCTTGAAAATAATGGAATATTGCTCTTATCTCATGTTTCTCCCTCCCTTGTTGCCTATCAATGATTCTGATTGCTCCATTCACTCCATATTCAACAGGAAAATCGTTTCTTCTGTTCATCCTGTTTCAGGAAAATCAGCCCAATTTCATCCCTGTTTAAATGTTACCGTTGTTTTCTTTTTTACGCTCTCTATAATCAGGAGCACAATCTCTTTTGTCAGCGTTTTTCTTCTCGATGTTGCCTTATTTTTTTGCCTGTTCCAGGCTTGGATATTTTCCGGTACTCTCATGCACCTCTTCCCACCATCTCCTTCTGGAACCGTAAGATAGGAAAGCTCTACACCTACCTGCAATCCGATCCATCACGATCTACTGCGTTTAATAGGTCATTCATCAGATAAGTAAGCCGGATATAACGATACACCTGCCTTGCACTGTCATTTGCGTTCTTTCCAATGTCTTTTCGCACTGATACCGCCTGATGTTCCTGATGATTCATTGCTTCTATCTTCATAATGGTAAAGCAAATGCCTTTTCACTTGGGAGTATATAGGTCTCTGCTGATTGCTGTCTACCATCGCACGGACAGCTGTATCTTGAAGGTAAAAAATGATGGACAAACGCATCTCTTTGTTGACGCTTCCATATCCGCCCCGGCTCATCTGCCAAATGAAATGTTTCGTGCATGGATGGAACAAGCTGACAAACTGGAAACGGGTGAAATCAGCAAGGCAGAATATGATGAATGGAGATAAGAGTACCCGGAACTGAATACTTACTAGGAAGCATTAGCCAAGGTACCATCTCCAGAGCTGAGTGATTACCTAATAAAAGAATTCACTAAAAAAGAAAAAATAAAAGAAAAAACCTTACCGATATTCAGTTTTTTAACTTCTGAAAATCAGTAAGGTTTTCTTTATATACGTTATGAAATAAAATTTCTATCTCTTGAATAATCACAAAATGTTGCCATTTTGTTGCCAATCACTAAACAACTTTGTTTGTAGCCCGCATGAATACTGGGTTTCTATGATTACGTGGATTATTCAAACTCCAGACAGACAGTACGGAGTATTAACGCATATATAGACGATTTTAAAGGCTTTTTAACCAGTTAAAGAGCAACATAAGCCACATAAATCTAAATTTTAAAAAATGCAATAAAAAATGCAATGAGTGACACGACTATTTGCTATACTTCCATCGGGCTTTCTGATACCAACACTATGAAAGTCCGATTACAATTAAATATACTTTGAAAGGAAGATCACCATGAATTACAAATTAGAACTCAAACAAATCAGGAATTTCCACGCTGTCGCATTTTTTACAAACTTTACACTACCAAGAGCATCCGATACAACTCTTTTTCTTTATTATCTGGTACTATGCCTATGCAAAGCATCCGCCGGATGGAACACATTACCTATACCATTGGTCCAGGAGAGTGGATTGCACGTCACAGATCTTCAGGAATGGTTTCGCCGCCGTTTCCAACATCAAGCGTTGTCCATCCTTCGATTTTTGAAGAGCAGAATTACATTACCTACTCTCTTCTCGGCAAACCGCCTGGTCAAATTCAAAATATCAGACTGGTCCAAAGACAATACCGTATTGGAATACAACTATCCCTGTAAAAAGATACAGGGTTTTTCTTTTTTTCCGATTGCCAAAGTTCACGAACTAATTGGCATTGGAAAATGCTCGGAAATGGATGTTATTCTGGATCTGTGGATTCATGCAGTTTACAACGATTCCTCTGTCCTGGGATCTGATTCCGGTCCCATTGTCTATTACCGGGATAATACCGGAAATCCCCTTACCAGCTTTAATGAACTGGGTGAAAGGTGGAGTCTGTCAAAGGCATCGGTATCACGACTCTTGAAGAAACTGGAGGAAAAAAGAATACATTACACTTATCTCATTTACAGGAAAACACGGAAGCGTAATTTATCTCAACAATTACCTGTCCGTGATGTTTAATATCAGCGACGTTATGATTGACAAGGAGGAGATCGCTATGAAGATGCAATTACCAATCCATGTACCTGAAGAAATCACTATTGAGGATTCTGCTTCTGTTGCGTTTCAGAAACTATCACAGACTCACAAATCACCGTTACAAAAAAATGATTCCTGCGTTCCAGATTCACACATGAAATTTATCGTGCAAAAGTCGCAGAACTATTGGATTCACAAGGGATTCCATGTTGCCACTGCTCCAAAACCCGCTATATATTATCTCCATTATCAGCCTGCAAAGATATATTTAATACATTTACTCTAAATATTATCTGTCCCTACGGAAATGCCGCTTATCGGTTTGAGTTGTCCGTAAGTCCAGGGGATGAGTCTGCCCAAAGATGCCTGCCGTGGCAGAGCCTTCTGCACTGAAAGGGGGGGAATAGACATGGCAAACCATAATACACAGGGATTTCCTTCACCCGAAGAAGATCCACGTTTTCACGACACCTATCAGTTTTTACGCAGATACCGGGATGCAACCTACAGCCTGAAGGTAGTCGTACACCAGATGGAGCACCAGTTTAAGCTCCAATACGACAATGACATCGACAAACAGGAGGTCATAGCGTACAGTTATCTATGAGGACAACTATGTAAAGTCAAATATCAGAACTTTAACAGGTATCAGCGTTCGCACGCTTCACTATTACGATGAAATCGGGCTTTTTAAAACCAACAAAAAAAGTGATGCGGGATACAGGCTTTATGACGATAAGGCATTGGAAATATTACAGCAGATTCTGTTTTTCCGTGAGTTTGACATTCCTTTGAAAGAAATCAAAGCTGTTCTGGAGAATCCTGCTCTTGAAAGGAACCAGATCTTGCAAATGCAGAGAAAAATGTTGGTAGCAAAAAAAAGAACGTATGGAACATCTGATTGCCAGCATTGATGATATCCTGAAAGGAGAAAATAAAATGGATTTTGAGATGTTCAGTAAAACGGAAGTTGAAGAAATGTTCAAACTATGTTTGAACATATGCCTGACAATATGAAAGAACTTGCTGTAAAAGAGTTTGGAAGCATTGAAGAATGGAAAAAGCATTATATTAAGACAGTTTCATCAGAAGAAATGCAGAAAGGCTATGCTAAAGTTGTTGAGTGGTATGGAGGAAAAGAGCAATTCCTGTCTGTTGCCAACAATCCTATTAGCAAAGAGGCTGCAGAAAGTTACAACCAACAATTTGACAATCTTTTATACAAATTAGCAGCTAAAAAAGTATGTTCACCAGATTCTTCTGAAGTAAGAGAACTTGTTTCCGAATACGGTTTTCTTATGAAACAACTTTCACAGATAAAGAAAGAACACGGTCTGATGGTTGCACAGGCTCAATATTACCGTAATGAAAAAATCAAACCTATGATAGATGAAAAATACGGCAATGGTACAGCCGAATTCTTCGCACAAGCTTTCGAAGCATTTTATAAAGACAAGTAATCATTAGAACTACACAAAAGCACAACAATACACCATGCAGGGAATCAAAATGGTTTCCTGCTTTTTTTATGCCAACCAGTGAAAATGGCACAGAAATGACCTGCTTCTGCGATTGAAGCGTAAAATTACCCATGCTACAATAGGTATTGCTTATAGTTTTCCTTATTTCCAGCACCCATAGATGGTGCTTTTTTTGTACCTGTAAATTCAATCGCTGACAGCAGGTTCTATGTACTTTGTACGTACACTATACTTACAATACCAAACGTATCCTGTACGTACAGCCATATGTATAAAAGTTTCCTATTATATATAGAAGGGAGTCAATCATGAAAACAAGGAACGAAATCTATCAAGGAGAGGGAGCCAAGCTCTTACGGTTCATTACCACTTACCATACTCTGAGGTATGACCAGGTTTTACAACTTTTCTCCCGACATGAGCAGTCTATCAAGTCATTGATTACCAGCCTCATCAAACAAGGGCGCATCATTTACGATAAAGAGCATGACCTTCTTTGTGACAGCCAGCAGTCTGCTGAGAATCCTGACTATGCTATAATTACATGCTTCTGGGTACTGCTGGATTTTAAAGAAAGGTGTTGTATACCACACCAGTGGCGAATTTCCAATCAAGCTCAATTTCTTTTCGCAAGATGAACAATACGAAATCATCTATATCGGTGAAGAACAGGAGGCTCTGATCAATCATGTGATGGAAAGTATCCCATCACATGGTTCCAAACGCCTGATTGTCTTAGAATCCGAAAGCCAGGCTGCCAAAATCACCATTGATGATGTAGCCGCTTACTGCCTTGTAAATGAATCCGGTGCTGTCAGTTACTACATGAGAAAGTGGGTTATTATGACGCAAAATACACCAACCATTTACCAGCGGCTTGAAAAACTGGAAGGGGAGCTGCAAAAACTGACGAATACCGTTTACGCTCTGAAGGTCACTGATATCCAGAATTATGATAAAAATTTTGAGGAACTGAGCGTCAGTGCTGCTCTTCGGGCGGAGCGGATTGCCTGCCAGATGCGTAACCTTGTCTGTCCGGCTCTCTCCCCAAATCAAGCAGCTTATCTTCCCAAAGCGGCAGATGCACAGGGAATGCGGATTGCAGAACAGCAGGGGATTCTCACCATTACGCTTCCCGGACTGCTTCCGAAACGAAGAGTCCACACAAACACTGCATTTCTCCATGAACCGCTTAATTATATGCTTCGGGAGTATGTAAAACAAAATGCCCTGCCCCTCTATCGTGACTGCGTGATATGTTTCAGTCAAATATATGACAGGGAACTTCCTCAAAGACGTATCCGGGATTATGACAATCTGGAGTTTAAACAGATTCTGGATACACTTTGTACTTATGTTCTGACAGATGACAGCGGCTTTTTTCTGTGATTCCTACTACACGACACAGCTTGGCTTAAAGGACTGTACACTGGTATCGGTTATGGAAAAAGCTGACTTTCCGAAATGGCTGCAGAACCAGAAAAATCATCACGAAAGCATGTCGGAAAATCTCCTGACTTCTCAGGCAGAAATCCGACATCGGTAAGAACCACCGCAGGGAACTTTGTTTTCTTGCTTTTTTATCTCCAAACCACCGGAGATTTACCCAAGTATAGGCTTGCATGGGTAAGAACTGAATTGAGGTGATGCTTATTTGATAAGACCTGACACTACGAAATACCGCTTACTGGAAATGATAGGGATGTGCGGGGAATTTCCCGCAGACCAGCTAAACAGACTCATCCCAAGTGCCTCCTATGCGGAAAAACTCATTACGGATTTGAAGGCGGAACACCTCATCCGTACCCACTACCGGGATGCTCTCAGAGGCTACCGTCTTACAAAAGCTGCGAAAGAGATGCTGTTATCTGTCTCGCCGCTACGCTTCCAGTGCTATCTGACCGGCAATACCGAGACGAACCTCATCCGAAGTGAAGTATCCCGACGTATCCGCTTACATCAGAAAGCCGAAACGTATCTGACACTCCTTCATGCCGGGATTCCCTTTTATCCGGATGTAAAACCTGACATCTTCTGTAATCACCGCGAAGCTGGTTCCATCGGTATGCGAAGCCTTCCTCTTTTTACGCTTCCAGAGAAATTAAGGAATTGGGCCCGGAGACCACGAAGATTAGGAACTCCCGCAGCATGGGCATCCTGATGGCACCGCAATGTGTCTATGTCCTTTATAACACGGGAAACGGAGTCCTGAAATGGGAATATCGAACGGAAGTCCGCTTAAACGCCTTCCTGCAGCATTACCTGCAAGGCTACCCTTACAACGGACATCCACAGATCCGGGCAATCATGACCGGAACCGACATGGAAATGGCTTTCCGGCTGTTTACCAGTACCGGAGGCTACAAAAAGAGCCTGTTTATGCTGGACACCTCCTTCGAGCATTTCCATTACCTTCCCAATACTCCGGAAGGGGAAGTGCTTTTAAAACTGCTGGTTCACCCTGAGATCATGGAAAAGCTGGACAACCTCCTGCTGTCCGATCTGGGCTGCCGCAGCGATTCAATTCCACTGGAACATGATGCCACGGATGCTTCCGGGAACCCCATCCTTCTTGCTTATGATTTTGACATGCAGCGAATCAACCGGTTCAATACCGGCTTAAATGTATACGGCAGATCCGGGAATCTGATCTGTTTCGATTTTCAGATTCCGGTCCTGAAAAAATACTTAACTGCCACAATCCATTTCTCCAGTATTGACCTTTGCAAATTCAAAAGGGGGTTTTTACATGAACCGTAAATGGTGGAAGCTCATTTATATGCTTCCGATCACCTTCTGCACCCTCTATGCAGGAGGCTATGTTGCTCAATTTATCCGCAACTATCAGACCTGGGAATCTGCCGGCAATTTTGCCGGAAACGGAACTGCCCCGCAGATCCCCTCCCCGAACCCGCTCGCCTGTCTGGATGCCCTGACTGCTTTCCCGTACAATCTGTATGGGATTTTTTCTATGTCTGGCAGCTTTTTGGACTCCTGACCTTCCTTCTCATGCGTATGGGATTTGACCGAAACGGGGAAATAACAGACCGGGGCCGGAACCTGAATTATTCCACAAAGGGAACCTATGGGACTTCCGGTTTTATGACTTTGGAGGAAATGCATCAGGTACTGGAGCTTACGAATGATGTCAAGAAACACAAGGGAACCATTCTTGGAAAACTGAACGGAAAAGCCGTTTGTCTCCCGAAGGATACCCGCATGAACCGGAATATTGCCGTTTACGGTGCCAGCGGTTCCATGAAAAGCCGGGCCTTTGCACGCAACATGATCTTCCAGTGTGTTGCCCGCGGGGAAAGCCTCATCATCACCGATCCAAAATCGGAATTGTACGAAAGTACAGCCACTTACCTTGAGAATGCCGGATATATCGTGAAATCCTTTAATCTTGTAAACCCGGAAAACTCGGATAGTTGGAATTGTCTGGGTGAAATTGGCGGACAGGAAACCATGGCACAGGTATTTGCTGATGTCATCATCCAGAATACCGGTTCTGCCAAAGGCGATCACTTCTGGGACAATGCCGAGATGAACTTATTAAAAGCTCTGATTCTCTATGTGGATCAGGGATTCCCACCGGAGGCAAAGAATATCGGACAGGTATACAAACTCCTGACCATGAGTTCGGAAAAAGAACTGAACAGCCTCTTTGACCTGCTTCCGGTCTCCCATCCGGCAAAAGTCCCCTACTGCATCTATAAGCAGGCAAGTGACACGGTACGTTCCGGCGTCATCATCGGACTCGGTTCCAGACTTCAGGTATTCCAGAACAAGCTGATCCGCCAGATCACTTCCTATGATGAGATCAACCTGACGCTGCCGGGAAAAAAAAATGTGCATACTTCTGCATCACTTCGGATCAAGACAGCACTTTTGATTTTCTTTCTTCCCTGTTTATGACCTTCGTATTTATCAAACTGGTCCGTTATGCAGACACCTATGGGGAAGATGGAAAACTGCCGGTTCCGGTACATATCCTGGCTGATGAGCTGGCGAATACGGGAGCAATCCTATCGCTCAACAAAAAGATTTCCGTGATCCGAAGTCGAAACCTCAGTATTTCCTGCATTTTCCAAAACCTGCCTCAGATGCAGAACCGGTATCCCTTAAACCAATGGCAGGAAATCATCGGGAACTGCGACACTCAGCTATTTTTAGGCTGTACGGATGAGGTAACTGCTACATTTATCTCTAACCGCTCCGGTGATGTGACCGTTGGTGTCAGCAGCGAAGCCAAACAATTAAATAGCTGGAGGGTATCCGATTATACACCGGAATACCGCCAGACCAGATCCATCGGGAAACGAAAGCTCTTAACTCCGGATGAGACTGCGGCTCCCGCTGGATACTGCACTGATTATCCTGCGTGGTCAGAAGGTACTGCAGGTAGAAAAATACGATTACACCCTGCACCCGGATGCCCAAAAACTCATTCCCCGGAAGGCTTCCGAACATATTCCGGAATGGAGAAAAGGAGCATGTAGTGAAGAATATACGTACACTCCAACTATTCCTGCTTCCCACCCGAAAAAAACCGCTTCTTATGGAAAGCAGAAAAAGAAAAAAGCTGAACCGCACTTTGACCAGCAAAGCGTTTATCAGGAACCTGGCTATCACGATTTCCCGGATGACTTCTCAGCAGATAACTATTCGGATCACACAGACATGGTTCCTTTAGATAAAGATTCTATCATGTCATAATTTGAAAGGAGACACTATGATGCCAAACGAAACAACCAACACACCTATTTTAACTCTGGATTCCGATGCGAAGCTGGAAACAGCCCAGTCCATTTCAGACCTTACCTGGCATGAGATCCAGAATGCCTGTACCCGCCGAATCTTAACCGGAATGCTTGGCGGTATCGAGAAAACAGAAAACGGCAGCCTCATTGCCGTGGTTTACTACAAGGATTTCCGTACTGTCATCCCAGTAACTGAGATGATGATCCATCTCATGCAGGATGAAGCACCCGATTATGGGGAGCTTGCTCTGCGGCAGAACAAAATCCTCAACAATATGCTTGGATGTGAGATTGATTTTCTGATTAAGGGATTAGATCCGAAGACACGCAGCATTGTCGCCAGCCGGAAAGAAGCGATGCTGAAGAAACGCCAGATCTTCTATCTGGATAAAGATGCTTCCGGAATGCCGAAAGTTTATGAAGACCGTATTGTGCAGGCCAGAGTCATTGCTGTTGCGGAAAAGGTAGTCCGGGCAGAAATTTTCGGTGTGGAAACCTCCATTCTTGCCAGAGACCTGTCCTTCGACTGGATGGGTGATGCCAGAGAACGCTTCCAGGTAGGCGATCACATCCTGGTACGCATCCTGGATGTGCGGGCAGACTCACCGGAGCAGGTCATTGTCCACGCAGATGTCAAAAGTGTGGAAGGCAACACCAGCAAGGAAAACATGAAAAAATGTAAGATTCAGGGAAAATACGCCGGAACTGTGGAAGACATCCATAAAGGCACCGTCTTTGTCCGGCTCTCCATCGGTGTCAATGCCATTGCCCACTCCTGCTATGACAGCCGGACAGTCGGGAAAAAGGATCAGGTATCCTTTGTGGTGACGCATATTGATGAAGAGCGTAATGTTGCCCTCGGCATCATCACCCGCATCATCAAGCAGACCATATAAGGCTTCCACCTTATTTTTTAAATAGCTTTTTTTCATATACAGCACCAATTAGTCCAGCAAATACTCACGATACAGCTACATAAGGTGACAGAATAAAGTATTTTTCAGACCATTACCTTATTGTACTGAAAACGGTAACGTGTTATACTGATTCGGTATTACTGAACCGGAAAGACGGATGCATTTCGATCTTGCCCTCTAGTAACAAAGGAGGATGCCCATGAATACAATGGAAGTATTGACTTTACTATTGGTAATTTTTGCGGCTTTGACTTATATAGATCGACATAATAAGAAATAGCATCCACGACCCTAGGAAAGTTTTGGATGCTATGACTTATACATAGAATATAAAATTTAACTGAGGGCATCAGATTTTGCATCTGAATACCTTTCTTGAGTTCATTATACACTGGGGGCTTTGAGAAATCAAGTCCCCCTTTTTATTATGACATTGATTAGTATCTGCATTAAACATCAGAAATTTATATTCTTACTCACTGAAACGAATTCTCTCTATCAATGAATCTTTCCTTACTGACTTTGCAATGAATATTGCCAATAACATCTGTATCACAAACAATGTTAAAATTATAATAATAGCTGCTGTTACCGGATAATGGTATGTGCTGATATCAAACATTCCTGTACGCTTTGCATATAAAAACAACGGATATCCTGCAAGACTTCCCACTCCGATACTGATAATAAGGTGCCTACTGTATAGAATATACCTTCCAACTGGAGCATCTTCATCAACTGACGGTCCGACATTCCGATTGCCTGCATCATGCCAAGCTCCTTTTTTTCGCACATGGACACTATTGATCATTGTGTTAATCAAGTTCATAATGCTGATTGCTGCCAGAATGATGATAAATGCATAACATGCACCTCTAGTCATCTGTATGGCATTTTCCCATGTATCGTACTCATTCTTCCAGGTACGCATCTGCAGTCTGCCTGATCCATCCACAATAGCCTGTAGAGATGCTTCCAGTGCCTCATCATAATCCTTATCTGCAATCACCTGAAAATAGCTGGAAGAATTATTTATGGTAAGTTTCTCTGCCCCTTCTTTTGCCATGATAAGACAGTTATAGTTTGTCAGACCTGTTCCATATTCACCAATTGCTGCCACTTCAATCTCTTTTTGAAAGGTATTATCTCCATCATGAATATTGAGTTTCAGCTTATCTCCCACTTTAATATCTGGATACCAGTGAAGTAGCGCGCGGTCCAGAATCACTTTATCCCCGGATTTCAATTCCTCGTATGTGACATTGCCTTCAGTGATTCCTTTTTTCAGCTCTTCTGCGTATTCTTCCGGCACTCCATTGATAAATTCGGTTCCAATTTTTTCTTCAAAAGGTCCTCCTGATACCTTCAACGCGGTAAACACATCTACCCGCTCAACACCGTCAAGCTCCTCTATCTGCTGCTTTAGTCCTTCATTTAATGGATTATTCTTTTGAACCTCCGCCCATTCATATTCAGGATGCTCTTTATTCCCGGATTCCACAATTGGAGAAATCTCATATTGCCCCACAATCGAACTCTTTGCACTTTCCATCGGATTTGCACAAGACAGCACCGTTGCTACCATCATGACAAATATTCCGGTAACGGCCATAGATACAATCGTGATAGTACTCTTCTTTTTATTCTCTGCAAGATTTCTCTTGGTCAGTCGTCCGATATTCAGAAATTGATATCCCTTCCTGCTGCTTTTCTGTCGCTTACTGCCTCCCTGGTAACGCATAGCTTCTATTTCTGATACCTTCGCCGCCATACGCATAGGCTTCATCAGTGACAGATACACTGTACACAGAGTCACTGCAATTGCCAACAGATAAATCCACCAATAATAAAGTTGGACTTCTCCTTTAGCTACAACCTTGTATGCCTCTGTTATAAGTACGTTTGAATCCTTTGCATGTTCTACAAACTGGAGAAGTACAACTTTCACAGCAACTGTTCCGATCAAAAGTCCTATCGGAATGGCAAACAACGCCACTCCCATTCCCTCTCTTAGTACGATTTGTCTAAGCTGCCGTTTCGTAGCCCCGATTGCCTTTAACTTTCCAAATTCCCGAACCCTCTGGTTCATAGATACATAATAAACACTATAAATTGTGATAATGCCCGCCAATACAACAATAAGCATGATTCCTACAATCACCGGAATTGTAGCCGGATCCACATAATTTGCTGCAAGATACTCTTTATTAATATTCATGTCATCCTCGGAAATCCCGAACTGTCTGGCAATATTCTGTATCGTCTCTGTATAATCTGCAGTCGTATTTCCTTTCTGTCCATTCACCTGAAGTAAAAACCGATATTTCACCTGTTCTACCGGTATCTCCGCTTTCAGAAAGGCCTCTGAAACCAATGATGTATATTGTTTTTGTTCTTTGCTGCTCTCATTATCTGCTAAAAAACCACAGATTCGAAAGTCTTTCTCCTTCGTATAATCCAGTCCGTCATCTTTCAGAATCTGATAAGGTACTGTGATAGTGTCACCGATTTTCCCATTCTGTCCTAATGCTTCCAGTATTCCTTTTTGAAACCACAATATCATTTTTCTTTCTGCGGAAGTTGCCCCTCTTTCAGCTTCACTTTATAAAGTTCCATCCCTGTTCTGTCCATATACATCATGGAAACCGTCGCATCTTCCAGATTCATGTACCCCGCATCGCTGCGGAGTCCGTAAGTTTTCACATCATGATGTGCCGCCAGTTTCATAACTGTACTCTCGTCCACGTTCCGATAAAGGGCATGCCATGTTGGATAAATCTTATTGATTACCGCAAAGTTCACTTCCACCATATCTTTTTCCGATTGATGGGATTACGAACAGCAGTAATGTTGTCAGGATAATGGCAATTCCAATCAGTATGTTTTTGCTCTTATAATGCCGCATATTGCAATATGCAACTCTGGTCGTCATCTTCATTATCTTCTCACCGCCTTGCCATCTTCAATGATAATCATTTCATCCGCCATCTGGGCAATCGTTTCATCATGGGTAATCATGATAAGCGTCTGCCCGAAATCCGACACGCAGCTTTTCAATAGGCTCATAACCTCTAGCTCAGTCTGGGAATCAAGGTTTCCCGTCGGCTCATCCGCCAAAATTATCGCCGGTCTTGTCACCAATGCCCTGGCTATCGCAGTTCTCTGTTTCTGTCCACCAGACAAAGCAGACGGCATCGCATCTTTCTTATCCTGCAGTCCGATTTTTTTTTGAGAATATCTTCCACTTCCCGCGGCTTTACCTTGCGATTATCAAGTCCCAGCGGAAGAACGATATTCTCCCACACATTCAGCGATGGAATCAGATTAAAATCCTGAAAGATAAATCCTATCTTCTTTCTTCGAAACTGTGCCAGTTTATCATCTTTTCGAGAATAGATATCGGTTCCATCAATCCATACTTTGCCGGAATCCGGTCTGTCAAGCCCTCCAATCAGATGCAGAAGTGTAGATTTTCCGGAGCCGGAACGTCCTACGATAGCTGTAAACTTGCCTCTCTCTATCTGTAAACTTGTATGATCCACGGCTCTCACCTGATTCTCGCCTTCTCCATAATACTTTACTAGATCTTCTACTTTTAAAAATACTACTCATATCTTCAAGTCCCCTTTCCATTTCATACCCCTACTATAACATTCCTGCATTACAAAACCCTTACAACAACCATAACAGTTTTGTAAGGGTTCCGACTATTCTCCTATTATGAGCGGCAGTGTCACTTTAAATATCATACCTTTCTCAGCCTTTCTTTTGGCTGCTATTGTCCCCCCTGTTCTTCTATGATCTTTCTGGCAAGATACAGACCGACACCCGCTCCGTCTTTTTACCTGTTCCTTTGCTTTCCTTCCCCGGTAAAATCTCTGATAGATCTTATGCAGTTCCTCCGCAGGAATGCCCATTCCTTCATCTTCTACTTCAATAAGCACATTGCTTGCTAGCTCCTGCGTCCTCACTGTAATCGTTGTATGTTCCGGTGAATATTTGACTGCATTCTCAAGGATATTCGTTAATGCTTCTACCGTCCATTTTGAATCATGGTTCACAACTATATCATCATCCATCTCCACCTGAATGGAAATATCTTTTCCTCTTGCCTTCATATAAATCTGACTGACAGCCTCTGTTAGCGTTTTCTTCAGGCTTTCATGAAGCGAATGTATCTGGATCTATGTGTTTCCAGCCTTGAAAGATTTACCAGTTCATTCAAGAGCTGTTCCAGTTTGGTAAGTTCCTGTGATTCCTGCTCCAGAAACTCCCTCTGTTCTTCTCCTGTAACCCGATTTTCTGCCACCAGCTCATGACTCATCCGGAGTGATGCAATCGGAGTCTTCAACTGATGGGAAATATCTGTAATCAGACTCTTCGTACCATTTTCTTCCTGCTCCAGACGTTCCTTCAAATCTTCGAAATATTGCCCCAGCTCCTTTACAGATTCCCACACCTTTAACCATTGTTCCGATTCTGATGTTTCTTCAGGATATGTTTGGAATTTTCCTTTTCTGAATTCCTGCAGACATTCATATAATTGCTGTAATTGTTCCTCATCACCGTATCTGCTCCAGTTTTTCTTCGGTCCAGGTACAAGAACAGGCTACATACTATGACTCCCACTAGTAATCCAATTCCCCAGATAATCCTTATAACCACATCTGAAGATCCACTCCCTGACTCTTTCTATCTTCTGATCGTCCCGGTCTCTTATAAAATCTACTGTTCCTGACTTTTCCCAGATTGCAACTATTTCCCCTTCCAGTTCAGGATGTTCTGCAAGGAGCAGTGCTATCTGCGTTGCTTTCGCATTTTCCTCATACTTTGTTATCAGATACATTCCTACTGTAAAAAATACTGCAAAGATTACATATACGATAAAATACCGTTTTAATTTTTGTTTACCTTTCCGGTCCATATATATCCCAGTCCTCTCACATTCGCTATCTCTTCTGTTCCAAGTTTATTCTTCAGTCTGCTTATCTTGACAGTAACCGTATTATCATCGACAAATTGACCGTCTATATCCCATACATGCTCCAGGATACTTTCTTTTGAAACAATCTGTCCTGCATTCTCCCAGAGATACAGCAACAGAGAGAATTCTTTCTTACTTAAAGTAACTGGTTCATCCCCTTTATACACCTGCATCGTTTTCATATGCACCGTAATCTCTCCGGAAGACATAATCTGTGCCTGTACCTTAGAAAGCCGTCTCATCAATGCGTTCACCTTCGACACCAAAGCCATCAGTGAAAATGGTTTGGTAATATAATCATCTGCCCCTGTATCATAACCATTTACAATATCTATTTCCTGATCCAAAGCCGTAAGATAGATAAGATATGTATCTCCACCTGCACGTACCATCCTTCCAAAATCCAGTCCTGTACCATCCGGCAATGTAATATCGCTGATAACAAGAGCATAATCTCCTTTTTGAAATGCTTCTTTTGCTTCCTTTATTGTATAAACCTGACGAACCTCATACCCTTCCCGTGAAAGTAACAGGGCAATTCCCCGATTTAGATTCAAGTCATCCTCCAGTAATAATATTTTCTGCATCAAATACTCCACCTCTATTTGTAATAACCTGTTCTTTTATCATATCAGTCCTATCTTTTGTCTACAATAAAAATAAAATTAACATACATACTTTTCCTTCATATGTTCAAGGATTTCACCGGATACTGCTTCAGAAATCGATCAATCCATTTCTGATTGCTTCTCTGTAACATCCGAAGTCTGGATAAAAGTTGTAGACAACTGCAGCTCTATGTTACTAAAGTCCTATCCATCAATACAGGAGTTATAGAATGCCGTGAAGATACCGTCAAATTCCATTTCAATAATATGTAGGCTGTCCATTGTGTGCTCCAGATAAGTCAGTGTTCCTCTATCCAAATCTATACTCGGCTTTCCTAGTGAGTTTGCTATTACATCTGGATTTGTAATTCCAAACATCTCCTTTATATCCGGCATAAGATAATCCACGATATCCGGCAGCCTTTTCTCATACGCCTGTGCCAGTTCAACTGCATGCTTCTCATAATCGGAATGTATACTGTCACAGACAAATTCAATCCCGTTTATTTCCATCTTATAGTAATCATTATTCTCATCATAGACAAACGCTGTACCCTTACTTTTTTTATTTTTTTCCAAAATCCCCATGATATATCTACACTTTCCCGGTTCTTCCGCCATACACAGTCTAAAAAACTGTAACTTAATGCTTACGTTTGTAAAAAATAACTCCTGCCAAAATCAATAAAATAATTCCAACTACAATCATAAAAATAAAATTATCACCATTTAACTTCCCTGCTATGAAAATAGAAGTCGGGCCATCCGCACCACCAATAACAGAAACGGCTGTGTTTTCTTTCTGCTTCAGTACAATGCCAATGACTGCCAATACAATTCCTAAAATTCCGGCTATGATTCCCAATCGCTTTTTCATTGCTACCACCTCAAATCATTTTTATCTGCTCAATCAAATGTAAATTGTTATGCAAGTATTTCTATGCAAATGAAGCATAGATAACCCATATTTCTGCAAACATTACCAATAAAAGTACACCATCTATCATCCAATTAAACTGAATGTCCGTTAAGAAAGTTTTTGAATGTGTCAGGCAATATTTTACTTTTTCTCGTCCAGTCAAAAGTGATAAGCACTTGTAATATAGGAAATAAAATATATTTGTATTTTTCTTCCATAATCATCCGCAATCCCATTTGCAAAATGTACTGGAATAATACTCGGTAAGAAAAATATACTTACAAGAGCAAGCAAAAATCCTATTATACAAATTATCCATGTGAATTTTCTAGTATTGATAAATTTCATAACAATCCTTCTTTCTGCTAAATTCAAGTTTTTCCAATACATAACACGTACTTACATTATACTCCTCACCAATGCAAACCTCAATTTATTCTCCATCCTTTTTCCCGTTATTAAGCTTCGGGCAGTAAAATGCCTTTACTTCCACCCCATCTTCCTCCGACTCAATTTCCACATAATAATCCCGGATAAAGTATCCCGCATTATGCTCCTGAATGGCGTACAGCTCCAATGTCTGAAAATCCACCAGTACCAGATCACGGGGCTTGGGTTTTTGCGTTTCCTCACAGAATACCTCCATGCTTTCCACCAGCTTATCCAGGCATTCCTGACACAGATGGTTCTGTACTTTTTTCACATCGAAGATACTATCTTCCCCGTAATCCACCGATACTTCGGAAATCCCGTAATCCGACATCTGCTCCGTATGGAAAAAGCAGCCGCCTTCTCCTGTCCCGGTATAACCCATATGCCCGTTTCCCTGCGGGCCGGTAAGATTCCCGTCCTCATCATGATTCCGGATATGCATATCCATCACATACCAGTGATTGGTACAGATCACTCCCAGATCGTCAAACTTCCGGAAATAATCCATCATACTCCGTTCATCGCTTCCACACAGCCAGCACTGTTTTGGATCTTTCAGCTTGCTTTCTACTGATTCAGGCACCTTTCTTTCTACCGGGTGATATTCCTGCTCCTGTGTTTTTTTCAAGATAACCTGTCAGATCCAGCCGGCTGATTCCCAGTCCGATCAGAATTCCTGACGCACATGCCAATAATCCCACATATCCCTTTTTCATATTATAGTCATCCTTTAAGAATTAGTTTTATAATGCTTTTAGGATTACTATATCAAATCTTGCAATCACTTTCATCATAAATCGCATATTTTTATGTGTTTTATTGCATATACAGCTTTCAAAAAAACTGCCTGCGGCAATTTCGCAGACAGCTTCTATTTCATCATCTCTTCAATTATCACATCCAGCATCCGAAGCACGCTTTCCTGCTTCTTCGGTGTGAGCCTTTCCAGCTTTCCTTCCACTACAGAAGTATGTTCCATTCTGGTAAGAGGAATCACTTCCTTCAGCACTTCATTCGGTTCCGCACCTAATACATTCAACAGCTTTACAAATGTTTCCATCGTAGGTGTTTTCACTTCCCGCTCAATCGCACCCAGATGGTTGGTACTGATATCCACCAGTTCAGCCAGTCTCTCCTGCGTAATTCCTGCCTCTTCCCTGTACCTGCGGATTGCCTTTCCCATTCCTTTCACACGCACACCTCCTCCTTCCAGTATTCACTAACGCTTAAAGCATTAGTCATGTAAATCCAGTATAATTGGTTGCAAATCACGCTTACAGTATCCATAAGGATTGCATTTATAACGCTTTTAGCGTTGGTCACATTTTTGGCACTCCATCGTCTGTAACTGGCACAGTCCTGCGATGGTAGCGGTAATTTACCCATGTTAAAATTGATATTGTCAAAATTATATGCAGAACGAAACGCAGCACTGCCGTATGGGAAGCCTCTCCTGCGGCAAATAAGCTGCGTTTTTCTGTAAGATAGGAGGATCTTTACAATTTCATACTTTTGATTTAGGACGCAGCCTGCATTGACCGGGCTGCGTCCTTTCTTGAGGCAGGAAAACCATAAGCAAAGGCAGGGGAGGTAATTCTCCTGCCGCTCTTATAAAAAGGAGGTACTTTTACGTGAAACACAAACTGAAAAACGCTCCGCCGGACACAAAACGGCATGTCAATTATGGCAGATGCCTGTATGCTGCATTTCTGGCTGTCACAGTCCTCTGCGGATACACACAGCCGGTTTTTGCCGCTACCATCTGGACCAAAGCCAATGAGATCATGAAGGATGTCTATAACCAGATTATCCTCATTTCCACCATTGCTGCAGTCGTAACGGCATCGGTTGCCCTTCTGATGATGAATTTTTCCAAAAGCGGAAAAACCGTGGACGAATCACGTGCATGGCTCAAGCGTATCGTCATTACCTGGGCGATCTTAAACGGGCTTGGCTTTATCATGGCTTACATCACCCCGTTCTTTGCAGGCGGAAAATGGAACGGATAGACGAAAGGAGATGCCACTATGGGAATACTTGACGGAATCGTGGAATGGATTGCCGAACAGGTCATGAACATTCTGGATCTGATCACCACTTCAGTCCTCGGTGCTCTGGGCTGTTCCATGGATACGTTTCTTCGCTACTTTCCTGCTGCCGAGACCATGTATCAGGTCTTTCTGGCACTGGGCATCGGGCTGATCCTCTTAAACTGGGTATGGCAGCTCTTTAAAAATTACTTTATGGGAGCCGGTATTTATCTTTCTCACCTTCTATGCGAAAGATATTGTGGATCTGCTCCTGAAGATTTCAGGAACACCGTACAACTGGATTCTGACGGAAGACCTGCCGCCTTTAAAATTTGCGGATTTTAACTCCGTAGTCACAGTCATCCTGGGAGTCTGTGCAAATGGGGCGGTAGCCATCATTGCACTGATTCTGGTACTGATTCTGGCGTGGAACTACATCAAACTGCTCTTTGAAGCGGCAGAACGCTATATTCTTCTGGGGGGTACTGGTCTACACAGCCCCGGCAGCTTTTTCCATGGGTGCCAGCCAGTCAACCGGAAATATCTTCAAAAGCTGGTGCCGGATGCTTGGCGGCCAGTTCTTTTTGCTTCTGATGAATGCGTGGTGCCTGCGGCTGTTTACTTCTATGGTCGGCACCTTCCTTGCCAATCCGTTATCCCTATAAGAAAGGAGGACCAAAATGAAACTTAGAAAGAAACTCATACCATTCCTGGTACTAACTGCCTGTCTGGTACTGTTTTGCTCCATGCCGGTCTTTGCAGCGGAGCTTACGGAAGCAGACGTTGCCAGTCAGGGAAAGGAAGCGGTAACCGGAAATGTCTTCGTCTGGTTCCTGTGTGCCATTGCCTTTTTAAAGGTATCCCAGAAAATTGATTCTTTTCTGGCATCGCTTGGCATCAATGTCGGCAATACCGGAGGAAACATGATGGCTGAACTTCTGATTGCAGGACGGAGCCTGACCGGTTCCATGCGTTCCCATGGTGGTGGCGGCTACCACAAAGCCTCTTCTCCCGGAAGTGCGGCTGTCGCAGGAAGCTTCCTATCCGGCGGGCTTGCCGGGGCAGTGGGAAGACAGGTACAAAGAGAAGCGGTCAATTCCGCAACCGGTTATACCGAACACAGCAGTATCGGAAACATGCTCTACCAGTCATCCCTGAACAAAGGCGGAGACTTTGCCAATCAGGTCATCAGCAACATTGCAATCAAGGGAGCAGACGCACAGAAAGCCTTTACTTCCTATATGGGCATCAATCCGGGCGGCGGTTCTTCCTATGATAATGTAGAAATCGGTGGCGGAAGGATCACCGGTACCGAAACCGGAAGCTCCGGAAACCGGGATTTTGCCCTGTACCATGCCGACCAGTATGCAGCTCCTACTCAGGGCTCCTACTCTACGGTACAGTCCGTGGATGGTTCCACCTGGTACAAGCAGTATGCACAGGATACGGTCGAAAAAACACCATATACTTCCGGCAGCGGCAAAGTAGCCTACAATGAATCCATTGTCCAGAAACTGCCGCCAGCCCCACAGCGAAAGGAGCGTATGTAACATGCCAAAAACAGCCTTGATGGGCAGTCCTCTTGCTGTCATCGGTACAGTATTCCGGCACAGGCGCACCCTTTGCGAAAACTGGAGCAGCCGTCGGCGGTGTACTGATGCTTCCCATTCTGTTCCTTTGTCATGCTTCCGGGACTCGTCTTCGGAGACCTCTCTGAAAATACCGGAGCACTGACCAGCAACACGGTAATCAGTGAAAATATCCGGGCTTCCAATCAGGCAATCGTGGAGGTGCTTCAGGAAAGCCATGATGCACTGCTTGCTAAGATCAATGCGGAAATTGCCAGACTCCCGGAAGGAGATACTGCCTCTATCAGCGATCCTTACGCTTCCAGTATCATCGTAAATGCGAACCAGCTCATCGCACAGTTTTGTGCCAGCCAGGATGACTATAAAAATATAAATATCAGCAAACTCAAAAGCCTGATCCGGGAAAAACGAGGACGGGCTTTTTTCTTATGACGTTACTTCAGAAACGGCCACGGTGGAAGTTCCGGCGGAAGAGGAAAATGCACCACCCAGAAAGGTTACTTTTACCCGCCATACCTACACGGTCAGCTATGCCGGAGATGCCTACTTTGCAGATCACGTCTTTCATCTGACCGATAAGCAGAAAAA
>VOFI01003732.1_pt1 | contig 25882 bp, 33 predicted proteins | sample 5384131 | NCBI WGS metagenome assembly VOFI01 (sample SAMN12384728, study PRJNA508395) | human gut metagenome | isolation source: healthy gut H | host: Homo sapiens | reverse complement strand
GCCGGAGGAACTTCATGGATAACCTGGAGGTTAAGGTGGAGCTGCTCAACGGCGATCTGCTGGAGAATTACCGGGCGCTGGAGGCTTTGCAGAAGAGCGTTCACGACCGGCTGAAAAGCGTGCTGGCCTGGAAACCAGGGTGACCCTGGTGGAGCCTAAGAGCCTGGAGCGGTTCCAGGGCAAGGCCAAGCGCATTCTGGATTTGAGAAATCAGCCGGAGGAATAAATCCGGTTTTGACAAGAATAGAAAATTTGGAGGAGCTACATAGATGAAACAATTAATGCTGGGCAACGAGGCCGTTGCCAGAGGCCTGTATGAAGCAGGCGTCCGTTTTGTTTCCAGCTATCCTGGAACCCCAGTACGGAAATCACGGAAAACGCCGCCAAATATCAGGAGCTTTCCTGTGAATGGGCGCCCAACGAGAAGGTAGCGGCGGAGGCCGCCATTGGCGCGAGCTTTGCCGGCGCCAGATCCTTCTGCGCCATGAAGCACGTGGGCCTGAACGTGGCCGCGGACCCCTTTATACCATGAGTTATATCGGCGTCAACGGCGGTATGGTTCTTGGAGTGGCCGACGACCCGGGTATGCATTCCTCTCAGAACGAGCAGGACAGCCGCCGCCATGCCATTGGCGCCAAGGTTCCCATGCTGGAGCCGGCGGATTCCCAGGAATGCAAGGACTTTACCAAGCTGGCCTATGCCCTTTCCGAGGAGTTTGACACCCCGGTGGTGCCTGCGGCTGACCACCAGGATCGCCCATTCCAGAAGCCTGGTGGAGCTGCAGGACAGGGACGAAAGAGATTTGAAGCCCTATGAGAAGAACCCGGCGAAAAACGTCATGCTGCCGGCGTTCCCCGGCCCAAGCACGTAAAGGTGGAGGAAAGAACCCAGAGGCTGACCCAGTGGGCGGAGACCGCGGAAATCAACCGCATGGAGATTAATGACCCATCCATCGGCATCATCACCTCCGGCAACTCTTATCAATACGCCAAAGAGGCCATGGGCGGCGGCGCCTCTACCTGAAGCTGGGCATGGTGAATCCTTTGCCGGTGGAGCTGATCAAAACGTTCGCGGAAAAGGTGGAAAAGGTCTATGTTATCGAGGAACTGGACGACGTGATCGAGTCCCACTGCAAAAAGATCGGCGTGGACGTCGTTGGCAAGGAGCTGTTCCCCCTGTGCGGCGAGTTTAACCAGAGCCTGGTGCGCAGGCTGCTCACCGGCGAGGAACTGCCCGCCCAAGCCCTGGAGGCTGAAATTCCGGTGCGGCCTCCGGTGATGTGCTGCGGCTGCCCCCACAGGGGCCTGTTCTACGCCCTGAAGCGGGCCAAGGTTTATGTGTCCGGCGATATCGGCTGCTATACCTTAGGCGCCAGCGCCCCCTTGGGCATGATGGATACCTGCGTCTGCATGGGCGCGTCGGTGTCCTCACTCCACGGCTACAATAAGGTGCTGGGGGAAAAAAGCGAGAAAAAATCCGTGGCGGTCATCGGAGACTCCACGTTCATCCACTCCGGGATTACCGGCCTGATTGATATCGCCTATAATAACTCCAATTCCGTGGTTGTGGTTCTGGATAACTCCATCACCGGCATGACCGGCCATCAGGAGAACCCCACCACCGGTAAAAATATTTACGGCGACCCGGCGTCGGCTGTTTCCCTGGAGGCCTTGTGCAAGGCCGTGGGCATCGACCGGGTGCGGGTGTGCGATCCCTATGACCTGAAGGAAACCCAGAAAGCCGTCAACGAGGAGCTGGCGGCGGACGGCCCCTCTGTGATTATTTCCAGAAGGCCATGTGCCCTGCTGAAAACCGTGAAGCACAACCCGCCGCTGGCGGTGGATACCGATAAATGCATTGGCTGCAAGGCCTGTATGGCCATCGGCTGCCCGGCCATTTCCCAGCGGGATGGCAAGGCGGTCATCGACAGAACCCAGTGCGTGGGATGCGGCGTGTGCGAGGGCCTGTGCCCGAAGCAGGCTATTGTGAGCAAGGAGGCGAAAGCATGAGCGAGGTAAAAAGCGTTTTGATCGTGGGCGTTGGCGGCCAGGGAACATTGCTTGCCAGCCGGCTGCTGGGCAACGCTATGGTGGCTGCGGGCCACGACGTGAAGGTCTCCGAGGTTCACGGCATGAGCCAGCGGGGCGGCTCGGTGGAAACCTATGTCCGGTACGGGGAAAAGGTTTACTCCCCGGTGATTGAAAAGGGCGGCGCCGACTATATCCTGGCCTTTGAGCAGCTGGAAGCCGCCAGATATCTGCCTTACCTGAAAAAAGGAGGCGCCATTATCGTCAATACCCAGCGGATCGATCCTATGCCGGTGGTGGCGGGCAACGCCGTCTATCCGGAGGGACTGATTGAGAAGCTCCAGGAAAAGGAAGCGAAAATTGTCGCGGTGGACGCCTTGTCCTTAGCGGAACAGGCGGGATCCTCCAAGGCGGTTAATGTAGTGCTGATCGGCGTGATGGCCAAACACATGGAGCTGAGCAAGGAGGAATGGCTGAAAACCATCGAGGCAACAGTTCCTCAGAAGTTTATTGAGATGAATAAAAAGCCTTTGAGCTGGGCTACGAGAGATAAGCCGCTGTAAGAGGCTTGAAAAAGAGCATATTTTATTCAGAGAATCTTTTTATGTCCCGGCTCTCCGGAAAAGCTTCCGGAGGAATACGCCTGCGCCCTTGCGGGTGCGTCTTTGCACAGACCAGCGCGGCGCGCTGGGAAACGGCGCTGCGCCGGCTGAGTCTGCCGGACCGGGCCGGGGGAAATAATACGCTTCATTTTACCCAAAAAGAGCTCCCGGCTTTTGGGAGACGGCCCGCGGCTATGCGGAATAAGAATTCCGGTGGAAGCATGGCTTTTCCGGATTCTGATTTTAGGAAAATCAAAAGAAAAAGAACAGGAAGTGGTAACCAATGCAGGATAACTATTTTGAGCCGGACCTAGAGACCGCTCCCCGAGAGGTATTGCACTGGATTCAGTCCCGCCGGCTGGTTAAAATGGTGGAGAACTGCTATAACAACGTGCCTCTTTACAAAAAGAGGTTTGACGAAATGGGCCTGCTGCCCGGGGATATTAAATCCATCGACGATATCCATAAGCTGCCCTTTACCTACAAAACCGACCTGAGGGATAATTATCCTTTCGGTATGATCGCCGTACCGAAGGAGCAGCTGGTGAGAATCCACGCCTCCTCCGGCACTACCGGCAAGCAGACGGTGGTAGGGTACACGAAAAACGACATCGACGTGTGGGCCAAGGGCGCCGCCAGAGCGCTGGTCGCCGCCGGCGCCACCAAGTCTGACTATATCCACGTTTCCTATGGTTACGGCCTGTTTACCGGCGGCCTTGGGCTGCACTACGGCGCTGAGATGCTGGGCGCCACGGCCATCCCGGTTTCCTCCGGAAATACCAAGCGCCAGGTGGATATCCTTCGGGATTACGGCTCCGATTTCCTGTGCTGCACCCCATCCTATGCCATGTACATCGGTGAAACGGTGCGGGATAAGGGCATTGATCCCAAAACCCTAAAGCTTCGCGGCGGCATTTTCGGCGCCGAGGCTTGGAGCGAGAATATGCGCCGGGAAATCGAAAAAATCCTGGATATTAAGGCTTATGATATTTACGGCCTGTCTGAAATCGCCGGACCCGGCGTTTCCTTCGAATGCAAAGAGCAGACCGGTATGCACATCAACGAGGATTTCTTCTATCCGGAGATCATCGATCCGGAAACCGGAGAGCAGCTTCCCGACGGCGAGTACGGCGAGCTGGTATTCACCTGCATCGGCAAGGAGGCGCTGCCTCTTCTCCGTTACCGCACAAGGGATATCTGCAAGCTGAGCCACAAGCCCTGCTCCTGCGGAAGAACCCTGGTGAAAATGAGCAAGACCCGCGGCCGTACCGACGATATGCTGATTATCCGCGGCATCAACGTGTTCCCCCCTCTCAGGTGGAGCACGTGCTGCTGAGCCTGAACATGGAGCCTAACTATCAGATCATCGTGGACCGGAAAAACAATCTGGATACTATGGAGGTTCAGGTGGAAATGTCGGATCAGATGTTCTCTGATAAGGTGAGAAACCTGGAGGATGTGGAGCATAATATTGCCGCTGCTCTCCAGTCCACCCTGAATATCGCGGCGAAGATCCGCCTGGTAGAACCCAAGAGCCTGCCCCGTTCCGAGGGTAAGGCCAAGCGAGTGATTGACAAACGGCACATCTAAAAAGGAGGCGGCACTATGAAGATTCAACAGCTTTCCATTTTTGTAGAAAACCGGGAGGGACGCCTGGCCCAGATTACGGAAGTCCTGGCGGCGGCTCAAATCGATATCCGCGCGATTTCCGTGGCGGATACCAGCGATTTTGGAATCCTTCGGCTGATTGTGAATGATCCGGGGCAGGCGGTTAAGGCGCTGAAGGCGGCGGGAATGACCGTTTCCCTTACGGACGTGATCGGGATCGGCATCAACGACAGGCCTGGCGAATTTTCCAAGGCAATGCGTATTTTGGCGGATCACCATATCACGGTGGAGTATATGTATGCTTTCATCAGCCGGGATAAGGGCAAGGCATTCGTTATTATCCGGGTGGATAACGACGAGAAAGCCATGGAAGCCCTGAGAGACGCAGGAGTGGTCCTGCTGTCTGCGGAAGAAATCCATGGAATGTAATTTTATGCTGAGATAAAAGTGAGGACGGTTCCTTTTCCTGATTGAAGCTTTCAAGGAGAAGAGGGCAGTCCTCTTTTTATCGGATCATAGCGCGGCGGGGGGGAGAGTGGGAAACGGCCTCAAGTGAAAAGAAAGAGCCGAAAAAGCCGCAGCTGTGCCGGAAAATATCTGTCAGGGGAAATAGTGTGAAAATGATTGCCGCCGGAAGAGCCGTCGGCTTTCCTGCCCAATAAAAAAGAAACCGTCTGACAGATTTTCAGACGGTTTCTTTTTTGTGGCGGAATCAGCCTAATTAGAGCTTTATACGGCTGTCGTGGTGAAGATAACGCCCAGCACGGAACCGGCCAAAAGAAGGGCGAGAAGAATAGCCATGACCCGGACCCATATCACCCGCTTTTCTGTTTTTTTCTTTTTCGGGGGAACAGGCCGGTTTTTCTTGTTTGCCATTAGGATAAGTCCTTTCTATTTTGGAACGATAAAAGAAAGAGCCGCCAAGAGCGTCCTTCCCTTCCTCAAAATTATTTTGCGGAGAAGACGAGCTTACCGCGGAGTGGGGACCGGACTGCTTTCATTTTAGCATATCGCAAGGAAAAAGCAATGGATAAATTGTAAAAAAAGCGGGTAAAATGGTATCCTAAATAAAGGATGGGGAATTATGGCGGCCGAGAGGCCGCTGGGGAGAAACAAGGAGGTAAGGAAAATTGAAAGCCTTAGTGACAGGAGCGAGCGGAGGCATCGGCCAGGATATGGCGAGAATGCTGAGCGCTATGGGATACGACCTGATTGCAGTAGCCCGCAGAGAGATAAGCTGGAGGCATTGAAACAGGAATTGAACACAGAGGTTCAGGTGCTCCCCTGGATTTGTCCAGAGAGCGGGCCTGTTTCGACTTATACAATCAGGTCAAAGACCAAAATATCGACGTGCTGATTAATAACGCGGGTTATGGAATGTACGGCAGGTTTTACGATACGGATCTGGAGCAGGAGCTTAACATGCTTCGGCTGAATATTCAGGCTGTGCATATTCTGACGAAGCTGTTTTTGCGGGATTTTAAAAAACGGAATAAGGGATATCTGATGAACGTATCCTCATCGGCGGCTTTTTTTGCCGGCCCTCTCATGTCCAGCTATTACGCCTCCAAAGCCTATGTGTTCCGTCTGACCGAGGCTGTTTACGAGGAGCTTCGCCGGGAGAAAAGCGATGTCAGCGTCAGCGTTCTGTGTCCCGGCCCGGTGGATACCGGGTTTAATGACCGGGCGGGCGTGAAATTCAGCGTAAAGGGCCTGAGCAGCTGTGAGGTGGCGGCTTATGCGCTGCGGAAGATGTTCCAGAAAAAGCTGCTGATCGTGCCGGGCGCCTTGATGAAAGCGGCGAAATTTACCGGCAGGCTGGCCCCGGAAAAGCTGATGCTTTGCGGTGCAGCTATCATATGCAGAACCGTAAGGGAGAGGATGAGTCCCCGATCAACGGAACCGAGGCAAAGGCAGAGGGGTAAGAAACATGGCCCAAGCTGCCGGTCAGCAGCCCGCATAAGGTTGGAAAAGCCGTCGGCATAGCTGGACGGCGCGGTAAGAAAGCAGAGAGGGACGACACACAGCCGTCCCTCTCTGCTTTCTTAAAACCACGCTTTAAGCCCGTGGCTTTTATGGTGTTTTTTCTTTTCCAACAAATGATTTTTATTTGCTGATTGATTAATATCTTTTTCTTAAAGCCCAATATGCGGCAAGAGCGGCAAGGCAAAGGGCCAGCAGTACGCAGCCGAGAGTCAGCAGCTGGGCGGCAAAACCCATGATTTTGGGAAGACTGGTGACGAAAATGGAGGTGGGGCCATCGGCTCCGCCAATGATGGCGACGGTTTCTCCCTCGGTAAGAGGCGGCGTGTACCAAAACGGCAGATAATGCAAGGCCGTACCAGCGAGCACCAGGAGAACGGCTGATACAAGCAGAACAATAACGGCGATTTTCAGTCCTCGCTGTAAATAATACTGCCGTTGTGCCTCCGGATCGGAACTGCTGTCGTTAAATTCTTTGGCTACCAGCTCTGGCTCGCCTTTTTGCCGCACGATTTCCTCGAGTGAAAAGCCCTGATCCTCCAAGGCTTCTATTTCCGTCATTAAGTCCGCCCGGATCCTTTTTTTTTCGTACGGTCGGTAGCCAGAAGCCTTTCAAAATGGAATTTACATATTGATTCTTATTCATAGCGCATCCTCCAAAAGGCGGTCGATCACCTTTTATAGCTTTGCCAAAAGCTTTTTCTTTCCGTCAGGGCGGAAAGCCCCAGATCAGTAATCTGATAATACTTTTTGACCCGCCTGCCGCTGTCTGACGCCAGCTCGCTTTCGATAAGGCCTTCATCCTCCAGCCGGTATAAGATGGGATAAAGAGTACCTTCCTTAGTCTCCTGGAAAAGCCCGCCGCCCTCCCGCTGAAGACGCGAAATCAACTCATAGCCGTAGGAGCGCTGACGGGCAATCAACGAGAGAAGCACCATCTCTAAGGCGCCTTTTTTGAATTGCTGTTCCAGCTTTAATTCCATATCTGCTGTTCTCCATCTTTGTTTTCCAAAATACTTAGCATAACTATGCTTTGTATTACTAATTATATAGAATCAGGCAGTGCTTGTCAAGAGGAAAATGGTAACCCAAAACGCAGATAAACCGGCAGTTCACATCAGCTCTGGAAAGTCCTGCTGCAGGCTTGGCCTTCAAAGGGATGTGGGATTTTATCATTGCGGCGTATGCCGCAGCGCTCGCAACGGACTCAATGGGCCGCCGGCAGCGGCCTCCGCCATGGAACGGTGCCTCTTCATAGGGTCTGGTTTCTATGAGGGCTTCTCCTGGAAGAACCAAGGGCTTTCCTTAAGCGGAAGCCGTGCTTGACAGCTGGGCCGATGATTTTCCGAATCAATAAAACAGGAACGGCTTACAGCCGTCCCTGTTTTATTGGCCAATATGAATGAACATAAAAAACATGAAAGCCTTCCCGCTCGGATCCTGGAAAAGCAGAAAACGTATGGGCAGAGAACCGGAGAAAGCCGGCGCGGGCTCGGCCAACGCATGGAACCATGTCCCATAGAGGAATCATGCCGGGCTGCCGGTTAAGGAATCACCACGTTAAATTCGTCAGAAGGCCGCTTGAGACAGCCGGCCAAAACAGAGGGAATGTTTTCGTCCCCCTCTACCTCCAGCAATAAGGCCTGCCGGTCGGTATCCTGATTGAGAATTGCAAATAGGCCGGAGGAAGTGGTGGTGATTTTATTTTTACAGGCTTTATCCACGGCCCCAGGATAAACAAGAAGCACGCTGTTTTTAAGCTGCACCGTATAGGTTTCCTCATCATCGGTCAGAGTCAGAAGAAATGTGAACTCCTTGCCGTTTGCAAGATCCTTGTCCACCAGGGTTCCCATATAATCCAGAATCGCTTCCCCTGACAAAAAGTGCTGGGCTTTCTGCCCAAGCGGATCCAGCTCCACCTCTTGGGGATCCGCTCCTTCCCGAAGCTCTTTGGCTCCGGTTAAATAGGCGTTGCGCCACAGGACGGACTCGCATTGATAGCCCAGCTGCTCTAAGGCGTCTGCGCACAGGTAGCGGGCCTGCTGGTTACTAGGGTCGGCTTGTATCAAAATATTGGTGATCTGGGCCACCCATTGGTAGTCTCCCTTGGCAAAATCCTCCTCCGCACGCTTTAAAACGGTGGTTACATCTCCCAGATATTCTACCAGCCGGCGGGCTGTCTCTGTTTCCGTCAGCGGGTTTAAATCCACCGGGTTCAGGGTGGAGGCGGTTTGATAAGACTGGTATACTGTGCGGATGCTGCCGCCTAAGGAGGAGCAGTACTGACGCAGATACCAGCTTTGGGCAAGGCTTTGCGGTAAAGCCAGCGACTGAACGATTTCCGACTCCGTATAGCCTTGGTTCATCAAATGAAGGGTCTGATCGAATACATACTGATAAGCCGACGCCAGGTTGGAAAGGTAGGAGCGGATCACATCCTTTCCCCAATGGGGCCAATTGTGGGCTTCGATTACGATTTCAGCCTGGCTGCCGTAAAGAGCGTAGGTTTCCGTCAGAAAATCCGCCCACTGGTCAGGCCGGGAGGATTTTTCTCCTGTGACATCATAGAGGTCATGGAGGGTTCCGCTGCAATTTTCGGAAAGCCATAGACACTTGGTGTCGGGGAAATATAAGTTCATCGCCACATTACCGGTGGTATCCTCCGACAGCTGAAACTGAATCTCTACGCCGTCAATCTCTCGGGTTTCTCCGGTTTCCTGAATAAAATCGTTGGGAGTCAGGTAGGTGGCTGTACCATTTGCAGTGGTTTCATCTTTGCCGATGAACAGGCTGCCCTGAGCGCTGGCCGGAAGCAGGCGCCATATAAATACTCCGACTGCCTGCGGGAGCTGTTTTCAGTGAACAGGTTTTCCGTGCCTGCGGCATCCAAAAGCCCCGCGGAGCATAATGGGGATAAAGGCGCTGCGGCATCCTCAGCAGAGCGCCCACGCCGCCGTAATGATTGACGGAGGCCGCGGTGTAGATGACCGCCGCAATAGGCCGCTCCTCAATGTCCTTTTCGATCAGTTCTAAGGCGGCGCGCATAGCCTCAGCGTTGGACATGGGATCTATGATGATCCAGCCGGTATCACCGGCGATCAGCGTCAGATTGGTGACGTCATAGCCGCGTACTTGAAAAATGCGGTCGTGTACCTGAAACAGTCCGTAATACCGGTTCATCTGGGCGTTGCTCCAGAGCCCGGGGTGGACGGTATCCGGAGAGGGAGTATCTTCCGTAACAAAGGAAAAGGCCTTTTGACTCCAAATCACGCTGCCGTCTTCGTCTTTGATTTCCAGGGACTCGGGAGAATCCAGCAAGCCCTTTGCCGCCGCGTTGATTTCATCCTTGTTGTTGAAATCCAGCTGGCGGTACACTTCCTCATTTTTTTGCCGAGTGGCTTCGGTTGCGCCCTTTGGGAGGCGTTAAAATCGTCGGGCCCGGAGGAACAGCCTCCAGAGCCGAATGCGAGAATCAGAGCCAGGATCCCGGCTATCATACGGTTATGTTTCATAAAAATCTCCTTAACTGGGTAAGGCGCAAATCCGGCTGGGATTTACGCCTAAGGGGACCACGGGATTTAGAGCCTGTGAGAGAATCAAAACAAGAGGCTGCGGCGCTTTGCCGATAGGAAAATAAAAAACAGCCGCCGTCAGGCTCCTGACAGAGGGTTTGCGGCGCAAAAAGCCGGAGAAGCAAAAGCCCGGGCCGTGACGAAAGCGGGCCCCGCCCGCCGCACCGAAGGCTCCGGCGCTTAGTTTGCCTCCAGCCGCTCTCCCAGCACCTCCTGGAACCGGGAGAGAATCCCCGCCTTTTCATCCGCAGATGATAATAGTTCTGGGGCATATCGTAGCCAGGCATAGTGTTGCCCTCAATAAGCAGGGGGCCGTCCTCCGCCATAGCCACATCCCAGCCTACATAGCCCACCTGGGGGACCCTTTGGGCGGCTTCAAACACCATTTCTACCGCCTGGGCGTAAAACGGAATTTGGAAACCCACCAGCTTGGTTTTGGTAAAGGGATGAATTTCGTAAAGCTCGCCGGTCTTATCGCAGAAAGCGGGCTTAAAGATCACGCCGTTTTCATCCACCGGGGCGTACATGCCGCCGCTGGAGATATTGTCTACCGCCTTGGTGCCGTTGCCCATACGCACCAGGGTATACATTAGATATGGCTTTCCGCCGGCAAGAACCGTCACCATCCGAAGGGTATTGATAGAGGCAGGGCAAAAGCAGGTTCATTTTTTTCGCATTGAACCACACATTCCTCCACTACGAACAGGCGGTTATCCTTCAGCTCCTGGTAAAGCGCCCGGCAGGAGGGCTCAGCCTGATAATCGGAAGCACTGAGCTTTCTGGCGCCTACGCCGCCGAAGCCGTCGGTTTCCTTGACAAAGATCACCGGATGGCTTTGGCAGAAAGCTTGAAATTCCTCAAAAGAGGCTTTCCGCAGGTCCAGGAAATCACGGTGGACAAATTCACGGAATTTTTCGTTGAATTGAAGCTTGTCCTCGAATAAGGGAAGGTAGGCCTTGTCATTGGCCAACCGGCATACCCGCAGATTATCCTGCATGGTCATAAAGGTTTTCCGTTTTTTTCCTCGGATATAAACCCAGCCAAAGACCCGGTATTCCAAATAGCCCACGCCGTAATGCACGGCGCACCAGACCATATCGCATAAAATAAACAGACGGGACACGTGAGACTCCGCGTGTTTGATCCTCTGCCACATGTCGTTTTATTCATCCTCGCTTGTCAGAGCCGAAGGCCCAATGACAGCCTGACTGCCGGCGGTGATCCGACAGCTTTCCATGCTGGAAGGGCCGGGCTCCGTGTGTTTTTGACGGGACGCCGCATCGGCAGTGCCCGCTGGGGCCTCGGGAGGCGGGCGCTGATGCCGTTTTCTCAGGACCGCTCCTTTTCGCAAAACAGTTTAACATAAATTTTCCGCTTTGACAACAGCTTTCCCCTGAGAAAAGCCTTAAACCGGTGCAAGGGTTGGCCTTTCCAGTGGCAGCCGGCCCGCTTTCCTGCAAACGGCCTGCGGAGGCGCCTGCTCCCGGTTTTCGGCTATTGCCCCCGGACGATAACGGCGGCGCTCTGCAAGAGCTGCTGTGCGATAGGTCCGGCCTGAGCCATGCCGAAGCCGGAATTTTCCACCACAATGGTGAAAGCCAGCGGACAATCGGAATCCAGAGTGAAGCCGGTCATCCAGCCGTTGGGATTTTTATCCTCTCCGATTTCGCCGGTGCCGGTCTTAGCGCATACCGTTAATCCCGGGAACATGCTGTCTCCATAGTTAGTTTCCACCGTATAGCGCATAATATCCTTTAACGCGTCGGCGGTCTCGGACTTCAGCAGCCGTTCTCCCGGCGTGCCGTAGCCCACATAGGTGGGCAGGCCAAAGGGTGTTTTAATCGAATCAATATAGTACGGAGTAACGTAGACGCCGCCGTTGGCGATGGCTCCCATAAGGATATTCAGGTGCATGGGATTGACCAGGTCGGTGTACTGGCCGATGCCGGACCAGCCCAGATCCCTGGTTTCCGCCTTGGAAACGTCGTAGCTGCTGGCCAGGGTGGGAACGCCGTCTATGGTGAAGGAGGAGCCGAATCCCATTTTTTCCGCTTCCTCGGTCATTTTGTCCTTGCCCAGCTCCATAGCCAGCTCGGCAAACACGATATTACAGGATTGGGACATGCCTTCTTCAAATCCAATTTGACCGTGGCTCGCCATACAAGTGATCTTTTCGCCGTCCACCTCAATTTCCCCGCTGCAGGTGAAGACCCGTTCATTGATGTCGGGAATATTGTCAATGGCCGCGGCGCAGGTGATAATTTTAAAAGTGGAGCCTGGCGTCATAGAGGCGGAAAGCACCTTGTTGAGAAATACGCCGTCGTATTGGCCGGTTTCGTCGTTTTCAATGTCGGGGCGGTTTTCCGGGTCGTAGGTGGGCGTGCTGACCATGCAGAGGATTTCCCCGGTGACATAGTTGGAAATCACCACAGCGCCGTCCCGGTCCCCCATCAGGGGAAAGAGCCTCGGCGCACAGGCCGCTGTCCAGCGTCAGGGTCAGGTTGTTCCCGGTGCCGAAAGCGGTGTTGGCGCTGATGCCGGTAATAAAATTATAGCCGATCAGATCAGAACGGCGGGTATTCTGTACCGCCGTGGAAATGGCCCAGGTGTTGTCTCCGACGGTTTGGAGCATGGCCTGGCGGATGAGGGAATCGGCGCTGTAAACCCGCTGGCCGTCTACGCTTTGGGCAAGAATTTCTCCATCCCGGTCCAGTACCTTTCCGGCGGAGGCCAGCTCGCCGCTGTCGGTGTTGATATGCTGGTTGATCGGACTGACTGCCCAGTCGCTGCCGTGAAGGAAGGTTTTCAGTACGAAAAAGCCAAGCCCCGCCGCGAACACGGCGGCCAGGATATAGACTACAATGGATCTGGCTCTGGTGGTTCTCAAGAGAGCTCCCCTTTCAGAGGTCAGAGTTTTTCCCGCCTCATGTCAAATGCCCTGGTAGGTGCGTTCGTCGGCCGCCTTGATAAAGGACAAAAGTCCCCAGCACGCCATCATGCTGGAACCGCCCATGCTGACAAAGGGCAGGGTTACGCCGGTGAGAGGCAGCAGGTCGGTGGCGCCGAAAATATTGAGACAGGATTGAAAGACAAACATGCCTCCTACCGAGCAGGCGGCGATGGAATACAGGGTAGAACGGCTGGTAGCGCTGATGGCCCGGGCGTAAAACGCCAGGCCGGCGATGACAGCCGCGATGATAATGGCGAATAAAAGGCCGGTTTCCTCGCACAGCATACCGAAAATCAGGTCGCTGGTTGAGGCGAATACATATTGTAAGCTGCCTTGTCCCACGCCTACGCCGAACAGGCCGCCGGAGGCGGCGTAGCTCATCACCCGGGCCTGCTGGTAGCCGGTGTCGTTCAGATATTCCCAGGCGTGGCCCCATACCGCGAAACGGTCGGCAATATAAGGCTTAAACTGCAAAATAAGAAACGCGCCGAGACAGGCGGCAGCCACGATGAAAATAATGGTCCGCACGTCGCCGGAACGGATAAAGGCGATGATTAAAACGTCAGGAAAAAATGCAGGCGGTGCCGAAATCGCTCATTAGGAATAAAGCGCCGACGCAGACGGCGGAAAAGCCGATAAACTCCGTCAGGTTCTTGGTGGTCTGCAGACGGGCCAGAGTGGAGGTGCCCACCAGGATCAAGGCGATTTTAACGAATTCAGAGGGCTGAATGGAGATGGGCCCGATGATGATCCAGTTTTTGAGCCGTTGACCGCGGTGCCGATGATCAGGTTGATTCCCAGTACGGCGACAGCGGCGGCAGCGATCCATAAGCGCCATTTGGTGACCCGGTCTGGCTCCTGGAGAAACCAGATCATAAAGCTGAACAGGACCATTCCCATAGCCATGGTAGCGATCTGCATATAGGTGCTTCCAAGGTCATAGCCGCCGATCAGGATAATCCCTACGCCGCTCAGCAGGAATGCCAGAGTTTCCAGCTCAAAGCTGGCGCGGTGAAACGCCAGCCGGGAAACCAGGAAAAACACCCACGCCGCGCCGGTCATCAGGGCATAGGGAAGAAAGGGAGCGGGGGAAAAGCCTTCCCCGGCAAAACAGAGCTGTAACGCCAAAATAAAATGAAGCAGAGAGGTCAAAAACAGCAAAGTAACCGGAGAAGCGCTGGTTTTCTGCTCTCTGCCGTCAAAGAACCAGGAGGCCCGGGCTTTTCTGGCCCGGTCCGCCTTCTGCATGACTAAAACAGTGGAGCCTACGGCGACGGTGTCTCCGATGTAAACCGGCGTGGGCTTGTCGATTTTCGTGCCGTTGACCATAACGCCGGATTTGGAATTGGTGTCGGCAATGAGCCAGGCGTCCTCCCGCCGGTAAAGCACCGCGTGATCCCGGGAAACAGTGTTGTCTCCCAAACGGATGTCGCAGGTCTTTCCCCGGCCGATGGAGTTTTCCCAATAGATCACCGGGATCAGATCCCGGGTGGCCAAATTTCCCAGGGTGATTAAGGGCTGTTCCTGGCGGCGGTGGTTCCGCAGGGAGGAAAAGCATTGGTAAATAATCAGAAGGGCAAAAAATGGGGTGATAATCCGAAGAATATATAAAAACAGCTGTAGAAGGGTATTTGCAAAATCATTCATACAGGTTCCTCCTTCCTGGTGGCAAGCTGCGGGCGGAGCCTTTTTTCCAGATTATGTTGACTAATCTTACCTTGAAATGATAGTACCGATGGGCAAAAAAGTCAAGGGAACAGAAAAAACAACAAAAAGAAAATCCACGTCCTGTACGCCGCAGGCAGTTTTTTAGCTTGAAAGAAGGTGGCGGGTCTGATACAATAAAAAATAGCCTTGTGGGTTGCAAAGCCTCCCGATTTTTATTTTTCTGCGGCAGCGCCTGCTTTGACCGACAGCGCAATCATAGATTTAAGCGCTGAGCGCATCTCTATTAGTGATTTCGTGAGGGCAATTTTATGAAAGAAATCGATACGTATGGAATTCATTGGATAGAGCCGTTGGAGGGGAGCGGTCAATGGTTTTGGGGCACTGATTACAGTAGCGGAGATTTATACGAGGCGGAGAATCTGTTCAAGAAAGGATATTCTGTAGAACCCAATAGGTTGGTGTTTGTCCACTATCCGGAGGGAGAGGTAATTGAGCCTGTTCTTGCGGAGCCTGGCCAATATTTTGAAAAACCAATTTACGATAATGGCCGGTTTATTATGCTATTGGTTGATTTTCCGCTTGCGAAAATCAATATCATCGCGTATAAACCAGAGACAAAGAAAATTTCCTCGTTGGTCACGCTGCCTCTTGCCGTTGCGGAGAACTGCCGGAACTTAGCGTTGAGATTATCCCCGCTTATGCTTGTGCGGCAGTCAGACGATAAATTTCAGATTCTTTGGCCTGAGAACAAAAGTTTTCCGATTGGATCTACAGAGGGCTTTTATTTTCGAAAAGAAGAAAAAAACTATATTTCTCAGCATGGTATGAAGATCCGGATTATCGTGTGGAAATTATAATAAGGGATTTTGATACCGGCGAGATAATCAAAAAAGATGCCGGGTTCTATTCGCCTTATGCCGGACGGGCAGCAATGGCTTTTGCTTTAAAACCGCAATCTGTTTTGTGGAGCAGACTGACAAAATGCGGTAAGAAGGTTTCTGAAGTGCGATGTCGGCAAAGCTGTCAAACATCAGGATTAAGAAAATATTTCAGCTGAAATAGAAGACAATATTTTTAGGATAGAAAGTTAGTATAGAAAGATAGAAAAAGACAAGATAGGAGCGATCAGTATGTGCGGACTATGCGGATTCACCGGTGAGATCGTCGACCGTGACGCTGTTTTGGAAAACATGACGGAGGTCATTACCCACAGGGGACCGGACAGCAAGGGGTTTTATACCGACGACAAGATTTCCATGGGCTTTCGCAGGCTGAGCATTATCGACCTGGATAACGGAAGCCAGCCGATTTATAATGAGGACAAGACCCTGGTGCTTATGTTCAACGGGGAAATCTATAATTATAAGCAGCTTCGTAAGGAGCTTCAGGAAAAGGGGCATGTCTTCGCCACGGATACGGACTCCGAGGTGCTGGTTCACGGCTTCGAGGAATGGCGGGAGGACCTGCTGAACCGTCTGCGGGGAATGTTCGGCTTTGCCATCTGGAACCGGACCGACGAGTCCCTGTTTATCGCCAGAGACTTTTTCGGCATTAAGCCTATGCACTATACTCAGGTAGGAGGGCATTTCCTGTATGCCTCCGAGATCAAAAGCATTTTAAAATTCCCGGGCTTTGAAAAGAAATTCAACTACCGCACCCTGGATAACTATCTTTCTTTCCAGTATGCCGTTCCGCCTGAGACCTTCTTTGAGGGGGTTTACTGCCTATTGCCCGGCCACTACCTGTGGTACCGTGACGGCAAGGTAGAGACCACTCGGTATTGGGAAGCACGGTTCAACCCAGATGAAAGCCTGACGGAAGAACAGGCGGTGGATGAAATTGAAAAGGTATTTGAGGAAAGCGTCAACGCCCATAAGATCAGCGACGTGGAGGTGGGCTGCTTTTTCCAGCGGCGTGGACTCCAGCTATGTTTCCACCTACTTCGCAGATCAGAAAACCTTTACGGTGGGCTTCGATTTCGGAGAGAAATACAACGAAATCAGCTGGGCGGAACGGCTGAGCAAAAAGATCGGCGTGGAGCACCACACTCATCTGATTTCCTCCGAGGAATTCTGGGGCAATGTGGAGCACGTTCAATACCATATGGATCAGCCTTTGGCAGACCCATCCTGCATCGCTCTGTATTTTGTTTCCAAGCTGGCCAGCGAATACGTCAAGGTTGTGCTTTCCGGCGAGGGCGCCGACGAGCTGTTCGGCGGCTATACGATTTATAACGAGCCCCACGTGTTTAAAGCCTATCAAAAAATTCTGCCCTCCAAATTCCGCCTGTGGCTGGCGAAGGAAGTGAAAAAAAGCTGCCCCATTTCAAGGGCCAGAGCTTTATCATCCGCGGCTCGAGAGAGACGGAGGAAAAATTTATCGGCAACGCCTTTATGTATGACGACGAGGACAAGCGCCGCATTTTAAAGGACCCCTCTATCGTGACCAGGCCCGAGCCTGTGCAAAAAGTTTTACGACCGGGTGCGGGGCTACGATCAGGAAACCAAAATGCAGTACCTGGATATCAACCTGTGGATGGTAGGAGATATCCTTCTGAAGGCAGACCGCATGAGTATGGCCAATTCCCTGGAGCTGCGGGTGCCTTTCCTGGATAAGGAGGAGGTATTCAAGGTGGCGTCCAAGCTGCCCACGAGGCTGCGGGTGAATAAAAAGAATACCAATACGCTATGCGGCAGGCTGCCAACCGGCATCTGCCTCAGGAAACCGCCCAGAAGGAAAAGCTTGGCTTCCCGGTTCCCACCAGAGTGTGGCTGAGGGATGAAAAAGTATTATAATATTGTCAAGGAAAAATTCCATTCGAAACCGCCAAAAATTCTTCAACACCGACGTGATCACCAGTTTTTAGACGACCATTACCATAATAAGGATGATAATTCCCGTAAGGTGTGGACGATTTATATCTTTTGGTGTGGTACGATATTTATTTTGGAGATCCTAACGACGTGACGCCGCGGTAAGGCTTTCAGAACAAAATGCTAAAATGGTTTTAAAGATTTTATTGTTAATGTTTGATACTTTCGATTTCAATGCTTGCCGGACAGGAAAAATCCGGTATTAAGGCCCGCGGATTTTACATTGAAATATTTTTATTCTGAAGGAATCATCTCTTAAAAGATAAAAAGCCTCCGGGGAAGCGCCGCTTCCCCGGAGGCTTTTTATCTTTTACTGTTTTGAGCTTAAAAAATCGTCAACCTGTTCGTAGGAATTAAACAGCAGCGTTTCCTGGAAAATATAGGAGAAAGCGTAGGAGCATTCCTCTAAACTATACTGGGAGAGATCCAGTCCCTTTAAATAACGGATGATTTCCTCATAGTCGCAGGCGCGGTTTAAGTCGGAGATGAAGCAATGCTCCTCTTTCGCTAATTTTTCCAATAGCCTTCCGGACATATCAGTTCCCCCCCTGCCGAATCTGTAGCGTCATTTTATCATATTCATAATAATAGCATAACGGCAAGGGAATGTAAACTTTTAGTCGTCATATTTCTCTAATAAGTACCCTTTAAGTGTATCGGTTTCGTTTACACTTATGTTGTAAAATAGGAAAAATTTGCATTAAAGGGGAATTCCTGTATGGTATTTGATTTCGGATATCGGTTAAAAAATCTCAGGCAGCAGCACCATTTAACCCAAACTCAAGTAGCCAACCGTCTGAATCTTTCAAAAACCAGTATCAGCGGCTATGAGAACAACGTAAAAACGCCATCGCAGGATATCTTAATTAAGCTGGCGGGGCTTTACCGGGTTTCCACCGATTATCTTCTGGGACTTGACGACGAGGAAATGATTTCTGTGGAGGGCTTAACCCGCCAGCAGAGAAGGCTGGTGGAGGAATTGGTGAGAATGCTCCAGGAAAAACCTAGATCATGGAAGGCCGAAAAATCTGAGATCCGTGCTGAGGTCAGCGCAAAGCGGAGGGCGGGGACGGTGAAAAGCGGGTGACTGATACAGCCGGAGCGGCTGCTGATCGTCGCCCATAGCCATGGTGACAAAGCGCCAGCCGTATTTTTCATAGAAGCCAGTATGGCCTGTGACCAGATATAAAACAGGGATTCCCAGCTTTCCCAGATCCTTTCTTATGAAGTCGAGAAGCATTCCTGCGACCCCCTGGCAGCGGCAGGGAGCCTCTACAAACAAAGCGCATAAATTAGGGGAAAGATCCTTCCGGTTGTGAAAATCGTTTTCAATGACCCCGGCGCCGGCGAGGATTTCCCCTTGCCCGCCGAGGGTTACATACCACTGGGGAACCGCTGCGTTTTTTTGGAGCATGCCCTCCATGCTCCGGCGGTACTCAGCCTCCGGAATTCCCCATTTGCCGCTGAACCATGCTGCCGCGGGGCCGCACAGCCCAGGCCGATTCCGCAGCGGTACTATTTTTATCCGATGATTCGGCTTCTCTTGTTCCATCAACAAAAACCTCTTTTTTGTCCTGCTGATTTTCCTCTAATACCTTTCGGCAAAGGCTTTCCAGATCGGAATAGGCTTTTAGAGAACCAGCCTCCCGCCGAAAGCCTGCCGCGCCCTTCAGCCCCTTCAAATACCAGCCGGCGTGCTTCCGGGCCTCCCGCATGCCGTGCTCTTCTCCTTTATAATCGCATAAAAGCCTGATGTGCCTCAGCATACCGTACATTTTTTCCGCCGGCCCCGGAGCGGGCAGCTGAACCTGGGAACCGAGCCAGGCGTTGACCTGCTGGAAAATCCAAGGGTTTCCTAAGGCGCCCCGGCCAATCATCACCAGATCGCAGCCGGTCTGCTCCAGCATGGCGGCAGCGTCCTCGGCGGTGAAAAACGTCTCCGTTTCCGATCACGGAATTGACACCGCCTCCTTTACCTGCCGGATGCTTTCCCAGTCCGCGGAGGGAGCGTACATCTGCTCGCGGGTCCTGCCGTGAACGGCAATAGCGTCGGCTCCCGCGTTTTCACAGATCTTCGCCACTTCCACGGCGTTGACTGTGCGGGTGTCCCAGCCCTTCCGAATCTTCACCGTTACCGGTACGGGTACGGCTTTTTTTACCGCTTCCACAATCCGGCCGCACAGCGCCGGTTTTTTCATCAGGGCGCTGCCGCAGCCGTTGGATGTGATCTTCGGTGCGGGACAGCCCATATTCAGATCGATGATTTCAGGCTGGTACTCCAAAGCAAGGACGGCGGCCTCCGCCATGGTCTGGGGGTCGTCGCCGAACAGCTGGATAGCCGCCGGCCGTTCCTGAGAGGAAAGCTCCATCAGTTCTCTGGACTTTTTGTCGCCATAGGTCAGCGCCTTGGCGCTGACCATCTCGCTGATCACGTAAGCGGCGCCGAAGGACGCGCAGATTTCCCGAAAGGCCCCTGTCCGCTGTTCCCGCCATTGGGGCCAGCACGGCGGGGCCTTTTATTGTCACGCTTCCGATTTGTACCATAAGAAAACTCCTTTCAAGGCCGGAACGGCTTAAGCCGCCCGGTGCTGAAGACAGCCCTGTCCGCCGGCGGAGCGAAAGGGGAAAGCCCAGAAAGGGCTCCGGGCTTTAGCTTCTGGCGCTTAGACAGCGAGGCGGAGCGTTTGCCGCTTGCCTGGATTTGGCGGAAGGCGTCCCTTGAACCATTCGCAGCCCTGAAGCTCGCTGCCGGCGTTTTCCCTTGCGCTGGGGAAGGACCGCTTTCAAGAGGGCAATGCTTCATTTTTACCAGATGCGAATTTTATAAATACGATGAAATAGACATGAGCGCCCTGACAAGGCCGCCTTATTAGTATAGCATATCCAAGGCTTTTTTCAGCCTGTTTGCCGGAAAATCAGTGAAATCCGCTGGTTCCTTTAAATTCTGAAAATTCACATTTATGCCTTTATGTTCCAGGGGATTTGGTGATATAATATACTAGGCGTTTTCTGGACGCTGAGAAATCACTCCCTTGGAGGAAGCTATGAAATTATTGATTCTGGATGGCAACAGCATTTTGAACCGGGCGTTTTACGGCATCAAGGTGCTGACCACCAAAGAAGGATTATATACCAACGGTATTTACGGTTTTTTGACCATGCTGCAAAGACTGCGGGATGAGGTGGACCCCAACGCGGTGGCTGTGGCCTTTGACCGGAAGGAGCCAACCTTCCGCCATAAAGCCTATGACGGCTACAAGGCCAACCGCCGCGGAATGCCCCCTGAGCTTGCCCAGCAGCTGCCCATCCTGAAAGAGCGCTGACGGCTTTTAGGCTACCGGCTGGTGGAATGTCCAGGCTTTGAGGCGGACGATATTTTGGGAACCCTGGCCGCCCAGGCGGAAAGAACAGGGAATGACTGCGTCATCGCCACCGGAGACAGGGACAGCCTTCAGCTGGTGTCCCCCGCTGTAACGGTGCGGCTGGCGGCTACCAAAATGGGCCGGCCCGAGGCCACCCCTGTACGACGAGGCCAAAATCATGGAGGTCTACGGCGTGACCCCGAAGGAGCTTATTGAGATCAAGGCGATCCAGGGGGATTCCTCCGACTGTATCCCCGGGGTAAAGGGATCGGGCAGAAGGGTGCGGCGGAGCTGATCCAAAGGTACCACAGCGTCCAGTATCTGTACGACCATATCGACGAACTGGACATCAAAGAGGGCCTGAGAACCAAGCTGAAAGCGGGGGAGGAAAGCGCCCGGCTCAGCCGGATGCTGGGAACCATCCGCACCGATGCCCCGGTGGATCTCAATTTGGAGGATTACCGGCTGGGGGAGGGCGACCGGAAGGAAGCTCTGCGGCTGATGGCCAAGCTGGAGTTTTTCTCTCTGATCGATAAAATGGGCCTGCGCCGGGAGGGTGACGAGCCTGTGGAGGAGGCCCGGGCCGGCGGGGAACTGACGGTAACGGAAGAATCGCCGGAGGCCTTTTTAAAAGCCGCCGAAGAAGAGCCGGAGGTCTGCCTCGCCCTTTGCCTATGGCGAAGAAGGTGAGATTACTCAATGCGCCTTTTTGAAAAGCGATACCGTCCATCTGGTGACGGAGGGCGCGGGGAAAGCGGTTATGGGGCTTTGCAGCCTGGAAGGTATGAGCTTGTGCGTACACAATTCCAAGCCGCTGTTCGCATGGCTGGATCGGATGGGCGGGAAGGCCCGGGTCAGCTATGACGCTATGCTGGCGGCCTATCTGCTGAATCCCAACGCCTCTGACTATTCCCTGAAGCGGCTTCAGGAGGAGGCGGGAACCGCCGCCCCGAAGCTGGAAAACGAAACCGCCTGGCAGGCGGCGGTGCTGCCACGGGTAAAAAATTGGCAGGCGGCCAGCCTGCTGGCCAACGGCCAGCAGAAGCTGCTGGAGGAGATGGAGATTCCTCTGGCTCAGGTGCTGGCCCGCATGGAGAATATCGGCTTTTTGGTGGATGGCGAAAAGCATCCGGGTGTACGGAGAGCGTTTGGAAACGGAAATCGAGGCCTTGCAAAAGCAGATTTATGAGGAAGTTGGCTACGAGTTCAATATCAATTCTCCCAAGCGCTTGGGGATGCCCTGTTCGTCAAGCTGGGGGCTGCCCTCGGGGAAAAAAGACAAAAACCGGCTATTCCACCAACGCGGAAATCCTGGAAAAGCTTCGCTACGACCATCCTGCGGTAGAGCTGGTGCTCCATTACCGCACATTGACCAAGCTGAAATCCACCTACTGCGAGGGGATGCTCAAGGTCATCGGCCCGGATGGAAGGATTCATTCGAATTTTTAACCAAACGGAGACGAGAACCGGCCGCATCAGCTCCACCGAGCCCAATTTGCAGAATATCCCTGTCCGCACCGAGCTGGGCCGGGAGCTGCGGAAATTTTTCCCTGGCCAAGGAGGGCTGGGTGCTGGTGGACGCGGATTACTCCCAGATCGAGCTGCGGGTGCTGGCCCATATCGCCCATGACGAGAATATGATCAAGGCCTTTCAGGACAAGGAGGATATCCACACCATCACCGCCTCCCAGGTATTCGGAATGCCCCCGGAGATGGTGACGCCCCTGATGAGAAGCCGGGCCAAGGCGGTGAACTTCGGCATTGTTTACGGCATCGGCGCGTTTTCTCTGTCCAAGGATATCAACGTTTCCAGGAAAGAGGCTCAGCGGTATATCGACGATTACCTTACCCTGTATTCCGGTGTGGACCGGTATATGAAGGAAGTGGTGGAAAAGGCTAAGGAGGACGGCTATGTGGAAACCCTGTTCCACCGCCGCCGCTACCTGCCGGAGCTGACTGCCTCCAATTTCAATCTGCGGGCCTTCGGAGAGCGGGTAGCCCGAAATATGCCCATCCAGGGCACCGCCGCGGATATTATCAAAATCGCTATGGTCCGGGTGGACCAGCGGCTGAAGCGGGAAAATATGAGAGCCCGGCTGATTTTGCAGGTTCACGACGAGCTGATCGTGGAGGCACCGGAGGATGAGGCGGAGCAGGCAGCCCGGATTCTCACCGAGGAGATGGAGGGGGCGGTCTCCCTGACCGTGCCTATGGTAGCGGAGGCCAGCGTTGGAAAAACCTGGTATGACGCCAAGGGCTGATAAAATAACGGCGGGCGGAAGGCCCGCTGAATACATAGAGGGATCACTATTATCATGAAGATCGTATTTGTCTGTACGGCCAACATTTGCCGAAGCCCGATGGCGGAGGGGATGTTCCGGAAAATGATTGAGGAAAACGGGCTGGAGGAGTCCGTGTTTTGCTTAAGCTTCGGACTGGCCGCCAAAGAAGGAAAGCGGCCTCCGGAAAACGCGGTGGCTGTCTGCCGGGAAATCGGCGTGGATATCAGCGGCCATAAGGCGAGAAACCTGTCCAGCCTGAAGGATCTGGATATTTTCGACGCCTTCGTGGTCATGACGGAGACTCAAGCCTATGTGCTGAAGCAGGCCGGCGTGCCGGAGGATAAGCTTTATTTATTAGGAGAGGAAGAAATCAAAGACCCTTACGGAACGGATCTGGATGAATTCCGGCAGTGCCGGGATCAGATTTGGCGGCAGCTTCAGGTGCTGTTCCAAAGGCTTTGCAGGTTTATCCGGAAATGAGTGTTAAAATCATCATTGAGCCCCTGGCGGAGAGGCACCTGGCCCAGGCGGCTCAGCTGGAAAGGGAATGCTTTTCCGATCCGTGGTCTCTGGAAGGGCTGCGGGCGGAGCTAACCAATCCCAACGCCCGGTTCCTGGCGGCGGTGTCTGGAGAAGCCATGGCGGGCTATCTGGGCCTTCACGCTGTCTGCGGTGAGGGCTACATCGCCAATCTTGCGGTGGCCCCGGCCTTTCGCCGGCAAGGGGTAGCCCGGGCTTTGCTGAGGGCCGGGGCGGAAATCGCGGAGAAGGAGAAGCTGGAGTTTCTCTCCTTAGAGGTGCGGACAAGCAACCTGCCGGCCAGAAGGCTTTACGAGTCGGAGGGGTACGTTCATATCGGCGCGCGTCCCGGCTTTTATACGAACCCCAGGGAGGACGGGGGAGATCTATACCAAACGGTTTGGAGGATCGTTATGAGAATATTGGCTATTGAAAGCTCCTGCGACGAGACCGCTGCCGCGGTGGTGGAGGACGGAAGAAATGTCCTTTCCAGCGTGGTGGCCTCCCAGGTGGAGGAGCATAAGCTGTACGGCGGCGTGGTGCCGGAGATCGCTTCCGCAGGCACGCCGAAGCGATTGTGGGAGTGGTTCAGGAGGCCCTGGATCAAGCGCGCCTTACGCTAGGAGAGGTGGAGGCCGTGGCGGTGACCCATGCCCCAGGGCTGATCGGCGCCCTGCTGGTGGGGGGGTGAATTTCGCCAAGGGGCTGTCTATGGCGGCAGGCCTGCCCTTGATTCCGGTACACCATTTGCGTTCCCACATCGCCGCTAATTATCTGGCGCATCCGGAATTAAAGCCTCCCTTTCTTTGTCTGGTGGTGTCCGGCGGCCACAGCCACATTGTAGAGGTGGCGGATTACACTAAAATGCGGATTATTGGCAGAACCCGGGACGATGCTGCGGGAGAGGCCTTTGATAAGGCGGCCCGGGCTATGGGGATGCCCTATCCCGGCGGGATTCATTTGGACCGGATCGCGGAGGAGGGCGGAGACAGCGCCTTCGCGTTCCCCAGGCCCAGAGTGGACGGGGCGGAATACGACTTCAGCTTTTCTGGCCTGAAAACCGCGGTGATTAACCAGATTCACAACGCGTCCCAAAAGGGCGTGGAACTGCCGGTGGCCGATCTGGCGGCCTCCTTCCGAAAAGCTGTTGTGGACTGTCTGGTGCAGAATTTTCAAAAAGCGGCTGAGGATTTTCACTGCACGACCCTGGTGACCGCAGGAGGGGTTTCCGCCAATTCCTTGCTGCGGAGCCGTCTGGAGGCTCTGTGCGGGGAGAGGGGCTGGAAGCTTTATATGCCGCCCAAGGAGCTGTGCGGAGACAACGCCGCCATGGTGGGAGCCCAGGGCTTTTACGAGTGGAAAGCGGGAAACCGAGCAGGATTAAATTTAAACGCCTGCGCTACAATGTCCATTGAGGGTTGATTTTTCTTTTAACGAGGCGATTTTTGCAGGAATTTTTGTAAGAGGCTTCAAAAAAAACGCACTGGATTTTGACAAGAAATTCACAGATTAGTCATTGATAAATTTCTGGTAATCGTGTATAATAGTACCAAATTATGTGGAACCATAAGTGTAAGAACATTCCACGTGCCCATTGGGGCGGAAAGGGGAAACAATTATGACAACAAACAAGTCTGTTCTTGCTTGGATTGACGAGATGAAAGAGCTCGTGCAGCCCGACAAGCTGGTATGGATTGACGGTTCCGAGGAGCAGCTGGAGGCCCTGCGTGCCGAAGCTTGTTCCACTGGCGAAATGCATAAGCTGAATCAGGAGAAGCTGCCTGGCTGCTATCTGCACCGCACCGCTGTTAACGACGTGGCCCGTGTAGAGGACCGCACCATGATCTGCTCCAAAAAGGAAGAGGATTTCCATGGGTCCGGTAGGTTCTCCTCTGGCCAAAATCGGCGTGGAGCTCACCGATTCTATTTACGTTGTGCTGAACATGGCCATTATGACCAGAGTGGGACAAAAGGTTTGGGATACCCTGGGCGACAGCACCGATTGGGTTAAGGGCCTCCACTGCAAATGCGACATTGACGCTGAGAAGAGATATATCATGCACTTCCCGGAGGACAACACTATTATCCTGGGCGGCGGAAACGTTCTGCTGGGGCAAAAAGTGCTTCGCTCTCCGTATCGCCTCTTACCTGGGCAAAAACGATGGATGGCCGAGCATATGCTGATCCTGGGCATCGAGAATCCCAAGGGCGAGAAGAAGTATGTGGCCGCCGCCTTCCCGTCTGCCTGCGGCAAGACCAACCTGGCCATGCTGATTCCGCCGGAGGGCTACAAGAAGAAGGGCTACAAGGTTTGGACCGTTGGCGATGATATCGCTTGGATGCGCATGGGCCGCCGACGGCCGCCTGTGGGCGATCAACCCGGAGAACGGCTTCTTCGGCGTTGCCCCCGGCACTAACATGAAGTCCAATCCCAAC
>VOFI01001922.1_pt1 | contig 25964 bp, 44 predicted proteins | sample 5384131 | NCBI WGS metagenome assembly VOFI01 (sample SAMN12384728, study PRJNA508395) | human gut metagenome | isolation source: healthy gut H | host: Homo sapiens | reverse complement strand
GAAGGTTATGAGGAAGGCTGGTACTATTTTGGCGGCAATGGAAAGGCATACCGGAGAGCCGGCGGTTTTAAACGTGAGATAGGCGGAAAACATACGTGTTTGATGAGAGCGGAAAATGCTCACCGGATGGCTGAATGGGAAGGCCGCCCTCTGACAGAGGACGAAAATCCATTGACAGAGGGCGTGTATTACGCCGGTGAAGATGGGGCGCTGTGGAGCAGCACCTGGCTGGATTACGGTTCCATGGGCGCTGGGGGCCGCCGATGAATTGGAAAGCAGCGTAACGGGACGGGATTACACCGAGTATAAAGAGCTGTGGCTGTATTTTTGACAACAACTTTAAACGGATAAAAGCAGCGGGGACAGGTGAAGGAGAAGGTGATCAACGGCGCAACCTATGGTTTCGATGAATACGGCATTATGTTGCCGTGGTGGAGCCGGGTAGCCAGTGTCAGCGACGCGGACAGAAGCAACCCCACCAGCTCGGAATCTGCAAAATACTTTGCAGGCTATGACGGCGGGCGCCTGCTGCGAAACACCTGGTTCTGGATAAAGCCTCCGAAAATCTTGACGAACAGGATTACAGCAACGGGGGGAATACAGCTGGTGGTATACCGATCAGGACGGAGAGGCTTCTGCCCGGAACCGGATCCGAAAGGTCAACGGCAGGAACTACGCGTTTGGCTGACCTCGGAAGAATGCGTGCCGATCAAAAAAGCGTTTGATACAAAGATACCTTTGTGCGCGGCTGTCGGATGACCGGACTTCTGAAGATTTAAAACGGAGACTCCGCTGGATTGAAAAAAGGCGGATTAGCCCGCGCCGGATGAACTGAAATGATGTTCCATGCAGACCGGCGGGGATATAAAGGTGGGGAAAGCCGTCCTGATGGAGTCTTTACCTTTGGATTTGGAAGCAGCGGCATCGCTTACGGCAACCGGAATAAGATTCGAAAAATGCCTACTATATTAATGGCCTGAAACTGGAAGCGGATAAAGTACGGGTATGGCGTCGTTTGGGAGGACGAGGGATATTTACCGGGGTGGTCGATACCAGGGAAGTCGGTATCGGACAGAAGAAGGTGGTAGAGACAGGGACGGAGGCTGGCTGATCATCCTGAACGGACGTTTTGCCGCCAGGACAGACGACAGCTCAAAAAGCCGAAGTGGCATAACGGCGAGGAAGGCGAGGGATTTACCACCGCCGCAGGGCAATAAGGACGATAAGTATTCCGGAGGGCCTCATTGCCGGATACGATTCAGAGCCGGTTCTGGATCAGCTGCCTATCGAGGAACAATTTAATTTTTAGGTAGAAAGAGGTTGGAGCAATGGGATGGATTTCGAAAAGGCAGATTGCCGCAGTTATGGAGAAGGCTGCTTCGGAACGTAAAGAGGGGGAGCACCGCACTGCTGCTGGCAGTCACCCCTGACCCTTTGCCGTCGGTACCGGGCACGGCTATGACAGCCTGGGCCGCGGGCACAGAGCTTCAGCCTGCACAGGGATGAAGACCAATGGCGGCGGATGATTGACGACTGCTTATGTGGAATCAGGATCGGCCGGAAAATTCTGACATAGAAGGCACGAAAATGCCGCTTTAATCGGTTCTGGATAATCCCTACACGGGAGACAGGCTTGTTATCACCACGTATGCCCACCAGGGATATGCGAGACAGTGATACAGAAACAGGGCGCGGCGCAGGAGGAAGAAAGAATGTAGCCATATCAACCAACGGCGGAGTGCAGACGTTTGACGACCTGGGGGTTGAAGTACAGATGAAGGTCTACCCCAGTCTGGATCAGAAATGGATTCTGGTGGACTACATTGTATATAACAAAAAACCAATGCGGATAACCCGATTCAGCTGGCTCAGCGGTACGGATGTTCAGGGTGGGAGGAAGAAGCGGGCGGGTGCGGGAGACCCGGCGGACTCCCTCCACTCTGGAAGCCAATAGCCGCGGGTTTCACATGGTCAATGAACAGACGCAGCAGACCTTTGACTGTATCTACAATGACAGCAGTCTGGGGGTGACAGAGCCTACAACGAAATGGGTAGGACAGTATAACAGCAGGTTTAATTATTTCACGGATGGACCGCACCGCGTAGCGGGCTGATTCGGGGCTACCTATTCCTGGACTATCCCGCCCGCCCATGAGACGGCAGTCCGCCGGGTGGCGTTTGGAGCCAAAGGGCCGTCTCATTATGCGCGGTCGCCCACGGAAACAACAGCAATAAAGCTTTACGATACACCGTGTTACAGACGATTGAAGCCCGCAACCAATTCGGCAATGGCCGGTATCTATATACAGGATACGGCGAACTGTCACCCATTATTCCGTCAGGGCGCCAATATCACAAGCTTGGCGAGCTCTCAGATCCGCCTGAAAACGGATCGACGGATATCATCATTGCACAGTAGCTCCAGCCTGTGTTTGACCGATGTTCAGTCACCAGTGGAGGCAATTCATGTGTTTCAAGCAGCAATCTTGTGCTGATGGCGCGTGCTCTGGGCAGGCAACACTGCCCAATCTCATTGGAAACACCGGAACTGCATGAGCGGGGCGGTGCTGCAGAAGCACAATCAGGTAACCGCGTCCGGCGTGGGAATTCAGGCAGGCGGAAGCGTGAACCTGGAGATGAATTTCGGAACGATTACCGGTAATGTCACGAAGGACCGGGGGCCGTGAATTTTGAAAGCACAGGAAGCATGGTACAGAAACCGGATAAATTTATTGACAATACGAATGAAGGCGGCGCAAAGGCCAATGTCTATCTGGCCGCCGGCAAATACATGACGGTGAGAGCGACTTGGATACCTACGACATCGGTGTGACGACCGCCCAGCTGCCGGAAGCCTCGGCCGGGGGCCTTTCTACACAGGCCAATCAGGAAGTAAAGATAGCTGTGCCGCTGACGGGAAGCGCGGTGAATATATCGCCCAGTCCGTTTGTGGATAACTTTTTTCGCAGATGGAGCAGGCAGTGACGGAACCGGACTTCTACAACCACCGGTACGGCAATTTACCGGGAGCGGGAGCAAACCATGACAGAAACACGGTAGTGAAGAAAAATGGCTATCAGATTACATCTCTTCATCAAAATGTACAGGCGGCGGCATCCAGGAGCGGCCTGCGATACCGGCAATTACCGTGGATCGGGTGAGGCGGTAGAGTGCCGCCGCCTGAATTGACGATATAGATGCACTAGAAGGGTGACCATTGATCGGGGGGCATTTACCTCGCTTCGGGCTCAGCTCACACCGGGAAGTGATTTTTGGAAAGTAACAGGAACCATGCCGAACCAGGATGTAACGATTGACTACGAGTACAGAAAGGTGGATTCCAGCATTAATTTCGAGGCAAACGGCGGAACGCCGGCACCGCCTTCCCTGACAGGAATGGCCGCAACAGCGTCAACGCACTTCTGCCCAGTGCGTCAGCCGGTATGGCTATCGGTTCAAGCTGGAGGCGGTAAATGACTGGAATAACCCGAGCTTTACGGGACTGCCGGCAGTAAGCTTATTTCCACCAGCCGATTTGATACGCGATTTTTAAACGGACCCCAATGTGAAGTTTAACATACTGTGGAATACTCCAATCAGAACGGATCGATTGTATTCCAGACCAATACTTCAGAAAATGCATACAGTGTGGAAACGCCGATCCAGGCACAGAAGAAAACGATACACGGCTATGTATGGAACCTGGCAGACTCAGGAACGACGCCGGAGACGTATAACTTTAACGGGACCAGCGTCCCGATTGGTACGTTTAACGGGTCAGGCGGGCAGTTTGAAGGAAGATGCCGGGGCAGGATGCCACGGTGCGTTACCGCTACCGGGTGGACTACCGGCTGGCTACAACCACTTTGCAGCTACGGTACGCCATCAGACTGCGGGAGGAGCCGTCGTCTCGGCCGATCAGACCAGCGGCCGCTATCCCGGAGGAGGCGATTACCGCCGGTCCGGTGACGAAATACGGGTATCAGTGTGTGGATGCGCGGATTGGATGTCAGGGGATACGGCAGACGATGCCGATGGAAAAATCTGGTCGCGCCCCCAGTATTTGACGGAAGCCTCAGTACCAGGGCGTGATGCCGAACCAGCCGGTCACCATTACCTATATTTATGAGTCATAAAGGCTATCCCCCCGACCGTGGAATATGTGGACAGCCAGACACGCATCATTGACAGACTACAGAAAAATATCAAGGAAACCGCTGCGCCACATGCATCAGGCGGAAGAACCGGTAGGACTTGCCTGTGCGCAGGAGCGGAATGGACCAACAGCCGCCACGGCTACAGCCTGGCGGCTAAGGCCATCAGTCCGGCACCAATAAGATCAGCTGGGCGAAATGATTTTACGGGAACCATGCCGAATGACAGTGTGACCGTGAAATACAACATTAACCGTACCCCTTTTGGGCGGACATTATTGCTATCGCGCAGGAGCCGGCGGAACGCTATCCGCGGCGGACGGGATGTCTCTGGATGCAGGCTGGTATTGCTGGAAACGGCAGCTTCCGGACCAGCGCTCTGATTGATGACGGAAGCGAACAGGGAGCGGAAAATGGCTATACCCCCGAAAAACATTGACAGCAAAAACGATGCCGAAAGGCGATGCGAACAATTATTACCGTTTTAACGGATGGTTTGTGGATACGAAACAGCAATGGAATGCTCGACGGCGGTGAGACACTGCTTGGAGAGGAACTACCACATTACCGGTGATACGGTATTGACGGCGTATTTCGGAGAAGATCCGGATAAATGGGTGGATATCCGTTTTGAGGCGGGCGCCCACGGCACCATCAATGCGGGAGAACCGGTGAGCCTTCATACCACCTTTGACAAGAAGTGGGGAGACATCACAGGCAGCCTGCCGCAGTACACCCCGGAGGTAAATTACCTGACCGTGGGCTGGTGGGATCAACGCCTGTAAATGGGGAACTCGGGGAGTAAACGGGCGGGCATATATCCATTTCAGTCCGGATCCCGATATTTGGAACGGAAGTGGCCCAGCCGGAGGAGTGCTGGCCGGGAGTTTAAACAGCCAGGGAAAAGGCCGCGTCTACCGTGTTCCACACAACGCAGGGATATCAGTATATTCTGACAGACACTGACGGTAAGATTCTTAAGGTGCTTCGCGGAAATGAGGCTGTCCGGGCGCGTGGCGTTTGATGACCTGTATCCGGGCGCGTATTACCGGATCTATGAGGCCGATGAGTATACCCAGGTCCAGACCGGCGGTCAGATCGACAGATACGGAGCGTTAAGCGCGCCGGCAGAGGCGCTGACGCGCCTGTCACTGGAGACGAATTACCAGATTATCTATATGAGAAAGAGAGGAAGGCAAAACCTGCCTGGTGATCAAACCCGCGGATCCTGATTCGGAATACGCGGTGCTCGACAGCAATGGCCATGTGGTGGAAGTGCCATCCGCCGGCGCAGGCGGCTGGAAAGAAACCGGCCGGCCGGCTTCCCTGGAATTTGCGGGACTGGATTATAACCAGGAGTACACGGTGGTGGCCCGCCCTGTGGGACAGACGGACATTACGGCGGAGAGCCGGAGAGGCGAAGCGTCATAACAACCGATCCGGGCGCAGAACTGGAACTGCCTGAATATATCGTTGAGGCGGTAAACGGACAGATCCTGGCAGGTGGCGGATGAAACCGTCGACGCGAAGAGCGGTACGAGAAAGCCCATAAGGGTGACCGTGGTCAGAATTACGGCCGATGCGGCAGACAGTGCGAATCCATTTTCCCACTGGGGAGACGACCATCGGAACCGCCGGAAATCTGGGCGATAAGACAACCGCCCGGGAAACCAGCTTTACGATGCCTGGCGCCAATGTGGTGCTGACCGCGGTCTATAAAAAGCCAGTCGCCTCACCGAGCAACGCGCTGCGGTCGTGGATGAGGTGAGAGGCGGGGCCGGAAGGAAACAGCGCTGGATCCCAACGAGATTCCAAGGCTGGAGGAGAAGAGCTGACGACGAACGCGGACCGGGAGCTGTTAGATGTGAACCACGCCGATGTGACGTATAAAATCGTGTACAGAAAGAACGCGGTCAAAGCGTCGGAATCCAATGCGGTAAAAGCCTCCGGCTACTACGACCAGAACCATGAGGGAGGCCTATAAGGGAGCCTGGGGACTGGATGTGCTGGCGGAACAGTATGTCAATGGAAGAAAAGGTGGCCGGCACCCCGGAACCTGAGGCTTCCTTCCGGACTTACATACAGATGAAAAGACGATATCGACATGATGGATTACCAGCTGTATGAAATAACAGAAAACCGTCAACCGGTGAGACGGAAGCGAGTCTGTTGATTTGGACTATGACGGAGACCACGGGAGGGCTCTTCACCTTCACAGCCCATATTGGCAGCCGATATGTGATGGTATATAACCGGGCGTACCGCGTACTTCATAAACAGCGTGGTCCTGCCGATTGAGAACCGGTACCGCTATTCCTTTAAGGTCCGCCGCGAGGAGGCGCCGGATGACATTTATTACAGCGACGCGTACGGCCAGGTGGCGGATCAGGTGGAATACTTTGTGAGCCCCACCGGAGCGGAATACAGCTATGAAGGATGGAGCTATGACCAGAACCGGTTTAGAGGTTTGACCCCTCCGGAGCGATCCGAAGAAAAGACGTACGTGTACGCCTATTATAAGGATAATGTAAAAAGAAGTGGACGATATCAGAAAAGAAGCTGGAGGAGGCGATCGAGGAGGCCATACGGATCGAAAGCGATGACCACTTCCTGAAGCTGGAAGAGAGCGGAAGCTGAAAAGACGCAGTGGAGGAAGCGCTGGAGATCCTGGACCGTGAGAATCAAGGGCAACGGCCGGTCAGCTGGAAAGGCTTGGCTCTGGAAAAAACTGAAGGAGAAAACCGAACCCGTATGAAAAGATCCTGGATGACCGTTACAACCATTACGACGAGATTCAGGAAGGCGGAAAAACAAGGGCGGCAACAAAGGCGGCGGCGGTGGCGGACACGGAACAAAAACAGAATCCTTTTAACACAAATACGCCGAAAAAGCTACGTAGTTGGAACCAACGGAAACTGGGTGGAAGTCAGCGCGCCCGAGGGAGAAGAGGCAGATGGCCTTTTCGTTTGACCGGAGGAATGCGGTTAAGCGGGAATGTGGGCGTGGATCAAGTATCCCGCGGACGGAAGCGGCAATCCATCGAACAGGACCGGATGGTACTATTTTTAGTGACAAAGGGAATCATGCAGACCGGATGGATCCGGGATAAGGCCGGAAACTGGTATTACTGCAACACGGAAAAAAGAAGGGAGATTCGGCAGAAATGCAGACCGGATGGCACCACGACACTGCAGATGGAAACTGGTATTACCTGATTCCGGAAGGCGGAATGATGGCTGTGGGCTGGCGAAAGATCGGGAGACAAATGGTACTATTTCGAAACGGCCGGGCAGGAGTATACACGTACAACCCGACTAAGGAAAAACTGGAATTTCGGCGGAGGAAAAGGAAGGCCGCTGGGCTCCATGTATAAAAACGAAAAAACACCGGATGGCTTTGCAACGGACGCTGACGGTACGTGGATTCAGTAGGAGGAACTCGATGAAAAAAAAGATTTAACTTGAAAGCAAAGCTGGCGGAGCTTCTGGCGGCAGTCATGGTATTTTCCATGGCTGCCCCGGTCCGGCGTATGCGGTCAATATGGGGGAGACGTCTGTCATTGAATTCGATCCCCAGGCGGGCCCGGGCCTGCTCCATTCCAGCTACAGCGGCGTGCCCAGACGGGCAGACGGGGGTCTCCTTTGCCACGGGACAGGCAGGGCATCCGCTGACGGACTCGGCCGATTTTAACGGAATTCCCAGAGAAGTTTTGGGTCCGGGCAGAGGCCGCAAATCCCGGAATTTAATGTCGCATGGGACGGCTACGTTTGATGGCTGGTATAACGAGGCGGGAAACAAGATTCTGTCCCTGCCGTACGCATTTCCCTATTCGCAGGTGAGCACCTACAAGGCCGTGTGGAAAGGAAAATGCGACGAGTCCGTTTCAATTTACGGTGATGCACTACCGGGATTTAAATACCGGCAGAGACAACAACAACGGCGCCGATGAGAATGCATGGCCGGCGTCCGGAGCAGCGGATCTCTGGAAGTTTTATGAGTCGCCGGACTGGACGCGGTCGGTTATGGCCAATACCCCGATCTCTGCCACCTACAGGAGAGATATTCCGGGATACCGCTTAAAGTCCGTGCTGATAAAAAAATAACCGGGTGCGGAAGTATGAGGAAGCCAGCGGCCAGGGAAGCCTGGATGGCGGGGCCTCCATCAACTCGGCGACAAACGGCGGTGCGCGGCAATATGCCCAATGACAATCTGACGGTGGCGTACCGGTATGAACCCGATCCGACGAAGAAATTTGCGGTGAACGTCGGTATGTGGATTCCTCAGGAACGCCCATCAAGACTCCGGACACCTTTACCTTTCCGGCGGAGGCGGAGATCGATATCGCACCCGCGCAGATCAACGCATATACGCTGCAGAGCAGCGAGATAAAAACCGGGCTTTGAGGGGACGGATGACTTAGAAGGCCAGGGAATCTATTCGGCGGCGACGGCAGGCTGCCATTTTGACGGAAATAACCATTTTAAGGAAAGATGGCGAATCAGCCCATAACGATTACTTATAAGTATGCAATTGATCCCAATTTCCATACGAGGCTTCAGGTAAAGAGGCTGGATAACCATGGAAATCCGCTGGAGGACGATGAGATACGGGATATCACTCCGGCGACTCCGGTCGTGATCGATGTGGAACAGAAGGCGGGCTACAATTATCCGCCCAACATTCGATGGGATGAGCATTTTACCGGAAATCAGAACAGTTTCGATCCCAATGCGAAAACCCTTACCCTAAACAGCGACATGCAGGGAGGGGATCGTGACGATTACATATAATGAAAACCTGTCGGACGAATCGTACTGGGCGAAGCTTGAGTATTATAACGGCAGCAACGGATCCATCTCCGGGGCGACGGCTCCCGTTTTAAAGCACGGGAATTATACCATCGAAGAACTGACGGATGGCATCGCGGCTTCTCCAGAGTCCCATTACCAGTTTGACGGCTGGTACAAGGCCAATGGAAATGGAAGTGATAAGACGGGAGAAGCGGCTGGAGGAAGTCTCTCCATAACCCAGGCGACGAAGCTGTTTGCAAATTTTTGAGGAAGATCCCAATGAGGGTGGTTTGACTTAAGCTTTGAAGCCGGAAATCACGGATCGCTTACCGGGTGACCTCGATTCACACAGAAAAAAGGCGCGCTGTGGACCTCTTTGAATCTTCCGACTGCCGTACCGGATACGTATTATACGTTTGCGGGATGGTTTGATGAGAGCGGAAACCGGGTGCAGGACAGCCAGACGGTATTGGCTGACCAGCATTATACGGCAAGGTTTGTTCCGGTCAGCATGCCGGACGACGGAATCCTTGCAATGCCGGATGCGAGAGGCACTGTGGCTCAGGATGGGCGGGGAAAGGTCTCCGTATCCGGAGCTAATGAAGGGCGCAGATATGCACTGACGGATGAGAATCACCGCGTGCTGGCGGTTAAGACCGGCGTTCAGCTGCAAAGCAGCGATTTTATCGGATTGTATCCGTGTACAGCCTACTACGCGTATGAGCTGGCCATGGGAGCGAATCCGACCGTCGGAACGATCCTGCCGGACAGCGTGGATCCCCTCGACTTCGGACCTCCTACCCGGGTGACTGTACCGGCCCTGGGCGGCAATTATCAGGTAGGGAGCAGATTCCTCAGAAGGTAAGATGCGGATTACCATTGACCCGGCCGCGCCGGATACCCTATCTGGCATTCTGGATACGGAAGGAAACGTGATCCAGGTGCCGGGAGCTGATGAAGACGGCTGGACTGCAGCCGCCGGTTCCGCGGGGCCGTCTCCTTAGGAGGCCTGGAGCCGGATCAGCTGTACACGGTCACTGCTAAACACGCCGGAGAAACGGCTTCGGCCGCCGACAAACGGATTATGGGAAACACAGGTAGCCGTTCTGGGCAGTGATCAGCAGGAGCAGACGTATACGGTATCCCTGACAAACGGCGGATACATCGATGAGATAGTAAAAACGGCACAGCACTGGAAATAGAATCACACGCTGTGAACGCTGTCGTAAGAAAGGGAGACATTGTAAAGATTAACGCAGATACCACGGATGGAAACGGACAGGCGTTTAAGCAGTGGAATACCCTGATTGGAGCCCCGCAGCTCTTTGCGGCGAGAAGAAATCAGCCGGTGACCATGCCGGGACAGAATGTCGTGCTGCAGGCCGTTTACCAGTCGCCGCCAACGGCCACACCGGGCAATGCATCGGTGGAGTTTTCGCCGAAGGATGGTAAGACAGCTCTGGATTTATCCGGGAACTATCAGGAGAGCCTGATACAGGCGCTGACTGCCAACACCAGCGATCAGACAGCCATGACACAGGGAATCGATGTGGAATATACGGTGAAATTTAACAGAAGGCCGCCGAAGGCTTCCGGAATCCAACGCAGTGAAGCAGGAGATGGGAGAGGATGGCGATCTCGTGAAAGTGCCGTGGACGCTGACCTCTTCCCTGACAAGAAAGGTGGGCGGAACCAATAAGGAGCTGCCGGAAGACGGAAACTCCCAGCCGGATATCCGGGGTGTATGGTGTGATCGACAACAACCTGCTGGGATATTTAGACTACAGGCTCTGGAAGATCGATGATCCGGAGGGGGCGCCAAGCTGTACGCAGATACCGATGGAACCGGGATCCCAACAGCACCGGTGAGGCATTCCCGGGGCACCATATCCTTCGATGCCGCGGTTGGGTCTACCTACGTGCTGACGTATTTGAAGGCGCATGAGATAACAATTATAGACGGCAAGAGAGCGGCCGTTCACCGGGTGAAGGTGAAGTCAGGCACCGCGCTGGAAGACACAGAGGAATTTAACGACCTGGCTATTTTTGAAGACTATACAGACCCGTTACCGGAATTGTATACGAGTATCAGGGGCTTGGAGTATCCGAGTCTTCGGCAAGAGTACGATGTGTCGGAACCGGTCACGCGGTCATTGACTCTCCATGTCCGTACCAGGCCGCGGATGATGCAGAGTGGCAGGCGGCCAGGCGGAAGCTGATGGATCAGATCGCTGTCGCACAGGCACTGATGAACAATACGTCGGTCAGTGAGGAAAACAGACAGATCTTTAAGCGCCGCGGTGGATATGGCGCTGGAAGTGGTAAACAGAGTTTACCGGCCAACGCTGGAAGAGCTTTTTACAGACCTATGAGGAATTAAAGGGAATCGTGGACACCATCAGTTCGGGCGGCGATAATCCCGACAACCCGGATAATCCCGGATAACCCGGATAATCCCGACAATCCGGACAATCCCGACAACCCGGACAATCCCGATAACCCGGAGGACAATCGGACAACCCGGATAACCCGGGTGGAAATGGCTCCGGCGGTGGTTCCGGTTCCGGCAGATCGGGCAGAGTCCTGGGGCCCGGCCAGTCCTTAACCGTTACAGAACGTATTTTACACGGAACAGACGGCTCCTGGGTGCAGGGCGGAACCGAAGAACAGAGCGGAACCGGAAGCAACCGATGGATGTTCGTGGTATTTCCTTAACCCGGTGGAGTGCATGGACCGGGCTGGTGTCAGGATTCTGAGGGGGCGTGGTATTATCTGGTTCCTGATCCCGGAAGCGGCTGGGGACGTCTGAGGTGTGGGCAGGAAATCACCAGTTTACCGGATGAATGCTATCTGGCAGGAGGCACAGGGGACGGCTGAAAACAGTGAGGTCACGATCCCACTTACAGATCGCTGTATGTGGGCGGAAAATCACTCGGATGGGTATCCGGTAATGGGCAGAATGGATCAGAGAAACGCCGTAATGGCCGCTGACGGCAGAAATGATTGTGGGAACACCGGAGAGCGGAAAACAGCGGAACGTGTTCCCACTTTTATTCCCGCGGACAACGAGTCGGGCGGGCGCGCCTGCGGGTCCGTCTGACGACTGCCGCCGAGGGTCAAAAACCGGTGGAGAGAGGATAGATGTATGGTAGAAAAACAGGAACTGGAGGCACGGTTTAAAGGAGCTGACCGGCACGGACCGGGCGGGGATCATGCTGGTTCTGATTCACGGACAGAAGGAGGAGAAGCTCTTCGGGCAGATTATTAACCGATATTTGAGAAAGCCGGTCTTATTTTTACGGAATGGATCAGCTGATCCTGAAAACAGACAGAAATTTGTGAACAGATTGGTACCCCCCATGCTCCCATGGCACCGTTTTTGCAGGAAGAGGAAAAGGAACGGTATCAGGAACTGTCGGAAGAAAAACGAACTGGAGAAAATGGCCGGAGACTGGCACAGAATGTCTGATCTGTTACAGGCCCAGGCGCCGGCGGCCAGGGAAATTCTTGAATTCAGGTTCTGTTCCGAGGCAATGCCACGATGCAGGGAAGGTTCCGGTGTCCGATTACCGGCAGAAATTACATCAGTTTTCGCAGTGCCCTGGAGCTTCAGCGGATGCTCAGAGAGGTGGAAATCCAGTTTTGTACCAATAACCGGCCAGACGGCAAAGTGCCTGGCCTGGCCGGCCCAGGGAAAGATTTTAAACAGAAAAAAAAAGGAAGGGTCCTATGATCTGCAGTGAATGCAAACGAAAGAAAAGACAGAAGGACATGGTCTGCGAAATATGCGCCGCATTGGATAAAATGCGGGAATTCGAACAGTTTCAGGAAGAGATGAACTGGAGGTTTTCTTCAGAAAAGGAACAAAGTGGGTGCGGTAAGGTGAATGAATATGAAATGATCATAGAAGGGATGCATTTTGGGGTCAGCAAGCATCTTTTTGACAAGCATTTTACCATCCTGTGGGCGAATGATTACGCATACGGTCTGACCGGTTATACAAAAGATGAGTTTTATTTAAAGTATCGCAACCGGGTTGGGTCAGAGTATTACCGGAAGGACAGCGAGACGTTTGACTACATGTCCAGTGTGATAGGGGGGCGTGGAAAAAGCAAAAGGCTACTTATTCGAGTGTCCGGTAAAACCGAAAAAGGGGAAAGACGGTATGGCTCGCCATGAACGGCCGGTTTTCCGGGGAGACCTACCGGGGAGTCCCATTGATCTGGAATGTGTTCTACGATATAACGGACATACGAAGGAGCCGGAAGGAGCTGGAAGAGAAAATCAGAGCTGTTAATCAGCGAGCTTCAGAAGGTGGAACAGATGAAACAGTGGCTCACCTGCTTTGTATCAGAGTTAAACGAGGATGTCCACTCCATGGCCAATATCATTGGCGGGCTGTCCGACGTGGCGGTCCTCTCTCTGAACGATCCGAAGCGGTGTGAAGCGTGTTTGAAAGAAATAACGGTGACCAGCAGACAGCTGAGGAAAAAAGTCTGCGGCGCCAGCCGAAATTTTCAGCAGGAGGCTGGTTTAGAATATGAAGTATAATCGTGTGGAGGCGGCCAGGCGGATCAGAAAAAGGCGGAAAGAGCTTGGGCTGACGGAGTGCAGAGGTCGCGGATAAAATAGGAAGGGCGAACCACTATTACAGTGATATAGAGCGCGGCACCTGTGGAATGTCCATTGATACCCTGATTGAGCTGACGGAAATCCTGGAGATTTCCTCCGATTACATCCTCTTTGGAAAGAAGACCGGTAATGAAATATCGAACGCTGCCAGGGCCTGCCGCATCCTGAGGCAGTGGGATGAAGAAACAGGAGCGCGCGGTGGATTTGATGAAGTATTACCTGGAGCTGGATAAATGATGGCAGCAGAATTGATGTTTGGACAGTGCCCATGTACCTGGATCGGCGATAGCGTATCTGGTAAATGGGCATTCTGTTTTTTGGACGTCAATAATGGTGTTGACTAATCAGAAAGTTCGGAGCTGTGTGATTCAAAATTTTGTTCCACAAGTGCAAGTAACTGGCTTGCCGTTTCGATCATTCCACCGAAATTTGAATGATCAGTAGGTTTCATATAAGACAACCCCTCTCACTGCACGTTGTTACAAAAAAGGATATGCGTTAGACCAGTATTGGATATGATTGATATTTTTACTGTATATTGCTGCAATAAATTTTGAATTGTCCGCGGCATAAAATTCTCTTTTTCAAGAATTGGATTTCTGACTTTAGTATACGGTTAAAAATGTATATTACCAATCAACGATAGAGCCCGGTCAGCTTTTTGAATTTTATACTGGGCAGGCGTACACTGATAGATCTTTACGGCACCAGTCAATCATTACCTTTTCAGAGGTAAAGCCGGCCTGAAGAGCACAGTCCAGGGCGAGTAGTGATCGGGTTGTATAAGGCAAGCGCCGCATCAATCGTATGCGGCTGAGATACTGATGAAATGATATCCCGGTCTCTTTTTTTTTGAATTTCCTGCAAAAATAAGTCTCCTGCAGTCCCACGAGGTTTTGCAATGGAAGGTATGTAAATTTTTCCATATAGTGTTCCCCACATAATTAATTACGGTTTTAGAAGCCACATTATAGTCAGTATTGGGAGGCATCAGGATCGTAATAGGTATAAAGGAGATATAGTATTTTAAACAGTTCGCTGCGGATCAGCAATGGATGGAACCGCTGCGGATTTTTTATGCATTGTTCCATGCGGTATAATGACTCAGGATTTCCATGCGCTCTTTGGAATCCTTTTCTATTCTGAAATAGGGACAGTCGATTTCCGGCACCAGTTCCTTTATCATCGTATCAGGAATTACCAGGACAAGACCGCAGATATTCTGATACTTGTTTGCATTTTGAGTTTGATGAATTACCCCGCTGTTTATAAATAGAAAGTCCCCTGCAGCTAACGTAGTGTTCCGCCCCTTCCGCAGTATACCGAATATCACTTTCCAGCACCAGTGTCAGTTCAAAGGCATGGTGCCAGTGAAGTGAGGTATCTGTTAAATGTCCGTAGCCTTTGCTGAGGTGCTATGATACAGCCATCCACTCCGATTGGATTCTTGGTTGCAAGTCGTTCATAGGTAATATCTTTCACAATAAAAAATCCCTCCATTAAACTTTTACAGGAAAAACAGATAGAAATATAATAATTATAGCATAGAAATACGTTATCATACATAAAAAAGATAATTTTAGTTAGTCAGAAGATAGAATTAGAAAGGTAAAACAATACAGTATTTGGTACCATTAGAATCATGAGATGGCCGTCTTTATGAAAGTGAAAATGTGTTGAGAATGAGGAGGTTATAGGAATGCAGGACAGGAATGGGAAAGTGATTGACACGAATTCAAAGAAATTTTTATGGAAGCAGCGAATCGGGTTTGGTATCTCGGATTTTGCCTGTAATATTGCATATATTATGGTCAATACCTATTTATTAATCTTTTATACGGCTGTAGCAGGACTGGCAACAGGGAGCGGTGGCGCCTGGTTACCAAGATTTTTGATGCATTTACTGATTACATGGTCGGAAGATATATAGACCGGACAAATAAAAAAATGGGACGAAACCGGCCATGGATAACTTGCAGGAATTCCGGTTCTTGCTGTCGGTATGGTACTGGTGTTTACCACGCCGGATTTCTCCGCGACGGGGAAGCTGGTATGGGCGTATGCCACCTATATTCTGTTTTCATTTGGTTATACGATGGTAAATATCCCAATGACCTCCATCGTGCCATCCCTTAGCGAATCCGGCAGAACGTACAAACATTACAACGGTAAAGGCGATCTGCAGCAGTCTGGGCAGTTTGACGTCCGCATCGCTGGCGGCCTTTTTACTGGTAAGACTGTCCGGCGGAAATGCAGCGACTGGATACTTAAGGACGAATCTGCTCTTTGCGCTGGTTGTGATAATTGTATTATTAATCAGTGTTTTCAGCATTCAGGAAATCAATCCCCCGGCGGTTCATGCAGAGAAGACCGGTATCTTAACTGATTTGAGATTTTGTGCAAAAAATAAACCATATATGTTGATGATTGCTTTAGTATTTATATACTTTTTTGGATACTTAGGGGATGTATGCGGCGATGGCCTATTATTTTACCTACATTGTAGGCAATGCACAGGTGATCGGCGCCGTTGTATCCTTACTCACTATAACCGGATTTTTTGGCATGCTTGGAGTTTCTGTCCTAAACCGGAGATTCTACAAAAGAAATATCATGATGTCTGGCCTGGCCCTGCAGTTGGCTGGCTTTGCCGCCCTGCTGATCAGTGAGAGTACCTTTTATATCGGGCTCACGATCTATGGTGTGTAGGCGGAGGGCTCATCAGTCCATGTCTGTTTGCCATGCTGGCAGATACTTTTGATTATGGAGAGCATATGGCAGGAAAAAGTCTGGCGGGTACGCAGACGGCATTTGTTGGATTTGCAAGTAAGGTGGCCAGTGCTTTTGCCAGTGCAGCAATTGCAGCTCTGCTTGGGTTCGGAGGCTATGTGGCAAACGCTGAGGTGCAGACAGCCGGTGCACTGAATACGATTAAATTTGTATACATAGGAATTCCGATCGCCTGTAGCGTAATCGGAATGGGAATCATGTATTTTACGATCTCGATAAGAGGTATGCGCAGATTAAAGTGAGTGTGGATAAGAAGAGAAAAAGATGAGCGTGACATGGAGGCTGCAGTGGAATTAAATGCCTGATTGCAGGACAATAAATAAAAGAAGAGTATAGAACAGGTGAAAAATGATGAAAAGGAAAACTCTGATTTCACAGAATCCTGCGTATGAGGGATTTGAGGACAGGCAGTTTGAGACAGAAGATCATGTTAAACTGCATTATATGGTTAAAGGGAAGGGGGACCCTTTGGTTTTTATTCCAGGCTGGAGCAGGGGATTCCAGGGACTTTATGTTTAACGCCCCGTACTGGCAGAAAATTATAAAGTATATGTGCTTGATATGCGGGGACATGGCTACTCTGGAAGCGCCTTTCATGGCGCGAGGATTGCAAGGTTATCAAAAAGATTTAAAGGAATTCATCGATGCCCATTTTAAAACAGAAATTAATCTTGTTGCGTATTCCATGGGCTGTACCGTTGTCTGGAGCTATATCGACTTATTCGACAGGATCAGTTCCGCAGGCTGGTATTCGTTGATGAGCCCCATTTTGTGTGGGCAAATCCGGCAGACAGCGAAGAAGAAGTGCTCCTGCATGGCGGAAACAGGATGGATCTCTGGAAACTACGAAATGCGGTCTATGAAGAAAAATGGAGACAGGAAACCGCGTTTGGTGAAGCGTTCAGGCGGGGGGGAAAATAAAAACCGGAAAGAGGCGGCCAATACCATCTCTCAGGTAGTAAAACCGCCGTTTCATAAACAGTTTTTGGCAAACCTGCTTCGCGATCACATTTCACAGGACTGGAGAGATGTATTTCCACGGATTACGGTACCAGTATTGCTGGTTAGCGGGGAGATTGGACATGCGACGACTCACGAATCCTGCGAATGGATGCAGAAACAGATGAAGAATTGCAAAATGGACTGCATTTACAGAAAAAGATTACGGAACGCATGGGTTAATGCATAACTCACCGGAGCTATTTAATAGCGAAGTACTGGAATTCCTAAATTAGACCATCCGGCCGAATGTGCGCATATGAAAGCAAGTTTGCTGTGAAACGATAAATGAGGTGATGGAATGGACATGACTGTGACACGGAATCCGGCATATGACGGATTTGAGGATAAGGAGTTTGTAACGAGCGATCAAGTGACGCTGCATTATATGGTGAAAGGGAAGGGAAAGCCCTTAATCTTCATTCACGGCTGGGCGGAGACTCGCGGAATTTTATGTTTAACGCCCCGGTTCTCGCAAGAGATTTTCGAGTATACGTACTGGACCTGCGGGGACATGGGTATTCAAAGCGCCCTCTCATGGTGCGAGAATTGCTAGACTGTCGAAAGACTTACAGGAATTTATAGACGCCCTTTTACTGAAAAGGTTTGCATAATTGCGTATTCCATGGGCTGCACAGTTGTTTGGAGCTATATTGACTTATTTGGCCAGGAGTTGGTAGATAAACTGGTGTTTGTGGATGAAGCCCCATTTTTATTGGGAAATCCTGCTGATAGCGAGGATGAAATCCGGTTATATGGCGGAAATAAAATGGACCTTTGGAAACTTCGGAATGCGGTTTATGAGGGCGTGGATTACAGCGGAGTATTTGCGGAATCCTTTCAGCGTCCGGGAAAAATAAAAATAATGCGGAGATGGAAGCAATAGCAGAGAAGGTTGTAAATCCTCCATTCCATCATGAATTCCTGGGCGAACTGCTGCGTGATCATATTAATCAGGATTGGCGTGACGTATTTTCACGGATTACGGTTCCGGTCCTTCTGATCAGCGGAGAAATCGGTTTTGCTACGACACATGAGTGTTGTGAATGGATGAGCAGAGAGATAAAGAATTGCACCTGGATTCCATTTATGGAAGAGGATTACGGTACACACAGTCTGATGCAGAACTCTCCTGAGAAATTCAATCATAGTTCTGGCATTTATTAATTAATGAAGTAAGTACGAAAAGAAATATGATATTCACAGCTGTCGAAATACATAAACCAAAAGTGGCCGTTAAACCCGAGTGAAAAGTTTAATGACCACTTTTGGTTATTCCATCTGCGGCGCAACCTGCGCCCGCTCATGATCCCGCAAACCGCTGTTCAAATTCCCCCACAGGCATGGGCTTATAGAAGATAAATCCCTGTATATAATCGCATCCGAGCCCCTTTAAGAAGTCGACGTATTCTCTTGTTTCGATTCCCTCGGCGACGATCTTTAAGTCCAGTTCCTTGGCTGTCTCGACGATGTGGCGGACCAGAACACGTTCTCTGGGATCGGGTAATTCCGGAACAGTGAGCGGTCAATCTTCAGGGTCTTCAGTTCCGTGCTTGTCAGCACGCTGAACGAGGAGTAGCCGCTTCCGAAATCGTCCAGGGAACAGGAAAAACCGTAATCCCGCAGCTGTTCCACGACATCCTGCACCAGATCCAGCTGGTTTAAGACGATGCTTTCCAGAAGCTCGAATTCGATACAGTCCTTAGGGCAGGGAACTTTTTCATAAACACGTTTGTACTCATCAAGAAAAAATAGCGGTAGTTGAACATGTTGCTGGAGAGGTTGACGCTGATCCTGATCTTCCTTCCATAAATTAAAAGCCAGCGGTTAATGGTGCTGCATACATGCTGAAACATGTATAGTCCAGATCGCCGATCAATCCGTTCTTTTCCAGCTCCGGCAGAAATTCGCTGACCGGGATCATGCCTTTTTCAGGATCGATCCAGCGTACCAGAGCCTCGGCCTCCGTGATTTCCCCTGTGCGCAGATCCACTTTAGGCTGGAGATAAAGCTTAAAGTCCTCCCGTTCGATCGCCGGCCGGAAGTCCTGCTCCATATTGTAGTTTCTCAGATTTGCATCGGTATGTAAGTCCGTATACTTCAAAATGAGAATTGCGCAGACCGGATTCGGCGCTTTCTGTGCGGCAGATATCGGCATTGTACTGTGCGGAGAAAGTCCGGAGGATTGTGCTCCAGCCGGAAAATACCGACCCATGTATATTTTTCCATATTTTTCGTCATAGGGCCAGTCGCGGATCCTGCTGTTAATTTCAATGATATAATGGAATATATCGTCATAGTCCTCCGGCATATGAACCAGGAGGAGATAGTAGCCGGAACGGATATGCGCAATGTATTCCTCCGGCTTCAGCCAGGATTCAACACAGTCGTAGATCATGGTAATCAATCATCCCCGGCTTCCCATCCAAACATCCGGTTGAATATTCGAAAGCGTTTGATCTTCATGCTGATCAGGGCGTATTCCTCCGGATTATTCCTGCAGACTTCTTCATAACGTGCTCTTATCCACTGCTCATTTTTAAACCAGCCATCGCGTTATCCTCTGTTTTCCATTCCTTTTTATCTATTGAGTATCGGTTCTGTTTGTTGAAAAAATATCTTTAAAAGCCGCAATTGCGGATTCCTTGTTATATTTGTCGGATATCTTAAAAATATACTGAAAAGTTACATGTTCAACTTATCTGATTACAACTATATCATAATTGTAACTGTCGGGCAACGTTGTACGCTGAAATTTAGCAAAAACATTTCACGAAATCAATTATAAACTGAATTTTAAGAAAACTTTATGGAAAGAGGAGGATAGTTGTTTTTATTGAAAAACAGATAAAGTAATGTTAGAATACTATAATACTGCAAGAAAATATAAAGTACGGAGGAAAAAAATGTTAAATATCAAGTATGATATCGTGGGCTCTTTCTTACGGCCATCACAGATTAAAGCGGCAAGAAAAACAGTATGCAAACGGTGAGATTACGCTGGCGGATTTAAGGAAAATAGAAGATGCGGCTATCTCAGAATTAGTTGCAAAAAGAAGTATCTCATGGACTGAAGTTTGTGACCGACGGCGAATTCCGGCGCAGATGGTGGCATTTGGACTGGCTTAAAGGAATTCGATGGGTTTACGACCAGACATATGGATAGAGGCGTAACGGTGTAGTGAATCACATTGAGCTGGGATATATCTCCGGTAAAATATCCTACAACCCGGGCGGGAGCATCCGGAGATCGAAGCCTATGATTTTTTATGCCGGGAGGCCGCTAAATACCCAGGGAATTACAGCGAAAAATGTATCTCCGGTCCGAATATGATTCTGGTCGATAATTATCTTCAGATGGGAATCAAAGAAGTGCCGCATTACGGCAGCGATGTAGATGCATTGATCGAAGATATTGCAGCTGCTTACCAGTGTGCTATTAAAGACTTATATGCGCATGGATGCGATATCTTCAGATTGACGATACGTCCTGGACCTATATGATCGATGAGGACTTCTTAAAGAAAGTTTCCTCTCTCTCGGATATGAGAAATCGGAAGTGCTGGAATGGTTTCAGCGTATGTCCACAAAGGCCCTGGAGGGCAGACCGGCCGATATGGTGATTGCTACCCATTTTTTTGTAAAGGTAATTTCAAAGGCAATCCTCTATTTGCAGGATTTTATGATTCCGTTGCTCCGGTCATCAGCCAGATCCCATATGATGGATTTTTTGTCGAATATGACGACGAACGCTCCGGATCCTTCGAGCCATGGGCAGCGTTGCGGGGGACGGGGGCGACCTTTGTCGCGGGCTTAATATCCACAAAAAATCCTGTTCTGGAAAACCATGAGGATATTAAAGAACGTTATCTGGAAGCGAAATCTGTGGTAGGCGAGAATATCGCCCTGTCGCCGCAGTGCGGATTCGCATCTGTCGAAGAAGGCAATTGTATTGATGAGGAGACTCAGTGGAAGAAGATTGATCTGTTGGTTTCCTGTGAAGATTTTTTATAAAACGTTTAAAAGCTCCCGCTATTGGAATGCAGCGGGAGCTTTTATGAAAGAACGGTTATTTTTATTCGTTTATTCAGCACTCCACGGAAATTCCGGTCTCGTAAATCTTATCATCCACCAGCACCTTTACCTCATAGCGCCCTTTCAGCCCCTCTTTATTGATCGGGTGGCTGACGATCCGTTCATCGTGTTCGATGAAGGTGCCGACACAGATGGAAGAGAATGCGTGCTTCGTGGTGGGCACGAAGTAGCGGTGGTGCTCCCCGCCATTTTCCAGGAGGACCATGACGATCTGACCATTTTCAAATTTACCGTGAAGGATAAAGCGGTCGTTTTCTTCTCTGATTTCGAGACAGAGGGAATCAGGAATTTCGCCGCCGCATTCTGCCGGTACCTCCGTCTCGAATTCCTCTGTCACACCCAGGCGGCCCATTTGTTTTCCGGAACCGAACACCAGGGTTTCTTCCTCACAGTAGAGAGGCAGCTTCTTCGCACGGAAATAGCTGGCGGGAAGACGGAGTTCATACATGACCTCGTCATCCACAAGCTCTACGGAGACAGAATTAAAGGTCACCTCCCCTCGGCTAAATGGGCCATCGGCGTACGGGTACAGACCTTTCCATTTACATGGCCGTTACTTCCAAAATGCACCAGGTAACGGCCTTCCCCGCAGTAGTCAATATTGGAAATATTCGGAGAGAATACTTTTCCTCTCCGCGCTCTTTTTCCATACTGCCATTTCTGACGTATGGTCATTTGAGCGGTGTCGATCTCATACCGGACGCCTCTGGAGTAGCGTTCCCCTCCGGATACCACTCCGGATCGCTCTTCTTTCTCCAGCAGCCGTTATCAAAGAGCATGATGTCGCCATCCGGAAGAATCCTGACAGGCGTGCTGCCCGTAGCACCATTCCAGAGTCTCATCGTCTGTACGGAAAAGTACCGGTCCGTCATCTCCTTTGGCCAGCATTCCGGGTCGCCCAGAATCCAGTTGATCTTTCCTGTCTCAAAGTCGAGATTGACGACGGCATCCTCATTTCTGCCGGACAGGCTCAGACTGTTTGTCTTCTCATCGTACCACACCGCATTGTTGTGGAACCAGTCGTATCCGTTCTGATTCCTGCTGGGCTCCCGCCCCCATGGGCAGGACATCTTTAAGTCCCATGTCTTTTTTTTGACATTCCCGGTCCGGCGGTCGAGCAGAACCACCACGTCCTCCCACACTGCCGCTTCCCAGATCCTGGGTCAGGGCGATGATATCACCATTGGGAAGCTCTGCGTGGTCATGATGATAGGAGCCGGGAATCCGGTATTCCGTGTAGATTTTTCCGATCAGACTCATCTCATAAAGGCCGCTTGTATTGTATGGCGGAGCGACCAGACGCTCCGTCCCGATCAGAATATTGCCGTTTGCAAGTCTGTGAATGGCAAAATACGATATTCAGACTGCAGTACCAGCGGCAGTCGCCCCTGTAATCGCCTGCGATCAGGGCGTCGGAGGTGGGGCTTAAAACATCGCTGCTCTGCCATATGAGGCCCGTTTTCCTTTACATAGGCAGGCCGCTTTACCAGCTCGGGAAGCGGTTTTGTGCGGATGATTACGCTGGATTCCGCGCCCGATTCATCGGATAGGATCACGGTATTATCGGCGTCTGCATATAAGCCGTAAACGGGTATCGTGTGGCTGCGTTCCTTTTTTCGTGGTGAAATGGAAAATCGCCGTATGCTTCCAGTCCCTTTACCGTTACGGTGATGGCCTCTTCTTTCTCTGTCTCAAACAGGATCAGAGCGGTGAGAGGGGATCAGGTATGGATTTTTCCACTGCAAACGGCTGCTCGAAGGTATACGTTCCCCCTCCTGTATTCAGCCAGAAATGTTTCCTCCGCCTTAAACTGAGACTCTATGATGTGTTCTATTTTTTATTTACTGCTGACATGGTAACTCCCTCCTTCTATACGAACAGCGGCACCAGAATCAGGTTGCCGAAAGTGACGATAAACATGGCCACAATTGTAGCTGCAATACCCATGCGGATTACATCTTTTACCTGCATGCCGCTTAAACTGAAACACATGGCAGGCATGAAGCCTCCCCCACGGGAAGATAAGTGTCATTCGAGGCCGGCGCAGATCTTGGCGATCACAAGCGGATGGATTCCGGTGGCTCCGATCACGGGAAGAATGATATTCATGAGAATCATGTCTGTGGCCAGGCCTGACATGAAACTGGTAATTCCGGTGGTGCCAAATGCGGCCAGAGCGACGAGACCGGAGCCGCTGACACCGGCCAGCTTCGCGGATACGAATTCCGTAAAAACCGGTTGTCTTCAAAGAGGCCCGTCAGACCGATACCGCAGGCCACTAGAAGGAACATGTTCCAGTCCAGCTTCTTAAAATCGCTGGCAGTCAAGAAGTGCTTCCTTTTTCTCACGGTCGGCGGGAAGAATAAATGCCGCGATGACCCGGCGATGGCAACCCAGTACATGTTAAGCCAGGAGGCGATTCCCTCAGGAAGCTTTACGATGCTGGGAAGCACCCATAAAACCAGCAGGACCAGGAAGAGAATCAGGCTCATGATTTCGCCCAGTGACATTTTCCCCAGTTCCGCCTTCTGCTTCTTAAAATACTCGGATCGCTGAACAGCTTATCCTCGCCGATCGGATTCATCAGCCGGATTACCATATATAAGGCCAGAAGTGTAACCAGCCCCTATGATGACGCCGGGGATCATCCACTGGAAGAAGGAAACGTCGATTCCGTTGATCTGTTTTAACAGGCCCACGTTGACGGTATTGTGCGTATAGACCGGTATCGTGGTCATAAATGCGGCAAAGAACGCATAGAGAAGGCCGCAGCCCATCGCAGCCCGCAGGCGGTTTTTCACTGACATTCAGCTGATTCTTTTTTGCACTCACTCCAGTAAATAGGCCACAGTCGATGTGGTTAAGGAGAGAACATCATAAAGGTAGCGCCGGACATCAGAATCGGCAGCAGGCAGAAGAGCATCATCATAAAATACAAACGAAAACGGCTGAACCGGCCATCAATCCACTTCATCGAGAGAATCGTGACAGCGATCCTTTGCCCAGCCCGTGTTTTGCTGATCGCCTCACCGATCAGCAGAACGGCGATACAGAGAAACATGGTTCCCTGTCCATAGATTCCGGCCACCGCCATGAAATCCATCGGTGAGCGGCAGGACTACTAACGGCACCAGAGCGCTGATTCCCCATGAAAATGGAGCCGCGATCACCCAGGTTAGCCACAAACCAGCCGAATACCAGCCAGTACATAGACGGCTTCCTGATTCATTTCCCGAAAGAACGGAAGCCAAGCAGATCAGAAAAATACGGCTGGACCAGCCAGCGTTCCGGCAAAAGTGCTTCAGCCAGCTTTTTGTTTTTCCCTTTCTCATCTTTACCCATTGCAATATCCCCCCTTAGCTGTTATCGTTATTTTTTAACATCCATATATCGTGATCTCATCATATACAAATCGTATGGGGATTTGATTAGTAGCATGTGATACTAAATGGTTAAAACAATATCAATCAAAATAAAACAGGCCGGGGAGTCCCCGCCTGTTATCTTGGCAAATAGTATTTAACCTGTTTCCCGTCCGCAATGCGTTTCGAGTTCTTCCTGATTCAGGATGACGATCTTTTCGGCCATCCTGCGGATAATTTCGTGTTCTTTGAAATAGCGGAGAACCCCGGGCCACGGTGACCCGGTGGAAGCGCGGTTTCTGGCTGATAAAATCGTAGCTGTACGTCGCGGGAGAGTGCTGCCTTTCTCTCCGTATCCACAGCCCTCAGGAGGACGTGAGCGACCTGTTCGCCTGCCTTATGTTCCCGTAGGAGTGGAACATTTTGTCCAAAGTCGCCGTACTGGGTGGATTCCGTTCCAGAAGACCGCGCAGCAGAACCGGAGGCTTGTATCCGCAAAATTTCAGAAAAAATGTCACCGGGAATCCGATGCAGGTGCAGTCGCTTTTTGGCCGTAATGCTGCTTCCGGAATATCCGCAGCCGTACAGGAGAATACACCCAGCAGGGAGTCGATGACGTTTCCGGAGCTCCGCATCCAGTATAAATCCTCGCCCTGTTCCGTGATCGCGGAGCGATAGCACGTTCCATCGGTCAGATAATAGATATAGTTTACCGGTTCACCCCTGCCGAATGATGATCTCACCACGCTTAAAGGTGTGAAGCGCGCTTCCTTCCAGGGTCTTCAGCTGTTCAAACTCCGGCTAAAAGCTGTTGGTTTTCCATCTGCTTGTAGCTAACCTCCCAGGTCCATGTTCTGTAATCCTTTTGAGGACGCTTTATCACACAGTATGATATGAGTCTGCGGATTTAATGGTGTCATTATTATATCATGAGGGGATTGGTTCTGTCTATCGCCGTATGGATGAGGGGTGCGCAGGGAGCGTGAATGGTGTGGCGTTATTTGGAGAATCGGGGGAGCGGGGAAAACCGGTGGAACGGTGGTACCAAGAGTGTTATCAGAATACAGGATCATCATCAGAACACTGCAACATTCCCTGAATTGATTATAATGTAGAAATGACAGGAGGAGCAATACGTAAT
>VOFI01002538.1_pt1 | contig 25976 bp, 47 predicted proteins | sample 5384131 | NCBI WGS metagenome assembly VOFI01 (sample SAMN12384728, study PRJNA508395) | human gut metagenome | isolation source: healthy gut H | host: Homo sapiens | reverse complement strand
GTCACGGTAGAATTCTCCTTGACACGCCAGTCTGTCACCTTCACATAACTGTCTACAATCTCTTTGTAATCCAAAAGTGTAGAATTCAGATTTCGGATTTTTCTCTCTGCTTGCGGTACAGGATATATCCCTTCACAACATCTGCGTATCCTGCTTTGATCAGAACAGACTCTACACTGTCCTGAATGTCCTCCACTGCAATTTTATGTTCTTTTATCTTCGGTTCAAAATCTGCAGTCACTTTCAGTGCCAACAGATGACCAATATCCCTGATTATACTCTTTTTTCTCTGGCTTCAAACGCTTTTTTCGTATCGCCTCGCTGATCGGTCAGATTAAATTCTGTTATTTCCCCCGTCCCTTTTGTGACTTGATACATGTTTCGTACCTCTCCTTTTCTGCAGCTAAACGCTGTATTTGAGTGTATCACCCACATTTTTGAATGTCAATGAAAAACACCAACATCTAGTATGCAGGTTTTCCTTCAAAACTAGAAGTTGGCGTTTATAACTATTTCATCGTTTCTTTATAAAGAGTCATCCGCCTGCTGTGTGAGCGCTTTTCCGCCGTTTTCATACCACTTCTTTACGAACGTATCAAAATATTCAGGCGGCTTTTTCTCCCCACTATGATCTGCAGAAATGTATTCTTCTCTTCTTCCAGCAATTCTTCCGGGATTTTTGATTTTTCTGACTGCCTAACGAAAGAGGCGGTTGATTTTCATCCAGATTCTCTTTCGTCAAAGAAGTCCCCGTTGCCTGTATCAGGAAGTATGCTGCCCATGCATTCGACGTGGTCATCTCCTGTAAGGAATGACTTACAGATTTTATAATAAGCAGCTTCTAATCCGTTCAATTTGCTCTGCTGCGTTTTCCATCAGAACATCCTGTATATTTTGCTGCACTCTGTAGATCGCATCCCGTGGTCACATTGATATTCAACGGTCTTGCTGTCGGATGCATTCAAAAGAAAAATATTCATTGATTTCATCGGACTGCTTCTGATCTTCAAAACGACCATAATCAAACAGTGTACTCACATATTTCCCCGATGTGCCGGATGCTCATATCCCTTTCTTACCACCATACAGACGGTCTTCGCGGGATTGAAATGTACGTGTGTCCAATCGCTGCATTTCCAGTCAGCAGATACGGCTGCCATTTTGCAGTTCTGTCCGCACTATAAGATAAACTCAGTGGATTGTTCGGTGCCCACCAGTATCCGAAAATAGCCCCACACTTTCCTAAAAAACCCCACCTCGTCTCTTGATTTCCTGCCATATCAGTCTTTTTCCTGCCAAACTGCCGGATAATCTCCATCCCTTCCTCCAGCGTTACAGGATCGGAAAGTCCCAACCGTTCCATCCAGTCCTTGCGCAGCCACAAAAGAAGCTCCATGATTCCTCTGCATCCGGAAGTGCGTAGAGTCTGCCGTCAAATGTAGCCGATTCCAGAAGTGCTTCTCCGTAGCTTTGATACATTTCCTTGATCCTTTCTGTGGTACATTCTTCATATACTGTGGTAAGATCTTCGACCATCCCACGCCTGACCAGTTCTTTGACTGTCTCCCTGCCTTTTTACCACCAACAGATCCGGCAGCTGCCGATCTTCCATCAAAATCTGAACGGCCTCCTCATAAGAATCGGAATTTTCCCCTTCCAGAACATCTTCGTTTTGAATATTCAACCGTTCTTTCAAGTATCGTGTGTAGGCATTATCCTCATAAGTCGCCTTCACAGGTAGGTTTGCATTATTGGATCCAACGATTTTCCCCAGTGTATAAGTAACAAGCTCGGGATATTTCCCATACGGTGTGTGTGCTGCATTTTCCCACTGTGCGTTTATCACTTCTTTCGATTCCACCGTCTTACCGGTTTCCGATCTTTTTGCAGGAAGCGTCGGGAACATCGAGAACACACATAACAGTAGTATGTATTTAATTTTTTTTTTTCCTGTTTCTCATGTCCGTTCTCCTTCTTCTTTGGAATCCGTATGCATACTCTGGTTCCTTCTCCTTCTTTACTCTCCACCCGGATTTTATTTTCTTCTCCATAGAGAAGCACGATCCGTTCATTGACATTGCGCACACCATACCCTTTGGATCGATATGTCACGATTTGACTCGCTTTTTCCTCTGTCATTCCGTTTCCGTTATCTTCCACCATAAAATATAAAAAACAGCTCATCCTGCACAACCTTTATCCGCAATACTTTTTCAATCTTTTCCGACACATCCAGCCCGTGATCGATCGCATTTTCCACCAATGGCTGCAAAATGAGTTTCGGGATCTCACAACTTCCCATTGTATTATCATAAACTTCCTCCACCCGGAAACTATTATCGTGCATAATCAGCTGGATTTTCAGGTATGCACGGATATTCTCCATCTCGCTTACTACTGTCGTCATTGTCTCCCCCGGTTCAGACTGGTCCGATAATAGGTAGACAATGCCAGTGTCCCATCTGATCTCCTGTTCATCTGCTTCGATTGCCTTCCAGTTGATAATTGAGAGTGAATTGTACAGGAAATGGGGATTGATCTGCGCCTGCAATGCCCTCATCTCTGTCCTTTGTAACACAATTTTCGCTTCATATACTTCTGAGATCAGTTTATTGATCTCATTCATCATACGCCGGAAAGTACGAATGAGCACACCAATCTCATCTTTGGAATCACTTTGTACGGTCACTTCCCCGGATTCCACTGTGGATCTGATTCATATTTTCCGTCAGCTGTTCCAGCTTACAGACCAGACGTCTGGAAAAGAAATAGCTTAAGATTCCTATCAGCAGAATACAGGCTGTCAGAAGCGGCAGATTTTTCAACATCAAATATCTTGCCGATTCCATAATCGTATCCGTAGGACAAAAATAACAGAATTTCCACTGATTCCCTTCCATCTCCTTTGTCACACTGGAAAAACTTTTCTGTACTTCCGAAATTGTATCCACCTTCCCGGTCTCATATTTAGCGGGAATTTTATTGCAGGAATACACGACATTGCCGTTTTCATCCCAGACAATTCCGGCAAAAATCAGATTCCATGATTTTTTCAAACGGTTCGAACAATTTATTATAATCCAGTGTGATCTTTCAGCACAGCATTTATCTCACTGCTCCCCGTCATAAAACTTTCGGGCTACAATCACTTTATTCTGACTTCCAGTCTGTACATACCAGCGAATCAGACTTCTGTTGTTTCTGGGATACCAGTTTTCTCCCTGAATCTCCGACAAAGGAGCCAGTGTACTTCCATGGGCAACCTGAATATTATCCGCATACAGCGTGATCCCTTTAATTTCTTTTGTGATACACCTGCGGCATATTCAACAACGGATCTGACACCTGAGTATACTTCAGATATGTATTAAAATCTGATGCACGTTCCATTTTCAGCACTTTCCTGAGGTCTCCCGAATAAGACAGATAATCAATCAGATTTTCATAAATCTGCGCCTGATTGTCTATTGCATCGACTGCCTGTTTTAAAGACTCCTGCATATTTTCCATTTCCCGCTCCTTGAGCGTGTTCATCATTCCCATCTGCATATAGCATGTCACGATCAGTGTCGGAATGATCCCAGCGATCAAAATCAGGATCATCAGCTTATATCGATATTTAAAATTATGGAACCGATAAAGAAGCTTCTTCATCACTCATACTCCCTTTCCTGCAATACTCCGGTGTGCTGCCAAAATACTCCCGAAGCTCCTGCAGAAATAAGAATTATTGGAAAATCCAACCTCTTTTGCGATCTGCGAGATCTTCATACTGGTATTTTCCAGAAGCTCCCTGATTTCTTTCATCCGGATATCCCGGACATAACGGTTCAGATTGACTCCGGTCTCCTCCTTTGAATACAACACTTAAATATCCCGGGAGAGATAGACTTGCCTTGCCAGATTCTCTACATTGAGATTTTCTGCATAATGATGGTGAATGTACTGTTTCACTTTCATAACTTCATTCCGAAATCCTTTGTTCTGCTCCTGTACAAATTTCTCCAGTTCACAGACTACCTGTTCTGTAATTGCCAGTACATCTTCAATTTTCCTGCAGCGGTACAGCCTGTCGATCATTTTTGACAATGCTTTCACATCTCCTGGATTGATCTCCTCATAAATATCTTTTTGACAATATTAGAAAATACAAATTTCACATACATCTCTGAAAATTTCATACTTTCTCTATATTTTCTCCAGCTTCTGAAAAATCCTGCCGTAGATGGATACTGTCTTTATATTGAATGTCCTCTTTGATATTATTCAGGACCTGAGATTCTTCTGCCTCATCCATTTCTCTGGTCTCCTGCACTTCCCCTGCAAAGAAAATCTTCTGCCTGGGCTGATAAAATTTTTTCTGCCAGTACCTCCTCTAAACCGGAAAATACTTCAGGAAGTTCCTGCCAGTCTGTAATTTCTTCACTTACTGCCAAATAGCACTCCTCATCGTACTTATTCTTAAAAAACTGATATAACTCTTTTGCCACTGTCTCATAATCTGCATATCTTTCCTGAAACAGAAATAAGGACTCATTTGCTGCCACATTCAGATAAAGGAACTGACGGGACATGTGCTCTCTGAGCTGACCCAAAAAGCTTTTTCTTCATCCACTTCAAAAAGCAGTCCTCGCCGCCTGCCAGGATCATATGAGTATACTGCCCTCCATCCTGACATAAAAAGCTCCGCAGCTTTTGTCCCGTTTTCTTCTTTGCCGTCATACAAAAAATTCTGCAGAAAATATTTTTCCCAGATCATCCTGCTGCCTTGCAATTTCTCCTTTCTGCGTATTCTTCTCCAGAATATGATCTCTCACAGAACAATACGTCTTATGAAACTCTCCCGGATCTACCGGCTTTTAGCACATAATCGACTACTCCGTAATGCAGCGCCTCCTTCGCATAAGAAAAATCATTGTATCCGCTAAAATCACTATCTCGATCTCCGGCTGCAACTCCCGTGCAGCTTTCGCCAGTTCGAGCCCTGTCATATAAGGCATTTTGATATCCGAAAACAAAATATCCACCTGTTTTTTCTGCAAAATCCCCGCTGCATCTTTTCCGTTTATTGCCTCTAAAATCTCCAGTTCTTCCTGCTCTCGTTTCAGCAGAAACTTGATCCCGTTTCTCTCCAGTTTTCGTCATCTGCAATCAATATCGTGATCATGTCCGTCCCCCCCTCTGATACATGCCAAAAAATCCGCCATGCCCCTCTGTTGGCTGCATGGCAGATTTTTATTGATCTGTCCTCTTTATTTTAATCCATTCCCTTTTTTCTTACAAGCCTTATCCCTTCACAGCTCCTGCCACGACACCTTCTATAATATGTTTTTGGCAGCACAGATAAAAGATTACAATCGGGATGATAGAAAGTACCAGCGCTCCCATCATGGCTCCCATATCCACAGATCCATATCCACCTTTTAAATACTGTACTGCGATCGGAATCGTCCGGTATTTCTTCGTATCCAGCACCAGAGACGGAAAGCAGATAATCATTCCAGATCCACATTGCCTGCAGAATCATTACCGTAATGCAAGTCGGTTTTTGAGATTGGCAGGACCACCTTGAAAAAGGTCTGGATCGGCGTACATCCGTCAATCATGGCCGCCTCTTCGATCTCCAATGGAATCGACTTCATAAATCCGGTAAACATAAACACCGCCAGCCCGGCACCAAACCCCAGATAGATGAAGATCAGCCCCCATGGAGTATTGAGTCTGAGCATATTTGCAATCTTGGACAAAGTGTACATTTCCATCTGAAACGGCACCACCATGGCAAAACAGACAAAGCATATAGATCAGTTTTGTCCACCATGTATTCACCCGGCTGATAAACCATGCACACATGGAACAGCACAGGATAATGACTGCAACTCCGCCCACGGTGATAAACAGACTCCAGCTAAATGCCTCAAAAACTTTGTCTGCTCGATTCCGCGGATATAATTTTCCAATCCTACAAACATATTGTCTTTTGGCGATCAAATGGCACCCGGCTGATGTATGCTTTTTTCTTGAATGAGTTGATCACAACAAGAATGATCGGATATAAGTACAGCAGGCTGATAACAGAGAAAATCAGCGTAACCAGCCAGCCATGTTTTTAATTTTTTTGTTCACTACTGCTGCACCTCCTTTGATCTTGTCATGCGATTCTGAATCACGGCAACCAGACCAACGATCAGAAAGAAGATCACTGCCTTCGCCTGACCAACACCTTCATAACCGGCTCTTCCATAGAACGTATTGAAGATATTGAGCGCCAGAAGTTCTGACATTTTCGAAGGTGCACCATTGGTCAGTGCCAGGTTCTGGTCAAATAACTTGAAACCGTTTGTTAACGTTAAAAATGTACAAATCGTGATCGACGGCATCACCATCGGAATAATGACCTTGAAGTACCTGCCAGGAGTTGCTCATCAATCTTCGCCGCTTCGATCAGCTCTCCGGGAATATTCTGAATGCCGGAAATGTAGATGATCATCATATATCCGATCTGTTGCCAGCACACCAGAACGATCATTCCCATCAACCCGTAGGTCCCGGAATATGTAAGTGTTTTTCCCCAATGTGCAAGCACTCCGTTTAACAGAAGCTGCCAGATATACCCCAGAATAATCCCACCGATCAAATTCGGCATAAAAAATACAGTCCGAAAAATATTTTTTCCCGCGCACTGGTTTTGTTAATACCATCGCCACCGCAAATGCCAGTACATTGATCAATAACATGGAAAGTACTGTAAACAACACGGTATACCACAGAGAGTGTAAAAATGTAGGATCCTGAAATACCTTTCCATAATTCTCAAGCCCGATAAATCTGGCGTCTGTCACGGTTGTAAATTTACAGAACGAAAGATAAATACCCAGTAAAAACGGTGCGATAAACCCAATGGTAAATGCGATCATCGTAGGCAGTACAAAAACAGGGAAATATCGTTTTATTGCTTTTTGCATGTCCCTCTCTCCTTCCTCTTGATGGAAAAGGCGGACGGTTTGCCGTCCGCCTCAAATCTATGTTTTTATTCCGCATGCGCTGCCTGATACTCAGTTGCCCATCCATCTACAAATGCAGTTTCCACTGCATCCCATTTTCCAGTTCCCTGTGCATATTCAAGAAGTGCAGAGCCTACATTGTTTTTCCAGTTTTCAGAAGGCATTGTCGTAAAGTTCCAGCTTACAGGTGTCTTGCCTGCCTTGTTATATTCCTCATTTGCCTGCACCAGAGGATTTGACGGCAGATAGTCTTCAAATGTGGTGAACGGTGTCACAAATCCCATCGTATTTGCAAGCATATCGCGTCCCTCATCACTTTCCACAACCCACTGCAGGAAATCCAGAGTTGCCTGAATGTCTTCTTCTGAAGCATTTTTTATTCACACACCAGTAGTTCTCGGGATCCCGTGCAAAGTCCCTGCTCTTCTTCTCCTTTGGCACCGATGTAAATCGGAAGCATTCCCATGTCCTCATCGGCAACTTCCATATCCTTGATGTCGTTGTATGCCCAGGTTCCATTCTGATAAAATACAGCCTCTCCAAGTGCAAATTCGGAGCTTGCGTCCTCTGCCGTCTTAGAGGAGATCATAGACGGTTCACAGGTAGAATCTGTAATATATAAATCCCATATGTTCTTATAGTTTTCCAGATAGGTTCCTTTAATCGCATCTGTGGATGTAATGCCCTCATCTTTATATTCATAATAGATTGGAAGATTTGCCAGATGTGTCTTAAATCTCCAGTCAGAAGAAGAATCCATACCTGCGGATGTAAATGCACCTTTTACCCCAATTCATCTTTGTGTTTCTGGATTCCGTCCGCAACTTTTTTCAGCGTTTCAAAATTATCGATCTCATCCACTGATTTTACAGCAGCATCTGAAAGTTCAAAAGTATTGATTCAGGATCGTTTTGTTATAAATAATTCCGTATGTTTCTACTACATACGCAATTCCTTTGACTTCATCTCCTTCTTTTAACACATAATCGTCACTGGAAATATCCTTGTAAATCTGACTGTCTGACAGGTCATAACAGTAATCTTTCCAGGATGCCAGACCGACAGGACCATTGACCTGAAACAGGGTCGGCGCCTCTTCTTTTGCCATCTCAGATTTCAGCTGGGATTCATACGTCCCGGAAGCAGCTGTCTGCACATCCACCTGAACACCAGTCTCATCTGTGTAAGTCTCTGCAAGTTTTACCCAGTCATCTGCCTGCTCCGGCTTGAAGTTCAGATAGTACACTTTCCCTTCACTCTTTGCCTGATTTTTTCCTTTTTTCATCTTCCTTGCCATCGGATCTGCCGCATCCTGCAAGCATCGTTCCTGCCATTGCTACTGTCAAAAGAAGTGCCAGCATTCTCTTTTTCTTCATTATCGTTTCCTCCTTTTTATTCGTCTCTGTTTTTTTGATATCTGTATTATAGAAAAATATGGAATTTTCTAAAATAATAAAAAAATAGAAACGTAACACTTTTTTAAGGAAATTATACTAAGAAACAGTGGCTGATTATTACATAATTTTGCTCTTTTATACATGAACAATAAAATACAGGGAGGGTATGACCCGTTTTGAGTCACATCCTCCCTGCATGAAACCGTCTATTTTCTTGAATTTTCAGGCTTTTCTAACAATTGTTGTTGAAATAACTTGTAACCTACACACCCCTTAACTTCGCATTTGGAATGTTCCTCTTCACAATTTCCAGCGCCTGTTCCATAATCTCTTTTTGTATACCCCTTCATTCCGGGGCAGATCAAATCTCCGGAATCTACAAAGCTCTGCAGATAATATTGTTTTGCCCCCGATCCATCGCCCGATAGCAGCAAAATCTTCCCTTTTATGGAACTGCCGCACAACCGTGGTGCGAAATTCATAGGGAACATCCCCGGACATCAGAAAATCCACACTCTGAAAAAATATTGGACATATCATATTCTTCAATTCCAATGGTCGTACCATACTTATCAGGAGCATTTTTGATATCCATTGCTACATAGTCCACAAGCCCCTGTTCCACCAGCCGTCTCAGACGCAATACATTGCTGCCGTTGGTATCCAGCTTGACCTGATAACCGAGCTCTTTCACTTTCCGGATAAACTCTTCGATATCCGGCTGAAGCAGAGGCTCGCCTCCGGTAATGCACACACCATCCAGAATCCCCCGCCGTTTCGCAAGGAATGAAAACACTTCCTCCTCGGAAATTGCTGCCGCCGCATCTACGTGTGTCACCAGAGAAGCATTATGACAGAACGGACAGCGGAAATTACATCTTGCCGTAAAAATCGTACACGCCACTTTTTCCGGATAATCTAACAGTGTCATTTTTCTGAATTCCATGAATCTCCATCGCCGTTTCCCCCTCATGCCTGTCACTTTTACTCTACATATTTCTGGATTTTTTCCGCACACACGCATTGCCTCGATAATAGCACTTCGAAAACCGCGCTCTTCCAGTACCTGCACTGCTTCGATCGTTGTTCCCGCAGGAGAACATACCATGTCTTTGAGTTCACCCGGATGTTTTCCGGTCTCCAGGACCATCTTGGCGCTTCCCATCACTGCCTGAGCGGCAAACTTATAAGCCTGAGGTCTTGGCATTCCATCTGCCACTGCCGCATCTGCCATAGCCTCAATCATCATAAACACATATGCCGGAGAACTTCCGCTTGCAGACACAACTGCATCGATCAGATGCTCTGATACGACTTCTACCTCTCCGAAAGAGCGCAGGATTGTCAGCACTTTTTCCAACTCTTCTTTTGTAACCAGAGCATTTGCACACGCTGCCGTCATCCCTGCACCGACCATTGCCGGTGTATTCGGCATGGTACGAACGATTTTGACTTCTTTCCAAACTGCCCCTGCAGCCATTCCAGAGTTTTTCCCGGAGCAAAGGGTGACAATTACCTGCTCATCCGTGATCTCATCTCCCGATCTGTGCGATCGTCTGTTCATAATACTGAGGTTTTACAGAAAGAACCACGATCTCTGCCTTTGCCGCCTCCCTGTTGTCATCTGTCACACAGATTCCATAAAGAGAATGTACCTTTTTCCCTCCCTGCTTCCAAAATATCCGAACCGATGATTTCTTCCGGCTTCAGCACTCCGTTTCTGATAATACCACCCATGATGGCTCCTGCCATATTTCCTGTTCCGATAAATCCTAATTTCATGATGCTCCTCCTGTTCATTCTATAAACCAAGTTCTTCTTTCCTTCATTTCACAGAAAATGCCTTCTCTTCCTCCAGTGGAATCTCTCTTGTATCGATCCACTCGATGGAGATAAACTGATTCTGATTCAGTCCCACCAGAAGCTTGTTGATCAGCGTTTCCGTCCCTGTACTTCCATTGTCACAGTGCCGTCCCACTCATTTCTCGCCCATCCGGTAAGTCCCAGTGACAACGCAAGATATTTTGCAGTGTAGCGGAATCCTACGCCCTGCACCTTTCCATGAAAAACAAAATGTTTTCTTACCTCAGACATTCTATCACCACTTTCTGATATTTCTGTGTCCAACTTATCACACCGCCTGTTCTCTGTCAATATTTCCTCTGCTAAACAATAACCCTGTATTTTCAAAATGTTACTGTTCACACCGGATGTTAAATATAGATTCTTTCCCTTACATGCAAAGCATGACGGTTCAGAACCTATATTTAACATCCGGTGTGAACAGTAACTTTAAAATTGTGCTATAATGAAAAAATACAGAAATTTTTTACAGAAAGGAGCCAGAAATGATGGATCCATGTCTTTATACCTTCATTGACAAACTGGAAGCGGAGCATACTTTTATGCTTCCGAATGGCAGCAGCTGCTTGATGGGTACACCCCCCGGCTTGCCGCATATCTGTTTGAAAAATCACGACGCGCGGATTCAATTCTACGGACATGATGTCTATATCCGGGGACTCATTGAATTTACAAACTACTGCAGAAATAACTGCTATTACTGCGGGATTCGAAGCGAACACACACGTACACCGCTACCGGCTGACAAAAGAAGAGATCCTCTCCTGCTGTGAAACCGGATATGAGCTCGGGATTTCGGACTTTCGTCCTGCAGGGCGGTGAAGACCCCCTATTATACAACCGCCCGGTTATCTGATGTGGTGCATACAATCCGGGACCACTTACCCGGACTGCGCGATCACCCTTTCCACTGGAGAGGCCACAAAGAAGAGTACCAGCAGCTTTTGATGCCGGAGCCAACCGTTTTCTTCTGCGCCATGAAACTTACAACACCGAGCACTATCAGAAGCTGCATCCGGCACAGCTTTCTGCTGCCCACAGACAGCAATGCCTCTGGGATTTAAAAGAAATCGGATATCAGGTGGGAACCGGATTTATGGTAGGATCTCCTGGCAGACGAGCGAACATCTGGCAGAAGATCTGTTGTTTCTCAAAGAGCTGAATCCTCAGATGGTCGGGATCGGCCCATTTATTCCACACCATGACACCCCGTTTGCCGGGCAGAAAGCAGGGAACACTGGAGCTGACTTTATTCCTTTTGGGACTCATCCGTCTGATGCTTCCAGGCGTTTGCTGCTTCCGGCAACCACAGCACTTGGAACCATTGCCGAAAACGGACGGGAGCTTGGCATTTTATCCGGTGCCAATGTGGTCATGCCAAACCTGTCCCCTTGAAACGTGTGCGGGGGAGACTATCTGCTGTATGACAACAAATCAGCACGGATGCAGAAGCTGCCGAATGCCGAAGGAATTGGAACAACACATGCAGTCCATCGGCTATCAGGTGGTGACCGCCCGGGGAGATTCTCTGAATATCACCCCGTAACAACTTTGTTTTTTGCTTTTTATTTTACAAATTGGAGGGATTACTTATGTATGATGTACACTCAAAACATGCTGATGATTTTATCAGCCACGAAGAAATTCTGGAAACCCTTGCCTACGCCGATGAGAACAAGACCAACGAAGCCCTCATTGACTCCATTCTTGAAAAAGCCCGTTTAAGAAAAAGGACTTTCCCACCGGAAGCATCCGTTCTTCTCGCCTGTCCGATCGAAGAGAAGAATCAGGAAAAATCTACCGGCTGGCGGAACAGATCAAAAAAAAGGATTTCTACGGAAACCGGATCGTCATGTTTGCGCCTCTCTACCTTTCCAACTACTGTGTGAACGGCTGTACCTATTGCCCGTATCACCTGAAAAATAAACATATCGCCAGAAAACAACTGACTCAGGAAGAGATCCGGAAAGAAGTCATCGCCCTGCAGGATATGGGTCATAAGCGGCTTGCAATTGAGGCCGGGGAAGATCCCGTGCGCAACACGATAGACTACTATCTGGAGAGTATCAAAACGATTTACAGCATCAAACATAAAAACGGCGCCATCAGACGGGTAAACATAAATATTGCCGCCACTACCGTGGACAACTACCGTCTGCTCAAAGAAGCCGGCATCGGTACCTACATCCTCTTTCAGGAAACCTACCACAAGGAAAGTTACCTTGCACTTCATCCAACAGGACCAAAACACGACTACAACTATCACACCGAGGCTATGGATCGCGCTATGGAAGGCGGCATCGATGATGTGAGGGATCGGCGTTTTATTTGGACTGGACAAATACCGCTATGAATTTGCAGGTCTTCTCATGCACGCAGAACATCTGGAAGCTGCATTCGGCGTCGGACCGCACACGATCAGCGTACCGAGACTCCGGCATGCGGACGATATCAATGCAGATGAGTTTGACAACGGTATTGACGATGATACCTTTGCGAAGATCGTAGCCTGTATCCGGATCGCCGTTCCCTATACCGGCATGATCATCTCCACGAGGGAGAGCCAGAAATGCAGAGAACGTGTCCTGCATCTGGGCATTTCCCAGATCAGCGGCGGCTCCCGCACCAGCGTAGGCGGTTACTGTGAGCCGGAGCCGGATGACGCAAAATCAGAACAGTTTGACGTCAGTGACACCCGCACACTGGATGAAGTCGTCCGCTGGCTCATGGAGATGGACTACATTCCCAGTTTCTGCACCGCCTGCTACCGGGAAGGCCGCACCGAGACCGTTTTATGTCTCTTTGTAAGAGCGGGCAGATTCAGAACTGCTGCCATCCCAACGCCCTGATGACCCTGAAGGAATACCTGATCGACTATGCTTCCCCGGAGACAAAAGCCATTGGAGACCGCCTGATCGACAAAGAAGTGTTAAATGTACCAAATGAAAAAGCAAGAGCGGTCGTACTGGAAAATCTGCGTCTGATCGAACAGAATAACCGCCGGGATTTCCGTTTCTAGAGAAAGGAGCAGTTTTATGACATTCAATCAGACACCTTCTGCCGAACGAATCCACATCGGGATCTTCGGAAAAAGAAATGCCGGAAAATCCAGCCCGATCAATGCCCTCGCCGGACAGCCGGTATCCATTGTTTCAGATTTTAAGGGAACCACCACAGATCCGGTCAAAAAAAGCAATGGAGCTCCTTCCTCTGGGGCCTGTTGTTTTAATCGATACCCCGACTGGATGACACCGGGGAGCTTGGTTCTCTGCGTATCGAAAAACACAGCAGATTTTAAATACAACAGATATCGCTCTGCTCGTCATTGACGGGCAGCTTGGCATAACCGAAGAAGATATCCAGATTTTACAGCAGATTCGTAAAAACAGATTCCTTTCGTGATCGCTGTCAATAAAATGGATCTTTGCTCCAGCTTCTCCTGTTCTTCCGGATGAGATTTCCCCGGAGCAAGTCCTGTATGTCAGTGCTGCCGCGGGAACACAGATTCACGAACTGAAAGAGCTGCTTGCAAAACAGCTCGGACAGACACCAAAAACACGAAAAATCGTGGGAGATCTCATCCATCCCGGAGACTTTGTCGTACTGGTCATTCCCATTGACAAAGCTGCTCCGAAAGGCCGTCTTATCCTGCCTCAGCAGCAGACCATCCGGGATATTCTCGATCACGGAGCAACCGCAATTGCAGTGAGAGACAGTGAGCTTTCAGAAACGCTTAAGAACCTTGGAAAATCACCTGCTCTTGTCATCACAGACAGCCAGGTCTTTGATGCCGTTGCCAAAAATCGTACCAAAAAGAGGTACCGCTGACCTCTTTTTTCCATCTTGTTTGCCAGATATAAGGGAAATCTTGCACTTGCTGCCAAAGGCGCACAGACACTGACACACTGAAGGACAAGGACCGGGTACTGATCTGCGAAGGCTGCACGCATCATCGGCAGTGCGAAGACATCGGAACTGTCAAACTGCCCAGGATGCTAAAACAGTTTACACAGAAAGATTTGCAGTTTACATTTACAAGCGGAACGGATTTTCCGTCGATCGTCCCCTTATCAGGCAATCATCCACTGCGGCGGATGCACGCTGACAGAAAAAGAAATGCAGTATCGATTAGATTGCGCCAGAGAACAGGGCATTCCAATTACGAATTATGGAATTGCCATTGCGTATATGCGAGGGATTTTGGAGAGAAGTATGGAGTTATTTTAAAAAACAGGGGCAATCTGCCCCTGAATAAACTTAAAGTCAGTTTTGTGTAAAATTCGATATTTGCTTATTTATAAGTATACAATTTATTTTTCCCATTTGTCAATTAAATAAATTTCTAATGTCGGCTTATCAGTTGGTGTACTATGAAAATAAGAAAATTTGATTTTCTCACCAACCATTGATGAATCAATTTTATACTCACCTGCAGGACCTGTGAGAATTAAAGTAACCTCATCGTATAAAAATCGATTATCTGAATCATCTACTTGTACTATGGTTTCTTTTTTATCAGGATGGTATTCCAACAAAGTACCTGTATCTGATAAAAAGATGAGCATTTGACATTTGTGATATGTCTCTATTTGGGGATGTTTTTTTATTTTCTTTACTCAATATCGAAGCTCCTATTATGATTGATAAAAAATCCAAAAAGTAATAGCGGTAATAATTTTTTCATCGAACTCCTTCCTTGAACATAAAAAAAAGAGTTTTCTAATATCCATCTTTTATTCCAGCTATAAATGAGCAAGTTCGTGATTTTGCATAAAAGAAAGACACCTCGATTCCGTGTGTTGTATAATGAAAGTGCCAAAACAAACATTTGCAACATTTACGAAAGAAGGTGTCCCTCGCAAATACTATACATCATTCCTCATTCATATACAACCAGTTTAAGAAAATTAAATTTATGCAAAATTTTATTCGAACCGAGTAATAATATAATGTGTGCAGTGGGTACTGGTAGGTTCTGTTCGTTTGAAACTGGATATCACGAAATCTGTGATACCATTCAGCTGGAAAAGTATCGTTATCTTTTTCAATGCGCAAAGGAAAGTAATGATTTTGATTCATTTATGAAATTCGCAGTGTAGTTTTGTGCAATTTTTCAAATTTGCTCATTTATAGCTTATTTTCTGATAATTTTAATCTTTTTTCACCACTTTTGTCAACTCTGTAATTTTTTAAGATGATAAAACTCCCCTTTTTGTTCCATCAACTCTTCGTAATTTCCATACTCTAACACTCCACCATTTCCAATCACTGCAATCTTATCTGCATTTTTTATCGTAGACAATCGATGTGCGACAATTAACGTGGTTCGATCTCTCACCAGTCTTTGAATGGAATCCTGAATCTTCCTTTCTGAAACACTGTCCAGAGCAGAAGTCGCTTCATCCAGAATCAAAATTTTTCGGATTTCGCACAAATGCCCGGGCAATTGAAATTCTCTGTTTCTGGCCTCCGGATAAATTATCCCCATGCTCTGTTATCATCGTATCCAATCCATCCGGCATTTTCTTAATCACATCCTCCAAATTTGCTGCCCGGACGATCTCCCAGAGTTTTTCATCCGGAATCCCTTCTGTTCCATATGTTATGTTGTCTCGAATCGTTCCCGAAAATAAAATGGACTGCTGAGGCACAACCGCGATGTGTTCTCTATAGCTCTGCAGATTCACTTCCATTAGATTTTTTCCATCAATCCGTACCTGACCACTGTCTGCTTTCAGAAAACCAATTGCCAGATTCAAAATCGTCGTCTTTCCCGATCCAGAACCTCCTACAAATGCAACTGTTTCTCCTTTTCGTATCTTCAAGTTTAAATCATTTAGTATTTTCTTTTCTTCCCCTCTGTAAGAAAAACGAAACTTCATCAAATTCAATTTCTCCTTCTACTTCTTTTTACCTTCTCTTTTTTCCAGTTATCTTCAATATCATTTTGCACACAGCACTTCTCCTATCGACTCAACTGATTCCAACCCTTTGGAAATAATCGGAAGCAATGCCATCACATTTGCAATCTGTGCAACAATAGATGAAAAATAGGTCTGATACAGCATAATATCTCCGATTTGAATCAACTCTTTCCACGCCATGTAAGCAGTAAACACCAGACAGAACACCTGAAAAATCTGAAATGCCACCCAGCTGATCGATGAAAAATAGGTCTGGACCATGTCCAGTTTAACCCTTTTTGAGCAATTCTTTTTCAACTGCCGTTCCATTTTTTTCTGTTTCTTTATCTTCCATTGCATGCGCTTTTGTAACAGGGATCATTTCCACCATCTCCATCACTTTCGCAGATGTTTCTTCCATTTCCTCTCTAAATTCCCCTGTTGTGACTTTTTATTTTTCCCTTAAATCCTACAATGATTAAAACCGCCACCGGAATCGTACATACAAAAACAGAAATACAATCTTGCTTTTATAAATAACCACCCCAAATGACACTACAATATTCAAAATAATCGTAATCAAAGAGATAAAAATCTGAGACGCCAGTGTCTGAACCTGTTCCACATCCCTCATAATTTTGGACTGAAGCCTTCCGGACTGCATTTCTTTATGATACGTGATCGAAAGCTGCTGCAGCTTTACAATCAAAGCCTCTTAACTCCTTTTCCACACCTCTTACACTTTTCGCATAGAGCCAGGTATGAATATAATTTGTTGCTACATTCTGGACAAGAAATACGAGCATTAAAATCGTATTCACAGTCAAAATCCGCACAATATCCCCCCTCTTTATCTGTCACTGCATTGATAATATTTGCTGTGACGATTGGCAGCACCCACGTAGGAGAATGCTTGATTACAAAAAAAAAAACTGATCCAAACAGCGCCAGATACCGCCCGCGAAACAAAAGCAACAATGTCTTTAAACTGTGACCTTTTGTTTTCTCGAAACATTTGTGTTATATTACTTTTTTCATTTTTCTTCCCATTGCTTTTCCCCGTCTATTTCTTATAATACTTCTTTATAATCTCCTGTACCGGCTTCTGGCAGATTTGATAACTGTCATCCTTATATGCCTGTTTTGCTGATGGTACTGCAGGCGCCCATTCCCACAACCCATACCCTTGCATCCACTCTCTTTTTCTGCATGACTCAAACATAGTTGTATACCACTCCACCTGTTCCTCTAACCGTAACTTTCCTTCAATCCCCCAGTTATTCGGAACGTGTTTTTGATCCTGTTCTGGACATACATCCTGCTTCTGCAAAGAAAAACGGTTTATGATAAGCTTTTTACTACAGCCTCGATCCGATCCAGTTCCTGCTCCCAGTCCTGAATCGGATAATAGCCGCTGGATGAAATCACATCTACACAATCCCACCATTTAACCCGGTCTTCCTGATACTTATCCGTATTGTATGATACTGTCCCATCGTAACACTCTCTGATTGCAGCAATCACTTCCCGCCACTCCTTCTCTCGATGTTCTGACATCACCATTTCACACCCTGCGATTAACATATCGCATTCTTCTTTTTGTGCAATCTCCGCATAATGCGTCTGAAATTTCGTGTAGGACGAAAACCAGTTTCCCATTTTGGCTCACACGGTACATCATGTTCAAAAAAGCTGATATATGCTCTCCATTCTCCGTTTTTACAATTCACGGTAGGCTTTAATCCGACTCTGACTCCTTTTTCTTTGCATAACAGATCATATCTGCCAGTTCCTCATCCGAAAAAGTAGCATTGGAACTATAACAAATCTCTTCTGAATGTGCTGTATCCTGCAGCCCTCCCGGTGCCAGTATCACAAAAATCTGCTCCCCGTATTCTCTATCATATAATCAAAGCTTTGCTCTGCCTGCTCTGTATTCAATGTATTTTTCCTGTAAAACGGAGCAAATGTAATTCCTTTTATAAACTTCATATGCGCAATCCCCTTCCTTTAAATTCCCCGAAAGTATAGCATATTCCCTTTATGCATGATATAATGATTCTCGCAAAAATTGTATAAATCTATGATTACCCAACATTTGCATCTTACTGTTTTTTTACAAAGGAGGAGGACATGAACCCCATTTTCGAATACTCTGATACGTTAAACAATCCTTTATGAAGCTTTTTTGACGCTCAAAAAAAAACTTCCCGGTTTCTCCGCACTGGCATTATTTTATGGAAATTCTGTATATTTTGAAAGGAACTGCCTATATCGAAACCGATACAGACAATTATGTTCTGGAACCCGGAGATCTGATTGTTTTCCACCCGCAGACACCTCATGCCATTTATGCTGCAGGTCCTTTTCCCCTCCAATATCAGGTGCTGAAATTGATCCCGTACATCTAAATATTCCGGGAAGCAGTCTCCTTCCATTTCCACGCTGCTTCATATGATTGATACTGACAAGCGCTTTTCCTGTTTTTTCAAAAATCCGAGCTGGAGCATATTCCCTTACATTCCCTGTTTGATACAATGATCCAAATCGTTACAGAAAAAAACTTTTGGTTGCGACATTCTCGCACACTCATATTATTGTATCCTTATCACAGAGTTGCTCAAACTTTGGGAAAAAAACAGGGATTTTCAATTACAAGTAATGCATTGCAGCACTCTCAGAACGAAAACATTTTCCGCAGTGGCAGAATATATTTTTTCAACACTATCAAGAACCCATTTGTATCGAAACTCTAGCACGGAATTTTCACATGAGTTATTCTCACTTTTCCGCAAAATTTAAAGAATACTACGGACAGACCTGCGGGCATTTTATCAAAAATGGTACGAATCCAAAAAGCAGAAGATCTTCTTCGTTTCACTGATTTTGACCTTTCCTACATCAGCCAGGAAACCGGCTTTTTGCGACTGCAGTCATTTCATACGGGTATTTCAGGAATTTCATGGAATTACACCCAAAAAAATTTCGTAAAAATCTACATACCACCTGACATTTCCATACAATATAAAAAACTGCCGGCACCACAGCTGCCGGCAGTTTTTATATTGTTCTTGTTCTCCGTTATGAAAAGTTCATTTATTTTCTTATTTAACTCATAAGCTTTTTGATCTACTTTGACTTCGATTTCATCCACATCTTCCACACGTATCATTTTTTTACAATTTCCTGATTCTTTTATCTTTCAGAGAAATTTTCAGCCACTCTTCATCACAGTCCATCACATGACATTCAAACTCTGTTTTTCCAGCAAAATTGATTCCTTTTCACTTGAAATTTTGCAATCTCTTCCCACTAATTCTTCAATCAGTTTTGACATGATACTTTCTCTGCACCTTTCTTTTTTCTAACTTTTTACTTTCCTTTCAAGCTTTTTCACTTTATCAGGATACGACATATAACACAGCATTATAATAAATGCCAACACACCCAAATATTCCATATTGCCACCTTACTTCGCCACCGGCAAAAAATGGTGCCAGCACTCCTGCCACATTCGAAATCGGCATCGTCTGCAGCCAGATATGTCCCGGTCCACTGATGACCGTATTGAACACGCCTTCTCCACCGAACAGCATATTCTTCACACCCGGCACACTCTGAATCTCCATGCTGCAGGTCGCATCCATTGCAGCCAGATATCCGGTATCCACCACGATCTGCTGCCCCGGCTGCAGCTCATACTCTACCACATGACCGTCAAATTCCAGAAATGCCATACCGCGTCCGGAAAGCTTCTGCATGATAAATCCCTCTCCGCCGAAAATTCCGGAACCGATCCGCTTCTGGAAGAAGATCGACAAATCCACGCCGGCTTCCGCTGCCAGAAAACCAGACTTCTGTACTACGATTTCTCTCCCGGGCGCAACCTCATGTGCAACGATCTTTCCCGAAAACTGGATGCAAACGCGATCATTCCGTGACCGCCCTTTGCAGTATACGTGTTCTGGAAAATCGACTCTCCGGAAAACATCCTTCCGAATGCTTTGCCCCAGATCCCGCCGTTGGTACTCGTCTCCATCTTCATGTTCGGTGACATCCAGCTCATGGCTCCCTTCTCTGCGATCATCGTTTCTCCTTCTTCTAAAGTACAGATCACTGCCGGTAATGTTTCTCCTACTATTTCATATCTCATACGCATTCTCCTTGTAGAATTGTATTATCTTGTTGGTACAATTATAAACATTTTTCTTTGCCCTGTCAATCTGTGATTTATAACATTCTCGCGACTGAAATGAAAAAACAAGCAATCCTGCTGCAAATAAAAACAAAGATCCAAGAATCAGACCGATCACCAGCCCCGGTTTTCCTGACGGGAATAATTTCGTGCGATACCCCGGCGTTTTTTGCATGAAGAAGATAATTTCCGATATAGATTGCCCTGGGAGCCGCAGAAGCCATCATCAGGTACATCCCCACTGCCGGAAGCATATCCTGAGTCCCTGCGCAAGTGTCTGTGCCTCCATATACAGCTCCATCCTGGAATACACTCCCTGCATGACGATAAGATTCTCAAAAATCCGATATGTTTTCTCACTGTCAAGCCACATGACAACTTTTTGTTCCGGAATCTTTGTTCTGAATTCCAAATTCGCCGCTTTGATTTTTTCAACATTTTCCAGCTCAACCTGCTTAAATAATCCTACGATATCAACTTTCATAAAATGCATAACGACACTTTTGCTTGCCGCCTTGCTGATCTCGAATAAATCTTCGATCAACACTTTCAAACGAAGAGACTTTCTTTCCAGAACGCTGATATATTCTTTTCTCTTTTCTTCGTCTTTCTCATTTTTCAACAGATCTGTATATGTGATGATCGCTGTCAGCGGCGTCCTAAGATCATGGGAGACGTTCGTGACGAGTTCTGTCTTCATCCGCTCGTTTTTCACTTCTTCATCTACTGCTTTTTTAAATCCTTTTTGAATCCGCTTTAATTCTTCCTGGATCGGATTGAACAGACCGACATCGCCTTCGATCGGAATATCCAAATGACCTTCTGCAAGCTGATTCGTTGACTTGAGCAAAAGAGCATATTTTTCAGAAAGATCCTGCGTATATTTTTTCAAAAACATAAACAGCATCACCGAATAAACGATCAACGCGACCGTACCGTACCACCAAAAAAGACATACGACAAACAGAATCGCAAAGTTGATCAGCACTACGCGAAGGATCGTCCGGTTCGTTTTATCCTGAAAATCAAGATGAAGCAAAGCGTCATACTGCCGGGCAAAAAAGTTTCTGATCTTTCTCCCGATACTTTTCACTTTCTTTTGTATCTTTCCTCCGCTTTCTTCTCCTTTATTCTTCATCTTTCTTAACATCTTTGCCGTCAGCGTCCTTTCCGTCCAATACGCTTTCTTCATGCGGAACATTGCCCGAAGCGATGTAACGCACCAGAAAAGTATCCCGAACATAAACATCCAAAGCAGGAAATTCGCCACAAGCAAAGCCGGCTCGAATCCTGCCGGAAGAGATCTTCCTTTCACCGTATGATAAACAACATAAGCCATTATATCAAAACCGCCGAAAGCGAAAAATAAAGCTCCCGCACCTGCCACTTCAAAGGATGCACGGAATACTTTCATCTCGCTTAAGTCGAGACATTTTACAAACGGCATAAGAATCGCCGCCGCGATCAGCAGCACGCTCAACATTTCAAGCGTATCTCTGAAAGCCGTTGTATAGCTGATATTGTAATACTCGAGATATTCTCCGTTTTCCGAAGCAATGATATTCCCATAAGCTTCCAGATTTTCTTCTGTTATCCCGTAAATGAACGTAACATCCGTAAGCGTTGTAATGCTTGATATCTGCCCGTAAGACTCGACGCTTTCAACCTCGTTAATATAGATCGATTCCATATTGTATGCCTCTTCTGCTCCGAATGCCGTTCCGCCGATCTGGATATCCTCCAAATCTCCGTTTTCGGAAAAAATATATTTCACACGGAAGGCATACTCTTTTCCGTCTTCATGCAGCTTTCTCCTGTTCTTCTTCCGGCAGATCAGAAGCTATCACCTCATCTTTACTGTCGATCAGCTCATAATCTAAATATTTTTCTGCCAGATCAAACCTTTGCTGTCCGTAAAGAGAAAGTACTTCCGCCGGATCAGTGTCCCGTACATACCGATTATAAAGAAGATAATTGCCTTCCGCCAGCGTATTCGCCATATCCGCCGCCGTTTCTCCCGATCGGGAGCCCTCCTCCTGCACCGATTCTATCTGCCGTCTGATCGTTCCGTATTGCAGCATCATAACTGCGGAACTTGCCGCCAAAAGCAAGATCAGAATAAGAATTCCAAATTTACGGCTGTTTTTCGATTTTGTATCCAACGCCCCACACCACCTTCAAATATTTTGGATTTTTCGGGTCGATCTCGATCTTCTCCCGAATATTTCTTACATGCACCATAATCGTATCTGTATTGATCGCTTTTTCCTGCCAAACCCGCTCATAAATCTCTTCTGCCGAAAAAACTCTTCCCGGATTCTTGGCAAGCAATAAAAGGATCTTGTACTCGATCGGCGTCAGCTTCACAGGATTTCCGTCCATAGACACTTCTACCATATCTTCATTGATCTCAAGCCCGCCGATCACATGCGTATTTTCCTGAGGTGCTAATTTTTCAAGAAACTTCCGGTATCTTCGTAACTGGGAATTCACTCGCGCCATCAGTTCCATCGGAGTAAACGGTTTCGTCACATAATCATCCGCCCCGATATTAAGACCTGTGATCTTATCGACCTCCTCGGATTTGGCAGATAACATGATAACCGGAAAATCGTATTTCTCCCTTAGTTTCATCGTCATGCGTATCCCGTCCATACGCGGCATCATAATATCTATGATCGCCAGATGGATCTCCTCTTTTTCAAGTATTTCTAAACCTTCAATTCCATCTGCTGCCTGAAATACGACATACCCCTGACTTTGCAGATAGATCTGTACGCCTTCCCTGATTTCCTTATCATCCTCTACGATCAAAACATGATTGATTTCCATTGCTTATGCCCTCTCCTTTTCCGTCATTCCCCGTATTTTTTATCCTATCTCTTCTTTTTGCAAAAGAGAAATGTTTATATTGTCTGCGCAACATATATTTCTTCCGACGCTGCATCTGCATTGACCGGAAGATTCGGAATCGCCTTCTTCTGAACGATCCCATAATCTTTTACCGCAACGTCCACTGTTGTAAACGGAAGCGGAATTACATATTTATCCCATCTGCGAGTCAGCCTGATACATGAAGAATAAGAAAGGCTGATGCCTACAAATGCTTCTTCTGCATGTTCCGACAAGTAAAATGCCAGTTTTTTCGGCTCGTGCCGCGGACCGAGCGGTCCGTCTAACGCAACGGCGATCGAATGTGCCTTCTCATAAGAATCGCGGACGATGTTTTTTAACGCCCCGAACGCCTTATACCCGTCAGGAACGCGAAGCGCGTTTCCGCCGCATCGCTTTATCATATGTTCAATATAATTTCCCCGTGTATCGGCTGTAACAATCACATCTACAGGTGTTGTCTTATCCGCCAGACGCTCAAGCACGAGATTCATAAAAAAGCTGTCCTCATGCCAAAATCCGAATATCTGACTTTCACCGTATTCATTTTCTTCATGCCAGTTTATTTTTACTGTCTTTTCAAGCAATGTGAGATATTTTGTGAACAGCCATCGCAGCGCCTTCTCCGTGAGCTTCTCCGTTTTCATAAGAATATTCTCCTTTTCCGTCTTTTTGCCGATCCATTGCTTTTCCGCAGATACATTGATTGTAGAGCATCTCTTCATATAAGGCAAGTGTGTCGGAACGATAATTAGCATCGCAATCTTCATGACGTTTCCCCTCTTCTATGCCAAAACACGAATGGCTGCTTCTCCAAAAAAATATCCGGCTCCTACAAACACCAGATTCCGATCAGGAATCCCCAGACAGGAACTGATGGTATATTTCACAAAATTCATTTTTACCATTCCTGCCGGAATCGAAATGATCGTCATTAACCATCGGAAGCAGTTTACTCACAAACACTCCCACACTTCCCTTTTCCCGAAGCATGTCGTCTTTACTCTCCACTGCTTCCTTTTGTTTTTCGAAATTTCGAAGTAAAAAGCCCAGCACCTTATCCCGCCTGCTCTTCCCACCAATACAGCGCCCAGCTTCCGCGTCAGTCCGGCCGCCACCGTCAGTACCATAACCAGCGGAAAACTGATTTCACCCTGAGATGCCAGATCCCGGAAAGCGGCATGATCACCCCGCCGGAAACCCGGAAGATTCAGATATTCCAAAGCGTCAGAAAGATGAAAAATGCTCCATATTCAAGAAAATAATTTGTCAATGTCTGGATACTCATGAAAACGGCCTCCCCTTACTTTTGTATTTATCTTAAAATACAAAAATAAAGGAGACCGTTATAAGATTCAAAAAGAATTTCTTAAGGATGTTTAAGAATTTTGGAAATCCGATTCCAGAAGATCTATCACATCATATAAAGTGTCAAACCTGCGCCATACTAATTCTAAAACCGCTTCATCCGGCTTCATACCAGATCCGGGATCATCACCGGACGCATCCCTGCAGCTGCTGCCGAGCGAATCCCGGACGGTGCATCTTCCAGCGCGATTGCAAACTCAGGCAAAAACCTGAATGGAAGCACAGGCTTTCAGGTAAATCTCAGGATCCTGGCTTCCCCGCCGATACCATATTTCCATAAACAGCGCCGTCGAAATAATCAAACAGTCCATATTTCTTTAACAGCAGCTGTGCATGAAGCTTTCTGGAAGAAGTCGCCAGTGCCAGCCGATAGCCATGCTCTTTTGCATACTTTAAAAGCTCCTCTGCACCAGGCTTTCTGTCTACCCCGTCTTCTTCCACGATCCGATGATGATCCGACGGGTATTCTCCGTGAACTCTTCCATCGGAAAATCCGGCGATACATGCTCCTTAAAATACTGCTCTCTTCTCACTACATTGAAACCAATGGTATGATAAATATGGTCACCGAACCGTTCTCCGAATCCCATCTGCCTTCGACTTCATTCCACGATTTCTGTACGACTCTCTCGGAATCAAAGAGAAGCCCGTCCATATCAAATACTAGTCCTTTAATCGGCTGCTCACTCATCTGACTGTCCTGCCGTCCTTTCTGTTCCCTACTGTTCTCTGAACACAACACTTCCGTCTGCAGCATTCATCTTTTCAATGATTGCCAGAGACTCAGCTGGAATCCAAAGGTTACGGATGATCCGTCCACCTGACTGAAATCCCTTCTCGATCACAATCCCGATTCCTTCTACAGAAGCTCCGGCTGACTGTACAATCTGAATCAGTCCCTGCAGCGCACATCCGTTGGCCAGAAAATCATCAATGATCAGAACGCTTGTCTTCCGGGTTAAGGAATTTCTTTGCAACGATCACATTGTTTTTACACTTATGTGTGAACGATTCTACCTCTGCCACAAGCATCTCCCCTTCAGATTGATGCTCTGAGATTTTTTTGCAAATACGACCGGCACATGAAAATGCTGCGCCGCAATACATGCGATCCCGATTCCGGATGCTTCGATTGTCAGGATTTTGTTAATCTCTTTTCCTTCAAAACGCTTCTTGAATTCGCGTCCGATCTCATTGAACAGATCAATGTCCATCTGATGGTTCAAAAAAGCTGTCCACCTTCAGTACATTCCCCTCTTTGATAATCCCGTCTTTTTTAAAATTCGTTCTTCTAAAAATTCATCTTCTGCTTCTCCCAATCACTTTTTGATTTTGTTCCCCATTATACCTGTTT
>VOFI01001543.1_pt1 | contig 26000 bp, 28 predicted proteins | sample 5384131 | NCBI WGS metagenome assembly VOFI01 (sample SAMN12384728, study PRJNA508395) | human gut metagenome | isolation source: healthy gut H | host: Homo sapiens | reverse complement strand
GAAATGCTGACGGAAATCAGAGGCAAAATAACGCAAGAAAAGAAGCCGGGTGTGATAAAGGCTCTGCTTGTTGGACTGAAGGACTTTTTGATGAATGCCGGAAGCAGCTTGGCGGCAGCACTGATACAGACAAGTATACAAGGTTTGTTCTAAAAAAGAAAAACGGCCGCATGGGATATTTTACCTCATGCGGTCATTTTTTTTGCAGAGTCTCCTTCTGCTTTACCACGTTTACTGGCTGCCGATGTAGAACCTGAGACGTTTGATTTGAGAGCTTTTGATCTCACTTCACACATGTAAAATGTTCGTGTCCCCGCGCAGAGCAGGAAACTTGTCCAGACAAAGCGGCTCTGCCTGCGCAAATCGAATGCTGCGAATGAAAGCAATGACTGGCGGACTCCGAGGCAGGCGGGTCAGCCAAAGGTGATTGCTGTCAGGCCATTTGCTCTCCCCTTCTGACAGCGTTGGCCTTGAGATGGAAAAAGACGCGGCTGGCTGCCGCGCCTTCAACCGTAGTTATTATTGCAGGAGATAGAAAAAGGTATAAAACCAGTGGGCGCTCATACCGGCCACAATTCCGCCGAGAGTATGAGAGAGAATGGCTTTTCCGGTGAATCGGGTTTCACCCAGAAGATCCATCATGGAAACGTGAGTGCTCAGATAGCCGCTCCAGCACATGCACATGGCTGTGAATACAGCGATATCACCGCAGTCGGCCAGTTCATTCTGTATTAAGGAATGATGCCCAGAGCCAAAGCAGTCACCGGAACTGCAATGGACTGGCCGGAGCGCCTTTATCGAAATTTCCCTCTGTAGATGGCCTGATCTTTCACTCTGATCAAAGGGTGGCAGTACCAGCACGTGTATTCAATCCATGTCAAGGAAGGGCAACTGTTACGACAATTGCATCATGGAGACCTTCTTTGGACGGATGAAAAACGAGATGTTCTACGGGCATGAAAAAGAGTATTCCTCTTTTGAAACATTTGCCAAGGCTGTTGACGGCTACATAAATTACTACAACAACGAAAGAATCCAAGAGAAAACAAAATGGATGCCTCCTACAAAATTCAGAGAGGCATCCATGTGCACCTAATTCAATTTTTCATGGCCAGCAGGCTGCTTTTTGCCAGCAGGACGCAGAGGATGACGCAGACTGATTGAAGCGGTTTCCGCAAGTAACGGCGGGAGAAAAATCCGACCACCTCCCCGACAGCGACAGTACCAGCAGGTCGCCGCAGCGAGCCAAAGAGGCATACTGTCCACCTCCTTTATGCGCCGCGGAATGCTTCGATCATATCCGTAAACCACCGCAGTTCACGGGCAAAGCGCTCCCGCAGCTGCGCCGGATTTTCACGGCCCTTGTCGAGATCAACCGCGATATACAGCCTGCCATCCGAGTTGAGATTCACGGCGAATTTACCGATGGAGGAATCCGCCAGCGCCAGAATCCGCTCCATCCGGCCGGGGGACAGGATGCGAAGGGCTGCCGCTTCATCGTCGCTACTCAGATTGAAGCGTTTGTCGAAGACCTCGCTGCCTGTTTTAATGGTTTTGGCGCTGAACAGCTTATCCAGCCTTTCTCTCGGCCAGATGGTCAGCCATGTCGGAAATTCTTGTCCCAGCTCACACAGCATCCACTGACCGGTGTAGACAGCCTGCTCGTTCTTTTCCCACAGGCCTGTTTCCTCACGCTGGACCTCGTTGACCTCCGTCAGCCTGACGGTACACAGCTCCGTAGTCAGGCCACGATATGTTCCCCGGACATACCCACTGCCGCTGCAATGGGTGTGTCTGGGCAGGGGTATGTTCGTGTCCTCTGCGTCCAGAAGATGCGGCGTGGGACTCATCTGCACGTTTTCAAGGGCGGCGCTTACGATGTCCGGTGCGATGGCATCGAAGGCCTGCTGGCTTGCCTTGTCCTTGGACTTGCCCTGCACCATTTGCCCCAGGCCGAGAACCACGCCGCCGATGACAACCAGCACAAGGTTGCCGCCCAGGATCATACCCGCCACAGCGATCACCCCGCCCAGCAGCGAAAGAATCTTGCCGCCCAGCTTGCCGCCCTTGCTTTTGCGCAGCTCCTGCGCCAACTGTTCATCTGTCATGTTCGTTTTCTGTTCTGCCATATTCTTCTCCTTATTCCGTCCCGCCGGTCAGGGCGGGGCTTTCCGTTATCAGATCCAGCAGATTGCCCATACCGGTCAGTGAGGCGGTGAACCACTTGCGGATGCCGTCGATGTCCCGCAGATCCAGCCACTCCGGAACGCCCGCAAACACATACCGGGTGTTCAGAGCCAGCGTCAGATCGCCGTCACGGAGAATAAGACCGCACAGCTTGGAAGTGCCGGAGGATGCCTCCAGCTTCTGTACCAGGTCACGCAGCTGCGGTGTGACCTGATCGTCCACTTCCCGGCCATCCGCCGTGTGAGCGGCAAAGTACTTCCGGAAGGCGGCGGGGTCGGTGATGTCGTCCTTCTTCCGCTCCTGGAACATGTCGTTCAGGGCGATGTCCAGCGCCGGGTCGCAGATGTCCTTGCAGCGGACCACGATGCCGCGGAACAGCGTCTCGGTTCGGGTCATCCAGTTGTCGTTGTCGGGGCCGGACTTTTCCTCCACGGTGCGGCGCAGCTCCACGTTGGCGGCGGAGAACCGCAGCCCCTTGTGCTCGCCCTCGTGGAAGTCCGTCACGGTACACTCTGTAAAGTCGACCGCCGACAGCTTCGCCGCCGCCAGGTAAGCCCAGTCGATGGGCAGGGTGGCAGGCTCCGGCTCCGGACCGAAGGCTTTTGTCAGCTCCGTGCGGAAGAAGCTGCCCAGCTGCTGCTGCATCAGGGCTTTTTTTCGTTTGGGCGGGCTTTGCCACCAACAGGAACAGTGCCACGCCGGGGAACGCCAAAGCGCAGACCAAAATGGGGTCATGCTGTATAAACATTGAAATACACCCGGCGATCACCAGTAAAACGCCCAGCGATATGCTGATGCTCTCCGTTCTCTGATAGCCTCCCAGTTTCTTTGACAGCTCGGCGTCCGTCATCCGCTCAACGCCCACCGCGTCAAAATCATTGCGTTTCTTTCGCATAGCTGTCCCTCCTTAGTAGCAAAGGCTGAAATACAGGCTGCGGTAGGGGTCCACCGTGTCGATGTCCATGAGGGAGGCTTCGGGGGAAATGCTGTCCAGCTGCATACGTTTGGCACTGTCTTTATAGTTGTCCGGCTGCGCCTCGGCGGCAAAGACCAGCCCGTCATAGTCCTCCGGGGAGATAGACGGCGTAGCTCTTGGTCAGGACCTGCGCCCAGTCCCCCACGTTGTACTGCCAGTTGGTGGAGTAGGCGAATTCAATGAGATAGCTGTTTCCCTGCCAGCTGACGGTGTGGAGATAGTAGTTGTCGCCCCGCTGGCTGTTGCCGTAGGCCGTTGCGGTGGTGAGCCACATGCCGGTGTAGAAGTCATACAGCTCGCTGTCAGTATTGGTGATGTACTTCTCGGAAAAATACGGAATGGAGTCCTCCGGGATGTAACAGATGGCGTCGAAGCGCAGCTCGCGGATGCCGTCATGGGTATAGTCGCCGTTCTTCGTGATCTCCCAATAGCAGTCATCGGTGTTGTAGCCATCGCCAAGTCCCGAATAGCTGCACACCCCGTCCTCCAGCAGGAAGGTCCCTCTCTCCACGGCGGCGTTGATCTCAAGGCCGTTTCTTGTAAAGTAGGGTTCGCTGGACTGGATGCCCTCCACAGGAAGGAGCGTGCCGCCGTTCACGCTGTCGATAAGGTCGCCGCTGACGGTGCGGTCCAGCTGCAGGGTGTCGCCGCTGCCGTCAAAGTGGAGCGTCACGCCGTTTTCGTCCACCCACAGCGTACCGTACTCGATGACGTCGTCCTGATCATTGACGAATTCCCAGGTGGCGTCCTCGCGGATGCGCAGCCAGAGGTTCTCCCCCTGATACTCCCAAAGCCCCACATAGGGGACAATCAGCTCCTCCGGCCCGGCCACCCCGGGCACATGGAAGCTGGAGTAATCCGGCTGATAGACATAGCGCTCCTGGGGGTCCCACAGCCAGAGCATGGTGGTATTGCTCATGTCCTCATGGCCGATCTCCACCAGTACGTCGCTCTCCTCGTCCCCGTTCTGATCGTCGAAGGAGATTTGGAAGGCGCTGCTGCTGACGTCCTCGATAGTCTCGGGAAAAGCCACGCTGTCAAACAGTACCTGCTCTTCCTGATCCCGGTAAAAGGCCGCGCTGTTGGGGTCTGCGGTCACCAGCACGTCTACGCTCTCGCCGTCGTGGGTGATAGTGCCGCTGCCGACTACCACGCCGGTGGTGCGCCAGTCCTCTCCCGCGACATCGTCAGAATTGCCGCAGGCGGCAAGGCTCAGGCAGAGCGCCATGGCCAGCACAGGGATCAAAATATGCTTCCATCGATTCTTCATGGTTCTCCTTCCTTTCCATCACTCCATCAGGTAGTAAACGCCCTCATCGCCCCAGACCAGAGAGTCCTCGTCAACCTCAAAGACCCGGTAAGAAACGCCGTCATACATGGTGGAGTCCGCATAATAGGTGCTCACCTCGTCCATGGAGTAGGTGAAAACTCCGCAGTCCATTTCCGCAGGCTCAGCGCCGGGAGCGCGCTGGTAATAGCCCCAGTTTCCATTACCGTCGATGACGATATAGGTCTCAGCCGAGAGATCGCCGTCATAGTACCAAATGCCCTTGAATTCCGAAACATTCCGCTGGCAAAGATTGGAATCCCAGCTCCAATAGGAGTTTGGGTCTCCGTCTAAACGGCCGTTCCAGTCGGGCACCTCGTCCTCCGAGGGATCGGGCTCGTCGTCCTCGGTGAGATGGCCGCCGTCCTCATACCAGAGGTACTCCATCCCTTCGCCGTAGTTAAAGTAGCCGTAAGCGGCGCTGTAGAGCTGGCCTTCCTCCATGGTGATGAGGCTGCCGGAATCGTCCGAGCTGCTGTAGGCATAGATAGCCTCCCACTCCGGCTCATAGCGGAGGTAGCCGTCATCCACCACTTCACCGCTGAGGTAGAGGGTCCAGTTGCCCTCGGCGTCAAACTCCATGGAGTCGTAGTCGTTGTCCGCTTCGCCCAGCCAGATACCCTCGAAGCCGCTGAAGTCGTTGACGGTGTCCTCGCTGAGACCGCCTCCCAGGCCCTCGTTGGGGTCGTCCTGCGGGGCGATTTGCCCCTCCGTATTGCCGCAGGCTGTGCACAGCAGGAAAAGCAGCAACACCAGTCCCGCCAGAAGATATGGCTTTTTTCTCTTCATGTGACATTCCTCCTCATTCTTCATCGCTCAAATACAACTGCGAAAAAATATTTTGATAGGTCTCACCCATATCCGCCGCAGCATCGGGGGGCGCGCAGAAGCCGTAAAGATAGGTACAAATGTCGGTGTCCATGACAAATACGGTCCATTCCCGGGTGTCTTCGTTCTCGCCGGCGGTATAGGTTACGATGTAAACCGGATAGCTTAAATTTTTGCTGTATTCCTCATGTTCTTCGGCGGACAACAGCTCATAGGTACCCGCATCACTTAAAGACAGGGCACAGGCTGTCAGATAATCGTCCAGCTCCTGTACATCCGGAACAAAGCAGCTTTGCTCCGCCGTATTGACCACAAGGAGCTGCCCGTCCTCGGTGATGTCCTCATAGCGGTAGGTGCCGTCGTCATGGTTCTCGGAGAGCAGGTTCTGCATATTGGTAAAGGGCAGCGCGCCACCCATCAGAACCGGGATGTCGTCCCGTGAGATCACATCACCCCGGCCGTCGCCGTCCGCAGCATAGGACTCCACGATTTTCTGGTCATAGGCCTCCTTGTCATAAGCGGTGTCCAGGAAAAGGGCAACGCTGAGATCCGGCGGCGCGAAAATAAGAAAGTCGCCGTTGTCAAAAAACATGGGAGAGCTGGGATCATAGTCAGGGTTGATCGGCTCACCGTCCTCACCGTAAAACTGAAGGCTGAAGCCCTCGTTCAGCTGCCCTTCCGTGTATACCCCCAGGTCGATCTCGGTACTCTCGCCCTCCGCCAGTGTGGTCTCCAGGCGGTTCTCCCTCCAGTCCTCCTCCGAAGTGAGGCTGATGCGTATATCCGCAATGGGGTATGTGGTACGGTTTACAACGGTGATCTCCATGGGATACTGCTTCGCACCGCAGGCGGCAAGGCTCAGACAAAACAGCAGCGCTAAGGTGAACGTCAAAAAGGATCTTCGTTGTCTCATTTCATTTTCCTCCTTCTTCCGCGGGGCTTCAGATGTCCCAACTATCCATCCAGTTTGCGCCCCAGTCAACAGCGGGATCATATGGTTCTTCGGGAATCCAGCCTGCGGGATAAATGAGGCCGTCTTCGTCGTGGTAGGCAAGGCCGTCTTCGCCGATGGTGTAATCGTTGCCCAAAAGGTAACGGTTCACGCCGTCGTAGTACCAGATATAGAAGGTGGAGTATTCGTCTTCATAAAACTCCGCGTTTTCCATATCCGTGTAGGCGTAGAAGTCGGCATTGCGGTAAAAGACGCCGTCAAAATGCTGATCGTCCCCGTAGCGGCCGAAGCGTTCGGCGGAGAGGGTGAAGCTGTTGCCGTCGTCACCGGGGCAGAGGTAGGCGCGCGTCCCGTTGTCGTAAAGATAGAGGCCCATGCCCTCGCCCTCGTCGTCCATGGTGCCACTCATGGAATAGTCCGGCGAGCAGGCGATGTACTGCATGAGGGACGAGTTGATGACGATGGTCTCGCCCAGGGCATTTTGCCACATGCCGTTCCAGTTGCTTATGTCCCATTCGACGATCTCCGCCTCGTCGTCGCGCAGGAAGGTATTTCGATGGATGGTAAGTCCGCTGCCCTCGCCGTTCCGGTTTGGCAGCAGCACGCCGTCATCGCGCAGGAGGAAGTTGTAGAGAAGACCGTTGAAGAAAATCATCGGCCGACCGCTCGCCTCGGACATCTCGAATTCTCCGCGCCCGCCGAGTCCCCAGCGAGTGCGGTAGGCGTAAAAGCCCTCCGTACTGTCAAAGTATAACTTCGCGGTGCCGTCGATGCTCCACATCCCGTCGAGAAATTCCATATCCATGACGGTCTCATAGCCGCTTTGCGTATCGTCAGATTCGGTGTCGCCGCAGGCGGTCAAGCCCAGGCACAATGCCAGTGCCAAGAATAGGACAAGTTGCTTTTTCATCTCTCTCCTTCCCGCAGCCGCTATGCCATTTTTTGATAAAACTCGAACTCACTGCCCCAACGCAGCGTGTCATGGTCGAGGAGGGTAAATTCATAACCCACATCGTCGAACTGGGAGGAAACGGCGAGATACATCTCCTCGGAGCCATCAGGGGCCAACTCGACGGTGCCGCTGTCCACCGTGGTGGGGTCGCCGTCGCCGCCGGGACGCTCCAGCAGCTCCCAGCCGCCGTTTTCGTCAAACACAAGGATGCTGGGCGCATCCGCCTCGGCGTCCAGATACCAGGTGCCCGCCATCATCTCAAAATCGATGTCGCCGGTATTCTCGCCCGGCGCGTCGCCGGTCATCTGCGTAAAAGTGCCAAGCTCGGCCACATGCAGGGCGCCGACCTCGTCGAACCAGCTGCGGTAGGCCACGCCATCGTGCTCATTGTAGAAATAATCGTAGTCATAGTCCGGCACGAACTGGATGAAGCCGCTGGCAGTCAGCTCTTCGCCGGCGTCGTACAGCGCAAAGCGCACCTCGTCGCCATCGTCGTTGGTGTCGGAGATCAGCGTGCCGCCGTCCTCACCCTTCCACGCGCCGCCGTAGAGGTAGAGGTTCGACATCTGCTCGGAGTCTTTTACCAGCCCCTCAAAGGAATCCGGAACGCCGTATAAATTGTAGTCGCTGCCGTCATCACCATAGTCTTCGTTGCTCTCGCCGCAGGCGGCAAGACTCAGGCACAGCACCAGCGCCAAAGCAAGAGACAGGTATTTATTTAAGTGTTTCATCATTTTATTCTCCTTTTTCAGATAAACGGAGTCAATGCTCCTGTTCCGCCATGGACAAGATCTCATCATGGCTCAGCTCCACATCGCCGAAGCGGACAAAAATGCCGTTGGTCACAGCGCTGTTCCATACCCTCGCATCTGCCAGCGGGCGAAACCGGATCTTGTCCAGATACGGCTTCATGTCCAGCAAAAGCCGGCTGCCGGACACAAAATCCACCTGCAAAACATGGTTGGGCAGCGGCGTGACGGCTGTAAGATACCTTCGGTTCAAGTGCGTACCCTCCTTTCCGCAAAAATAAAAATCCACCGTACAAATATTGTACGGTGGATCGTATAGGATAACCATTAACCAAAGGTTAGGTCTTTTGCCAGAATAGTCCGGCAAGCCGCTTCCGCTTGGTTCGGGTATCGCCCTCCATATGAAGCTTGGAATAGATCTGGTTCACATACTGCTTGACGCTCCCCTCGGAGAGGTAGAGCTTTTCCGCAATCTCGCGGTTGGAAAGCCGCTGCGCTATCAGCTCCACGATCTCAAATTCCCGCGGCGTCAGCGCGTCAAAGGCCGCTGGGTGGGCACTCGCCGCGTTTCGCGCCCCTGCCGCCTCGCCAAGCTCGGTGATCTTGGCAATCAGGTCAGTTTTCCGTTCCCGCGCCAGCAGGGGCTTCAAATGCGCATAATTTTCCACGAACGGCATCACAAGGCCGTCCGGTGCGGCGCCAGAGAGGGCCTTCCCCAGCCATACGCGGGCTTCCTCCCTCTTTCCCAGGTGTTCATAGGCTGCCGCCGTCTGGATGCGGATGTGCAGGGCCACCAGTGCGTAATGCATGGCCTCGCACACCGCCAGCAGCTGTGCGCTGTGTCCGATGACCTTGGCATAAGCGTCCTGAGCAAGATAGACCTGATTTTCGATCATTTCCATCATGGGCTTGCCCGGCGCGAGCATATTGATATCGGAGAGGCGGTGCAGGGAGAAGATCTCCGGAATTTTGTCCGTTTCACCTCGCAGGGCATGGTAGTAGGCGCTGGTGGCGCTCCAGAGGTTGATCCACGAGGCGTCGTGATAGCGCAGCAGGTCCGCGTACCGCTCCTCAAAGGTGTACCGCTGCTCTACATCGGTATACAGCGAGAGCCGCCGCGACAAAAAATCGCAGCACAGCGCCATGTTGATCTGCCCGTTGTCCTTTACCTGCGCATAGGCCCGCTCCAGTTCAATGTGGGCATCCGTGAAGCGGCCCCTGACAGAACAGCGCCTCAGCACGCATGATGGTCTCCGCACCCTGCCCGTGGTGATTCGTGACCTTGTAATAATGGGGCATGCGCTCGTCCATCTCCGCAAGCTCGCTTTCCATCGCTCCCGGTGCACGGTGGAACATCATCAGAACGGACGGTGAGCCGAAGGTCCAGCCGCCGCTCGACTGGATGCTGATGGCGGGGCGGGACATCTGCGCGCTGGCGCTGCGGTGCAGGCGGCTCATGGCGCTGATGTCGTTGTAGCAAAGAAAGCTCAGAATGAGATCGCATTCCCCCAGCAGGTTGCCGCGCTCTTCTGCGGACAGTTCCGGATGTTCTCCGATGGCCGTCAGTAACAGCGCTTTCAGTTCCAGCATTTTCGGGATCTGCCGCCAGGTGAACATCCGGCGCATCAGCACCAGAATGGCAAAGGGGTAGGCCTTCAGCGTTTCGGCGGGGCAGTTATCCAGCGCCGTCAGCACATCCTCCGGCTTCAGCGACGCCAGCAGGATGCCCGCATCGCTGCGGATGACCCGCAGCAGCGCGTCGTAATTCTCACTCTTCCGGTAAGCGGCGAGGGCGTGGAGATACTGCCGGTGCTGCTCATACCACAGACCGAAGCGCTCCCAATAGCGCCGCTGCGTTTCCGCCGGCATCGCCAGAAAGCTGCGCTCGGCACACTCCTTCATCATGTGGTGAAAGCGATAGGTCACACCGTCCGGCAGGCGCGTGACAAAGGCGTTCTGCTCCGTCAGCGCAGAGAGGATCTGCCCCGCATCCCCATCGCCTGTGACATACTGCGCCATTTCAACGGTAAATTCATCGGCAAGCCCCATGACCGCCAGAAACGCCCGCTGCGGTTCCGGCAGCGGATCGATCATGGCGGCGGTAAAGGTGGCGTAGATGTCGGAATGGCGGCTGGGCAGTACGCCGCGCTCGGAGAGCGTGCGCAGATTCAGATAAACGGCGGAGAACCACCCCTCGCTGGAATAGAGAAGGCTCTCCACCTGCGCGTCGGAAAGCTCTGTGCCGCAGCGGTGGGCATAGATGGCCAGCTCGGTGTGGTTAAGGCGCAGCTGCTCCGTGCCGATCTGATACACTTTTGCCCCCAGCCGCACCGCCTCCGCGGCGGGCAGAAAACGGTCCCGGCTGGCAACGATCAGATGCACATTTGAAGGCAGCCGGTTTGCCAGCATACAGAGAAACAGCGAGGCGCGCTTGTCCGTGAGCAGGTGAAAATCGTCGATGAAGAGATAGCAGGGCGTCTCATCTGCCAGCGCATGGCAGAGATCGTCCACCAGCAGTCCGCCGCCCGCGGCGTCCGTGGGGCAGGGATAGTCCCGCAGAACGTCAAACCCGGCCCGGGCAAACGCCTCCTGCACGCTTTTCCAGAAGATGGCGAGGTTGCCGGAGTATACGCTGATGCGGATGATGCGCAGGGTCTCCGCTTTGGCGCGCTCACTCAGATACCAGTTCACCGCCGTGGTCTTTCCATATCCCATGGGGGCGACCACGGTGGTCATGGCGCAGCGGGAGATGGGCCGCAGGCTCTCCTGCAGCCGCTCGGATATGTAAACGATATTCAGATTCCATTTCGGTTTTGGCATGGTTCCGCCCTCCGATGCGCTTCAACAGGCTTCTTTGTCCATAACGGTTTCGGTTTGTATGTAATTATACCGATTTTATCCGCAAGTGTAAACATCATCCGTATTTTTCTGCCTTTTCCAGCCGTAAAATTACGGAGGGAACGCCTTTATCCGGCCTGTCAAACAGCCGAGGCCGGGCGAGACGGCCAGCACAGGGAACTGCGTTCCGGTGAGAGGACTGGGGGTTGCTTCACCCTTTGTGAGGGTGACGAGGCAGAAGCGGTCTGCGCCTGTTGCCCCCTCCACAGTCTCCGGAAAGTATGGGCTTTCTCCCACAAAAAATCCGACGCTTTTCAGCGTCGGATTTTTGCCGCTATAGGACAGTGAAACAGAAGAATGAAGAAGAAACCGGTTTGGGTACGCTCCGGTCCCTCAGTTGCCCGCGATGGTCTCTAACGGGAACGTCACGCTCCAATTTCCCTCCACAGGCCCAGCGGATGTGACGAACATCCCGTACAGCGCGTAAGTGTCAAGGGTGTCGGCCTCAATGCCGGTGAACACATAATCCTCATAGCTGCCTGTCCCCGCCTCGTCGAAGAAGGCCACTGAACCGTCACAGTCAATTTGCTCGCCAGTCTCCCGGTTTACCAGAGAAATAGAGCCGTGGTTGTCCGTTTTGAGGATGTCCGCGTAATACACCTGCACATGGAGCCATCCGTCCACATAGCCGATCCCCGTCAGGGTCACGCCGTCCACGGGAGATGCGATCGCGTCGCCCGGTTTCAGCACCGTCACGCTTTTTCCGCCGTCGGAGCCGAACAGGTCCCCGCTCAGACCCCGGGGTTGGACCGTCTGCGTGGCGGAGGTCAGGCTGCCGCCCAGATCCACGCCGTCAAGGGTACCCTCCCAGGTTTTCTTGCCGCTCAACAGCTTTTGGACTGAAAACGTCAGCTTCTCGCCCTCGATGCTCTGCCGGTCCCACTGTTCAAGGGTCACAAGAAATGTGGCGGTGTGGGTGTCCGGGTCGTAGCTGGCCAACTGGCAGTGGCCCGTGCAGTCAAAGGGCGTGTGGAGCCGATAGCTGTCGAAAAGGTCCACCGTTTCATCGAAGCTCGTTCCTGTCAGGTCCTCCAGTGAGAGATAGATCTCGGCGGTATTCTCGTGGATGTAAGCCGCCGTCACCTCCATGCGGATGCCGTTGTCCTCACAGGACCGCTGCACCGGCTTGAAGAACTGGGCCGTGGCGGGGGTGACAGCGTACAGCAGCTCATAAAATGCTGGACTGAAGGCCGCCATGGCGGGGACGGCCAGCACGCAGACCAGGCAGAGGCAGGCTGCCAGCGTTCCCCACTTCGCCCAGACGCTTTTCCGCTTGTTCGGCGCGGTGTCCGCCGCTTCAATATAGGCGGGGTCGATCAGTTCCATCTTATCTAACAGTTCGTTTCCTCTCATACTGTGTAACCCTCCTTGTTCAGATACTCCCGCAGCCGGTTACGGCAGCGGAACAGCGTTGTTTTCACCTTGCTTTCGGATATGCCATAGTGCTTGGCAATGTCGGCCACGGAGTCCAGAAACCAGTAGCGGCGAACGAACATGTTCCGTTTTTCCTCATCCAGTCCGCCTAAAAAAGCGTTGAGAGCTGTTGCCAGCGCCAGATGGTCCATGCGGCATGCGGCGTTGTCAGGCGCCGGGATGCATTGCTCCATTTCCGCACTGAGCTCACAGATAAAAGCATTGCGCTTCAGGCGGCTGCGGTCACGGCAGCAGTTCAGGGAAATGTGGCGGGTGATCCGGGCGAGGAATGCGTAGAAGTGATCGCTTGGCTCATGGGGCGGGATCGTGCGCCACGCCTCCATGTAGGTGTCATTTTCACATTCCTCGGCCGTCTGCAAGTCATTGACGATCCCGTAGGCCAGCGTGCGCAGACGGCTGCCGTATTTCTCGGCGGTCTGCCGGATGGCTGTCTCGTCACGCCGCAGGTACAGCGCGACGATGCCGCGGTCATCCATGGCGTTCATCTCCTTCCGGTTTCGATTGAAGGGCCTTCACCCATATAAGCACCCTTTGGGGCAGTCAGGTTACACAGTTTCAAAAATTATAGCAAAAAATTATCCCCGTTTCGACAGCAAACGGGGATAACAGCGTGTCGAAAAAGCCTTTTCTCCCCGCTGAGCAAGTTTTCAGAACTTTATAAAAGTTCTGAAAACTTAAGATTTTAATGGCGCAGGGAAACAGGCGAAGCGCCACCGGTGGCGGATGAAGCAAGCCTGTTTCGAGGAAGGCTCCCAATCAGCGGATATGAAGTATCCGCTGATTGGCTTGAGCCGACGGTGTATCCCTTCTTGGGTTTCCCGCGCACACCCTTCCTTACCGTCGCGGAGAATTTGCCACTTTATTGACAGTCTCGGGGATAACAGAGTTATGTTTGTTTTTTACGATCATCTTTCCGTTTGATGAAAAGCATGATATAATTTCAACTGCCCGATGTGTCGCTTGGAAACTGCGGTTTTCTGAGGGCCGGGCAATTTGAAACGCATCTGCCGACACGGTTCGGCTGGCTGGTCAGAAAGGAAGTGAGGTCCCCATGCGCGGAAAACGGGAACTACCCCGGAAGCGCCCGCCGATTCTGCTGTTTGTCCTGATCTTTGCCGCCGGCTTCCTCGCGGGGACGCTTTTCTGGCACTTCCACCCTCCTGGTGCGTCCGTTCCGTCAGGAGGAACGGTCACTCTGCCGGAGGGCACTGCAGGAACGGACGTCTCCTCGGAGCCGGAAAGCCCCCCGGCCCCGCCGCAGGATGAAGAACCTTCGGCCGAACCGACGCCCTTCGTCATCTCCTTTTTGGGGGACTGCACCCTGACCTCCAGCCACCACACCAACCACTTTGAAAAGCTGGTGGGGGACGACTATGCTTATCCCTTTTCCAACGTGGCGGAGATCCTGCTGGCCGATGATCTGACGCTGGCCAATCTGGAATGTTCCTTTTCGCCCAGCCGTCTGGAATCCGACTCGGAATATGCCTTCTGCGGAGATCCCAAGTATGTGCAGTCTCTGGTGCTGGGCGGCGTGGAGGCCGTCACCCTGTCCAACAACCACACCCGCGATTTCGGTGACGCCGGCCTCCGGGACACTGAGGCCGCGCTGGCGGAATATGGCGTTGCCGGGATCCCCGGCAATCAGGGACAGTGCTTCGAGCTGCGCCACGGCAATGGGGACACCCTGCGGCTGGGGGCCTACGTCCACCCCTTCAACGGCTCCGCCAAGCAGATGGAGGATGGCTGCAAACGGCTCAGGGACGAGGGGGCGGATATCCTTGTGGCCTTCATGCACGCCGGGGCCGAAAAAACCTACGTCCCCACCAAGCGGCAGTCGGCGCTGGCCCATGCCGCCGTGAAAGGCGGCGCGGATGTGGTGGTGGGGACCCACCCTCACGTTTTGCAGCCCATAGAAGCCTATCAGGGCAGCGTGATCCTGTACAGCATCGGCAATTTCTGCTTCGGCGGCAACCGGAATCCGTCGGACAAGGACACAGTCATCGCCCAGCTCACCGTGTCCGGCACCGGCGGGGACCGTTCGTGGGAGATGTCCTATATCCCCTGCTGCGTCAGCAGCGTCTCCAACCGGAACGACTACCGGCCCACCCCTTACCCGCCGGATACGGCGGCCTACCGCCGCTGTTTTCAGAAGCTGGACGGCACCTTCCGTCCCCCGGTCCCCAAGCCTGAGGAGGAGGCCGCCTCTCTGCCGCCGGAACCCACGCTCGATGCAGAACCCCTCTCCCCCCTGCCGGACGGCGGCGTGATCTGTGACCCCCCAGCCAAACCGGAAGAATAATACGCAAAAAGAGCCGCTGACGCGGCTCTTTTTGTTGTGTCAGCTCAAATTTGAATCGTTGATTCCGGCGTTACTCCGCCGCGCTTTCCAGCTTCTTGGCCTCCACGATGAACTGCTCGATGGCGTTCTGCTCCTTCAGCTCTGCCAGAACGCCGTTGATGAACGCGGCCAGCTCCGTGTTCCCCTTCTTGACGGCGATGGAGTAGCCGTCACTGGTCTCTGGGATGCCAAGATCCACGGCGGCCAGATCCTCCTTGGCGTCCGCATAGGACAGCACGGTCATATAGTCCAGAAATACAACATCCAGCTTTCCGGCCTCCAGCTCCATGACCAGATCCTGCACCTTGGCAAGACCGACCGTGGTCTCCTCGCCGCAGTAGGTAACGCAGTTGTTATAAGGTTTGGAGCCGGTCTGCGCGCCGCCCTTGGCCCCTTTCAGATCGTCAAGACTGGCGTACTTGTCCGCGTCCTCAGCCCGCACCAGGATCAGGTTTTTGGCTTCCAGATAGGGATCAGAGAAGTCGGTGGTCTTGCGCCGCTCCTCATCCGCAGACAGGCCGGCGATGACCAGATCAAACTCATCATTGGCAAGGCTCATCAGCAGATTGTCAAAGGACATATCTACAATTTTCAGGGATACCCCCAGTTTGTCGGCAATGGCCTGGGCGATCTCCATGTCAAAGCCCACGATGGTGTCTTTCCCGTCCACCTCCGTATGGAACTCATAGGGTGGGTAGTCCGCGGAGGTGCCGACCACCAGCTCCCCCTTCTGCTTGATCTGATCCAGTGCGGACGAGGCCGCATCCTCCTTGCCGGCGCAGGCCGTCAGGGACAGCAGCGTTACCAACGCCAGCAGCAAAGCAATCGCTTTTTTCATGCTATTCTCTCCTTTTTCGCTTTTCGACCGGGACGTTTATTCCCACAGGGGCTTGTCCCACAGCTTGACCTTGGTGCCAAGGCCCAGCTTGACCGCGTTCTGGTACAGAGCGTAGGCCACGGTGATGTCCAGCGCGCCCAGACCCAGAGAGCAGGCGTAAATGAACTGCTCGTCAGAGGTTCTGCAGGGCTTGCCCAGCACCAGATCGCTGGTTTCCAGCACTTCCTCCTTGGTGATCTCACCGGCATCGAACACCTGCGTGATGGCCTTGTTCTTGAAGGTGATGATCTGCTTCCAGTAATCCACCACATTCACGTCCGCAGCCTTTACTACGTCCGTCGTGGCCTCGTTGGAAACACAGACGATGGCGCTGTGGGGCTTCACCCAGTTCTTGTCGATGAAGGGCGTTCTGGCGGTGGTCTCGCCCACGATCAGCTGGGACTTTGCCGCTGCCGCCTTGCTGTCGGAGGTGGGGATGATGGTCACGCCGTACTTGCCCTCGGACTCCTTGGCCACCTGCTCTGCCTTTTCCAGATCCAGATCGCAGAGGTAAATGGTCTTGACGGTGGGGATCGCCTCGCAGATCGCCATGATCATGGTCCGGCCAATGACGCCCGCGCCGATCAGCGTCGCGGTATCCGTGTCGGAGGGGGCGCAGTATTTTGCCTGCAGGCCCGCCACAGCAGAGGTCCGCATGGCAGTGATGATGGTGCCGTCCTGAATGCAGAAGGGCAGGACCGTGACGGGGTCGCTGAGGATGGAAATGTCGATGCCGTAAGGGATGCCGGGGGTGGTGGCGTTCTTCTTGGACTCGGCGGCCCACTTTGATACCGGCGATATTCATATCGCCGCCGATATAGCTGGGCATGGTGTTGAAGAAGGATTCCCACTCCGTCCCTTCCGGGATGCCCAGATGGACCTTCGGGGGATTCTGGATCTGGCCCTGCCCCAGCATTTTATAGGTATCCTCCGTGATTTTCAGGATCATCTTCATATCCAAAAGACCGGCCTTGATCTGGTCTTCCTGCTGCAGAAACAGAATTTCGGGATTGATCGTACCTAACATAATAAATTCCTCCAATTTTTTGTAAGCCACTTGATGCGGCTGTGTTGATTCAGATTACATGGATGACCTTGGACAGGAAGTCCTTGGTCCGTTCATTCTGGGGGTCCTCAAAGATCTGCTGGGGCGTTCCCTCCTCGGCGATCACGCCGCCGTCCATAAAGAGGATGCGGGTCCCCACCTTCTTGGCGAAGCCCATTTCGTGGGTGACCACAACCATGGTGACGCCCTCCTTTGCGAGGTCCTGAATGACCGAGAGCACCTCCCCCACCATTTCCGGGTCCAGCGCGGAGGTGGGCTCGTCAAAGAGCATCACGTCCGGCTCCATCGCCATGGCCCGGACAATGGCGATCCGCTGCTTCTGTCCGCCGGACAGCTGAGCGGGATAGGCATCCGCCTTGTCCTCCAGACCGACGCGCCGCAGCAGCGCTCTGGCTTTTTCCTCTGCCGCCGGTGCCGGGACCTTCTTTACCTTTTTCAGGGAGATGGTCACATTCTCCAGGATCGTCAGGTTGTTGAACAGATTGAACTGCTGGAACACCATCCCCACCTTTTCCCGGTGCTTATGGACGGCGTAGCCCTTGTCGGTGATGCAGCTGCCCTCAAAAAGATCTGGCCCTCCGTGGGGGTCTCCAGCAGGTTCAGGCATCGGATGAAGGTGGACTTTCCGGAACCGGAGGGCCCGATGACCACCACGACCTCCCCCTTTCGGATGGTGGTGTGGATACCCTTGAGGACCTCCAGATCGCCGAAATTCTTTTTCAGTCCCTTGATCTCAAACAGAACGTTGTCAGCGGTCACTGCACTTCATCCTCCTCTCAAAAAGATCCAGCCCCTTCCCCAGCACGATGTTCAGGGTCAGGTAAATGATCGCGGAAATATAGTAGCAAGGCAGCGGGTTGTAGGTGGCGGTGATGACGATGCCGTTGTTGTACATCAGGTCGCCGACGCCGAGGTACTGGATAATAGACGTCTCCTTGATCATGGTCACAAACTCATTGCCCAGCGCCGGCAGAATGTTCTTGACCGCCTGCGGCAGGATGATGTTCACCATCGCCTGCGTCCGGGTCATGCCGCAGGACAGCGCGGCCTCCGTCTGTCCGAAGTCCACCGCCTGAATACCGGAACGGATGACCTCCGCCACATAAGCTGTGGAGTTCATGGACAGGGCCAGGATACAGGGCATGACCCGCGCCAGCTCCACGCCCAGAATGGAACCCTCCGGCCACGGAATGAAGTGAAGCTGATAGTAAACGATATACAGCTGCACCAGAAGCGGCGTTCCCCGGATGACGGTGATATACAGCTTGGCAAATCCGGAGCACAGCCTGAATCTTGACAATCGCAGCAGCGCGATGAGGCAGCCGAGGACTGTGCCCAGCAGAACGGTGATCAGGGAAACGATGACGGTGGTCTGCGTTCCTCGGAGGAAATATTGGTAGTAGTTCAAAAATATCTCGGTAATGCCCATGGCGTTCTCCTCCTTCTCGCTTGCACCGTTTGTGTGCTTCGGATGAACGGATTGTATATTTTCTCACGCCGAAAGTCAATAGCAAATTTGCAAAAATTTGTATAATTATTCAATTATTGTAAATATATACGAGAATATGGCTGTATATACCGGATGTATTTGTATTTCATGCGTATAAACGCATAGTGGGTGCTATAAGCAAATATAAATGTTATGCAGTATATTTGTATTTGTATACATATTATGCGTATATGCCGATATATTGGGCATCGGAGAAACAGCGCCGTCCTCACGAAGCGGACCATCAGTCCAACCATCCCGAAAGCGCAGCGGAAACGATGTGACAGCGGGGCCATGCGCGGTCCTCCCTCTCGTTCCGGGCTTTTAAAGAACGGTTAGCACGCACAACCGCAAGCGCCCCCAAAACAAGAAAAGAGCGCCCGCGATTGCGTATATCTTCTAATAAACAGAAGCAGGTCCGGGAGGTTTCTGTGCGTTTCATGGTAATTGGCGGCGAGCCCCCGAAAAAGATTGACATTCGGCAAAATGCCTGTTATTCTTTAAGTAAGTAAATTACTACTTGGCTAATTGGAGAAAGAACATGAAACCGATCGAACGTTTTCTGCGTGAGACAGACCGCGTGCCGCTCATGCCTATGCCAACGCCCCTGCACCCCATGCATTACCAGCCTTCAGGAAAGGACGTCAGCCTCCTCATCAAGCGGGACGACATGACCGGCGTCGGTCCGGGCGGAAATAAGATCCGCAGCCTTGAGTTCCTCTTAGGGGAAGCCAGATCCAAGGGGGCTTCCAAAATCCTGGCAGCGGGACCGGAGCAGTCAAATCTATGCGCTCTGACCGCGGCGGCCTGTGCCAAGGCCGGGCTGGACTGTGAGCTTATCATCAACGCGGCGGAGCCAGCCCGCAAAGAGGGAAATCTCCTGCTGGAGGAGCTGCTGGGTACCAAAATACACTTCCTCGGCCCTTGTGACGGCACGGTTCGGAACCGCCGCACGGAGGAGCTGGCCGCCGCTTACCAGTCCGCCGGCGAACAGGTCTATGTGGTCCGCAACGGCGCGACCACCGGCCGGGGCGCGTTGGGCTATACCGCCGCAGTGGTGGAAATGAAGCGGCAGTGCGAGGATCTTGGAATTGGCCGCATGACGATTTTCGCCCCTGGCGGAAACGGCGGCGTCGCGGCCGGGCTGATCTACGGAAATCAGCTGATGGGCCAGCCCTTCCGCATTGTGATCGTCAGCGTCGAGGATGACCGGGAAACGCTGACGGCGCATATCCGCTCCACCATCTCCGAAGCGGAGGAGATCACCGGGCTCCCCATGGACGTGCCTGTGGAACAGGCGGCGGAGATCACAGACGCCTACCGTGGCGGCGGCTGGGGTGAAAACACAGAGGAGAGCCAGCAGGCAGTCCTGTCCTTTGCCCGCAGTGAGGGGATCTTCATCGAAAACGTCTATACCAGCAAGGTCCTGGTGGGGATGATGGACTGGATCGAACAGGAAAAAGTGTCCGGCCCCGTCTGCTATTTGCATACAGGCGGGCTCGGCTCCTTATTTGCACAGTATTGATCGAGAAAGAGGGAAAAACTTATGGATTACGGCTATTTGACTTTGGTTGCTCCGATTCTGACGCTGGCAGTGGCCATTGCGACGCGGAAGGTGCCGCTGGCCATGCTGGTGGGCATTTTTACCGGCCAACTGATTATTTGCGGATGGAATCCGTTTACCGCTATCAACGAAAGCGTCAACGGCATTTTAAGTGTTTGCGCCGATACCGGGAATCTGAAAACCTTCCTGTTCACGGCGCTGATGGGCGCGTTTGTGATCCTGGTGCGCATCTCCGGCGGCGTCAAGGGCTTCGTCAATTACCTGACCGAGCAGAGCAAGCGCGTGAAGAGCCCGCGGATGGCGATGCTCATTGCCTATGTGATCGGCATCATCATTTTTATCGACGGTCTGCTCAGCATCATGTTCACCGGCGTGGTGACCCGCCCGCTGATCGATAAATTCAAGGTCTCCCGTGAAAAGCTGGCCTACATCTGCGACGCGACTTCCGCGCCTGTCAACGCCATCATCCCCCTGAACTCCTGGGGTGCTATGCTGATGGGCCTGATCTCCGCGGAGATTGCCTCCGGATACATCCAGGGCGAGCCTATGAATCTGCTGATCCGGAGCCTCCCCTTCCAGTTTTACAGCATCCTCTCCCTGCTGTTCGTGCTGTTCTATATTATCACCGGGAAAGACTGGGGCCCCATGAAAAAGGCAGAGCTGCGGGTTCGGAACACCGGCAAGCTGTATGATGACGGGGTAACGCCGCTGCTCAACGACAATGACGGCTTTGAGGAGCTGGTGGAGGAAGGCAAAGAGAACAAGTGGAACATGATGTTCCCGCTCATCACCCTGATCGGCGGTGCTTTCATCGGCCTGCTGGTCACCGGCGGAGGAAATCTGGCGGCGGGCGACGGAACCACGGCGATCCTCTACTCTGTTGTCATCACACTGCTCATCATGTGCGTCATGTATACAAAGCAGGGGATCATGACCGCCAAGGAGTTCGGCGACAGCGTTATGAAGGGCGTCAGCAGCATGATGGGTCTGGTGATCCTTCTGGTGCTGTCCTTCTCCATCGGCGGGGTCATCAAGGGAATGGGAACCGGCCAGTTCCTTGCCAGCCTGCTGGGTGACAGCATTGACGGTGCCTTCTGCCCGGCCATCATCTTCCTGATGGGTGCGTTGATGGCCTTCTGCACGGGAACCAGCTGGGGCACGTTCTCCATCATGATGCCCATTGCGGTCCCCATGGCGGTGGCTATGAACGGCAACATTCTGCTGACCATCGGTGCGGTGGTGTCCGGCGGCATTTTCGGCGACCACTGCTCTCCCCTTTCCGATACCACGATCCTGTCCTCCATGTCCGTAGGCACCGATCTGTATTCTCACGTAAAAACGCAGCTCCCCTACGCGCTGGTAACTGCGGCGTGCACAGCGGCCCTCTATATCGCCTTTGGCCTGATTCTGTAACAGCGGGGTGCTTTCGTATCACCGTGCTTGACCGCTAAAATAAGCAGCCTACAAAATTACCCTGCCGGTTTCGGCAGGGTAATTTCGCGTATGGAAGAAAATTTTTCCCCCTCCACGCCTGTTTTCCAAACCTTCTAAACGTATGGGCGCTCAAGCGCCTCCGTGGGGGCCGGTCCTTCAGTCCGGTACGTCTCATCGGCTCAACAGCGGCGCGCTTTTCAGCGTCCGAAACAGTCTCCGGGAGCACAGATGAAAAAAGAGACAGCTCATTTTTTACAAAGTTTTAACCGGCTCGTTCAGAATTTTAGCGCAATCAAACGAAATGTAAAAAAACTGTTGCCAACGCCGAAAAGCGGTGCTAATCTAATGCCAAAATTGAACGAGGATAGAGGCGCGGTGCGCAAGAGTACCTTTGGTATGTAACAGGCATATACCGAAGCGAAAGGGCAAACCGCCGAAGGGTCGCTGCTCTGGCCTGTATGAGGGCGATCACCTGGGCCGTCGGAGAACATCCGCCGGACTGCCACAATGTGGAGCGCTATCGAACGGTAAAGCAGGGAACGTGTTTCCCGGCTCATGTTTCAGCTATGATCTCCACAGGGATCATAGCTTTTTTATCCTTTTTCAATTTTCAATTACTGACCAAAGCTATTCTTCTTTTCTAATGCCAATCCAATCAATCTATCTGCTTGATCAGCCATGAACAAAGGGATGTTCAGTACATCATCATCCAGCTTCAGATTATCCAGAGAGAACCGCACACGGAGCTTGACTTGATCCGGGAACAGCTCCTTAAACTTCTTGAGGCTCTTGCTGGTGGTATTGGCCTCAGACTTGATCTCCACGGGGATAATATCATTTTCCCGCTGAATAAGAAAGTCCACCTCGTAAGGAGGGTTGATCTGCGTCCAGTACCGGGGAACCACTTCAAACTGGGTTATCAGGGTCTGCAGCACAAAGTTTTCAGTCAAAGCGCCCTTGAACTCGGTGAACAGGCGGTTGCCCTCTCCAAAGGCCGTGGGAGCCAACTGTGCCAGACGGCGGAGCAGTCCCACATCCACCAGATAAATCTTAAAGGCAGACAGGTCATCGTAAGCAGCCACAGGAAGGCCGGGAGCGGAGCTGCGGTAGATTTTATGCACCAGTCGAGCATCTACCAGCCACTGCAGCGCATCCTCGTATTCACGGGCTCTTGCCCCTTCTTTGACAACTTTGTAGATAAACTTCTTATTCTCCCTTGCCAGCTGGGACGGTATAGACTTCCAGATCATAGAGATCTTTGGGAACTCACTGATATTGGGGTGCTTGGCAAAGTCACGTTCGTAGGCACCAATAATCCCAGACAGGGCTTCCTGCATGGCGGAGACATCCCGTGCCTCCGTCCACATGAGCACAGGTTCCGGCATGCCTCCGGTGACATAGTACATCTTCAGTTTTTCATATTGTCAAGCACAATCAGGTGAGGAAGATCGATCAGTTGGAACGAGTGGTCAAGTACGCCTTCAGCAATGTGGGCAACACCTTCTCGGCAAAATCCATTTCGGATTATCTGAAAGCGGAGCATCGTGCGTTGGATAACGAAACGGTTTACAGCTACTTGGAAAAATTGGAGAAAGCCTATTTGCTTCACCGCTGCTCCCGTTTTGATTTGCAGGGTAAGGAGATCCTGAAAACGCAGGAGAAATTCTATCTTGCAGACACCGCCCTGCGGTACAGCGTCCTTGGCTACAACGCTGACAGCGTGGCATCCAGCCTTGAGAATGTCGTGTACTTGGAGCTTTGCCGCAGAGGATACACCGTCCATGTTGGAAAGTCCGGCAGTGGGGAGATCGACTTTGTGGCGGTTCGCCAGAACGAAAAGCTATATGTGCAGGTCACACAGGAGGTTCGTTCGGAAAAGACGGAGAAACGGGAGTATGAGCGTTTGTTGGAAATCCACGACAACTACCCCAAATATATTCTCACAACCGATGCGTTCGTAGGAGGAAATTACGAGGGCATCAAGACTATGCACATAGCGGACTTCCTGCTTAGCTCGGAATACTGATTTTATAGTATTTCCTTTTATTATCCCCTACCGCTCAGGCCGTCATCAAGGAGATGTAATTCTCCCGCAAGGGCATCAACCAACCGCATAACGGCAAGCCTCCGGTCATTGACCGGAGGCTTGCCGTGTTTTTCTTTTATGCCCTCTATGCTTATGCGTTTTCATTCCCAAAAAACGTGCAGATACACTGAAATAAGGACCGAGAGGGCCTTGCAATTGCATCTAGTCAATTCAATGCTCCAGCTGGTCCACGAACTGCCGGGCCGTCCGTCCGGAACGGCTGCCGCTGCGGACCTGCCATGTGGCGGCTGCGGCCCGGAGTTGTTCCGGTGGGAGGTCCGTCCCCGCCTTTTCCGAAAGTGCGGAGACGATCTGCTGGTATTCCTCGAAGGTGGGGGCCGGGTAGAAGATCTGCAAGCCGAAGCGGCTGGCCAGAGACAGCTTTTCCTCCACGGTGTCGGAGCGATGAATGTCACCGTTGTGCTCCACATCGCCGCGGTCGCTCCACACCTCCCGCACCAGATGGCGGCGGTTGGAGGTGGCGCAGATCCGCACGTTTTCCGGCGGTGCCTCCGCACCGCCCTCCATGACGGCCTTCAGATATTTATAGGAGGTCTCATTTTCCTCAAAGGACAGGTCATCCAGAAACAGAAGGAAGCGATAATTGCGGCCCTTCACCTGCCGCAGAATGTCGGGGGATCAGGTCATACTGCTCCTTGTAAAGCTCAATGAGCCGCAATCCCTGATCGGCGTACTCGTTGACGAGGGCTTGATACTGGTGGATTTTCCCGGCGTCGCCGGCAGCACGTTGTTGCTGCCCTTCCCCCAGAGGCTTCCGTATTGCGGATCAGCAGATCCTCTTGCTGCCGGTAGCCCACCAGATCCGCCAGACGCACCGGGGGACGGTCCTCCACAGAGACCAGCTCCGCGCCATCCCCTGTCCTTCTGGCCCGGAACACCTGCCCCATGCCCAGCAGACCGACGCCCCGAGTCTGGTAGAACGCCGTCAGGCGTTCCAGCAACCTCCCGGGGAACCGGCGGCGGCCAGTTCCCCGCTGAACGCCAGAAACGAGGCGCAATCCGCGGTATGGCGGCTCTCGTGGCGAAAAGTCCGCAGCAGCGGCCACGCCCCGCCCTCCGGCGGCGCGTTCAACAGCTCAAAAAAGAGCTTCATATCTGCCAGTGCCAGCGCTTCCAGTGTGTCCTGTCCGCCGGAATGCCGCTCCCATGCGAGGGAGAAAGGGTTTTCACTTGACGCCAGCTCCCGGGCGATATAGCAGCGCCACAGGTCGCCCTGCCAGCCGTTTTCCACGGCCAGCGCCACCAGCTCCCCCTGAGCGGCCACGCGGACGGCTTCCTCCGACGACATAAGCCGCCGGAGAAGGCTGTCCGGCTTCTGCCGGAACAAAATCAGGCTGTCTAATGCCTCAACTGTGTGCATAAGCCCTGCCCTCATTGCAGAATAGCGCCCTTGTCGGCAGAGGACACCAGCTTGGCGTAGCGGGTCAGATAGCCGCTCTTGATCTTCGGCTCCGGGCAGACCCAGATTTTCCGGCGCTCCGCCAGCTCCGCGTCCTCCACGCACAGGTGGATGGACCGGCCGGGAATGTCGATCTCAATGAGATCCCCTCCCGCACCAGACCGATCACGCCGCCGGAGGCGGCCTCCGGGCTGACGTGGCCGATGGACGCTCCCCGGGTCGCGCCGGAGAACCGGCCGTCGGTGATGAGGGCCACGTCCTTGTCCAGTCCCATACCGGCGATGGCGGAGGTGGGGTTCAGCATCTCCCGCATACCGGGGCCGCCCTTGGGTCCCTCGTAGCGGATCACCACCACGTCGCCGGGACGGATGCCCCCGGCGTAGATGACGGCGATGGCCTCCTCCTCGCTGTTGAACACCCGGCGGGACCCTTGTGCCGCAGCATTTCCGGGGCCACGGCGCTCTGTTTCACCACGCAGCCGTCCGGAGCCAGATTGCCGAACAGGGCGGCGATGCCGCCAGTCTTGGAATAAGGCTCCTCCAGCGGGCGGATGAGACTGGTGTCCAGATTCTCCGCCGTTTCCAGATTTTCCCCTACGGTCTTACCCGTCACGGTGGGCAGCGAGGTATCCAGCAGACCGGCCTTGGTCAGCTCCTTCATCACGGCCCAGACGCCGCCGGCCCGGTCCAGATCCTCGATATAGGTGTCACCGGCAGGAGCCAGATGGCAGAGGTTGGGAGTCTTGTCGCTGATGCCGTTGACCATGCGCAGATCCAGCTCCACCCCGGCCTCGTGAGCGATGGCGGGCAGGTGCAGCATGGTATTGGTGGAGCAGCCCAGCGCCATGTCCACCGTCTCGGCGTTGTGGAAGGCGGCTTCCGTCATAATATCCCGGGGCCGGACGTTTTTTCTCCACCAGCTCCATGATCTTCATGCCGGTCTCCTTGGCCAGCCGCAGCCGGGCGGAGTACGGCGGGAATGGTGCCATTACCCCGGAGGGGCCATGCCGATGGCCTCCGTCAGGCAGTTCATGGAGTTGGCGGTACATCCCGGGCAAGGAGCCGCAGGTGGGACAGGCGTTTTCCGTATAATCCGCCACCCCGGCCTCGTCCAGCTTTCCGGCGTGATACGCCCCCACCGCCTCAAACATATGGCTCAGGCAGGTGCGGCGGCCATCCTTGGGCGGCCCGCCAGCATGGGGCCGCCGGGCAGAAATGGTGGGGATATTCAGCCGCGCCGCCGCCATCAGGGCCCGGCACGTTCTTGTCGCAGTTGGGGATCATCACAAGACCGTCAAACTGGTGGGCCATGACCATGGCCTCCGTGGAATCCGCGATGAGGTCCCGGGTCACCAGAGAATACTTCATACCCACATGGCCCATGGCGATGCCGTCGCATACAGCGATGGCCGGAAACATCACCG
>VOFI01001088.1_pt1 | contig 26000 bp, 32 predicted proteins | sample 5384131 | NCBI WGS metagenome assembly VOFI01 (sample SAMN12384728, study PRJNA508395) | human gut metagenome | isolation source: healthy gut H | host: Homo sapiens | reverse complement strand
AGAGAATCAAGCGTGGTGGATAATCTCCGTGACTATTCAGCCAATGAGAAAAATAACTTTTATCGTGCATACAGGGGGATATTTGTTGTCAGGACTGAACAGTCATATGGAAGCTTGCTAGAGATACCGCTTTGATGGAAGACACCAAAATCTTTTATGGAATAGGCAATCCTTGACTTGAAGGTGAGGTGCCTTATGAAACTTTTCCGAAACTCTACGGACCGGTATTCTATTCATTTGATGTGGGAATACACATTACATAATGACACCTATGCTTCATGGAGATTATTTACCGGAGTATACTAAGGAAGATGTATATCGCTGGATGAAAAAGTATGAATCTTTTTACTATATGCAAGGAGAAGTCGATCATTGTTTTCAATCATAGCCTGCCAGCGGAAGATTGACTTTAAATATGGTATGAGTGATACGGAGTATATAGATTCCAATGGTTATGGGATTGAAAGTTTGCTTGTACGGTCAATGGGCACGTAAATCATGTGCATAAGCATAAAAGTGACAGGGGCCATAACCAAATAACAAAAATGATTATGGCAAAAGAAAAAGTAAACTATCAGGAGGTATATGACCTCTACCAGTTATGCAGCGAGACCAAGGATCTTCGGGAGTTCTGTGCTGATTATGGAGTAAATTACGACAAGTTCATGAACTGGCAGCGTCACCAGCTGTGGAGCGAGAAGTTAGGCAAGACAGTCCAGGTTGAGCAACCCAAGGTTGCCAAAGTCCAGATAACCGGCAAACCTTGCAACAGTCCAACCGTGAAGATGGAAGTGAAACAGCCTGAAGGTGAACCACCAATAAAATGGGTTAAGTTACAACTGACATCTGGCGCAACACTGTTCCTGAGAAACACCACAGTTCTTGACTTGAGCCTGTTGCTTAATAAAATGATAGGATGATATGCTTGGACTGAGTGCTAACCTTAACTATTACCTGTTTAACGGTAATGTTGATTTGCGGAAAGGCATTTTCCGTCTGTGTGAGAGTATAAGGGAAGAGATGTCACTTGACCCGAGCGATGCATCCAATGTATATATGTTCATGTCCCGGAACCGAAAGGTTGTGAAGATACTTCATTACGAACGCGGTTTTTATGTGCTTTACGAGAAACGTCCTGTCATGGGGAAATTCAAGAAACCTGTGTTTGATGAAGTCTCCAAATGCTACCGGATACAATGGTCGGACATGGCCTATCTTACGGAAAGCATAGTAGTTGACAAGATGTACGTTAGTCCGAAAGACTAATATTAATACACTGATTATCAATAAAATGATACAAAAATAAACGATAAAAAGTTTGCGTAACTGCCTGATTTTTCGTACCTTTATATCATGATTGATGAAAGAGCATACGAGTTACTTTGCTGCCAGCTGGGTCTGGCGAATGAGGAAAAGGCAGGGCTTCGCAAACAGGTAAACGAACTGATTGCGAGGCTTAAGTCTATTGAAGAATCCAACAAAGAGAACTCCAAGGCTCTGGTTGATACAATCAATGACCTCAAAGATTCCCTCGAAAAGCAATCAACCACGGTTGAACATTACAGGAAAGAAATGGAACTTATGAGAAAGCAGCTTGAGGCAAAAGACGAGGTGAACATGATGCTGGCAAATGAGATATCCAATCTCAGGCTTCAGCTTGAGGGCAGCAGGAAACACCGTTTCGGCCGTACCTCAGAACAAAGAAGGCTGCTGAACAACCGTAACATTGACAAGTCTGCAATGGAGAAGTCCGAGTACGACGGTTCTGGCAAGAAAGGTGATGATGATAATAAGACCGATGGTAACGTTACCGGCAGCAATACCTCTTCCGGTAGTGTACCTGCACAGAACTGCAGAGTTTCAAGGAAAAAGGAAACTGCACCACGTGCAGAAAAGAGCAGGCTGAAGGTGGGTAAGGTAATTGTTCATGAGATAGAAGACTATTACCAACTCCCGGATGGCGCAAGGCTTATGAACCGTAACGGAATGGCTGATGTGTGGGAATACAGGTTTATAGAACATGTTCGTGCTCATAACGTGGAACATGTGTACAAGGTGGCAAGGGTAAAGCTTGCAGACGGCACTTTCACAAGCACGATGGAGCATCCCTTGAAAAACCTTGGAGGAATCTTCTCTCCTGAACTGCTTGCCCGTCTGCTTTGTCTGAAATATGACTTCAGTATGCCTGAGAACAGACAGATAAGACTGCTTGCAAGAGAAGGCATCCATATAAGCAATGCCACGCTGAACAGCTATATCCATAACGGAATCTCCAGGCTTAGGGAGTTTATGGAAGATGTCTTCAAGAAGTTTGTACAACAGGCAAATTACCTTATGGTTGATGAGACTACCGAACTCGTTGGAGTTGAAACACCGGAAGGTAAGGCTTACAGGAGAAAGTACTTATGGGCTTTCTTTGCAAAGCATGTCAAGTTGGTTTATTATCATTACAACAACGGCAGCAGAGCATCTGATGTGGCAAAGACCTTCCTTGAGCATTTTATGGGAACCATATCCACTGACGGATATACGGTTTACAGGATGTTTGACGGAGACGACTCAAAGGTGCTTCATATAGGATGCTGGACGCATTGTAGAAGGTTGTGGGTTGATGCCCTGCCTTCAGACAGAACAGCGATGGACATAATAGATCCTATCGGTGATATGTTCAGAAATGAAGACCTGTTCCGCACAATGAAACTCAGCGGTGAGCAGATTAAGGAAAAAAGACTTAAACTTACGGGACCTATTCTTGAACGTATCCATCATAAGGTGGTCATGATGATGCAGGATACCAAACTCATGGCAAACGAACTGATGAGAAAGGCTGTGAACTATACGATAAACCAGTGGAAATCCTTGAAAAATATCCTCAAGGACGGTGCGGCGGAAATCTCGAACAACCTCTGTGAGCAAAGGATGAAACCTGTAAAGCTGCTGCTCAAGAACTGTATGAACATAGGCAGTGAGGATGCGGCAGAAAACTCGGCATTCATCTTCTCTCTGATAGAAAGCTGTAAGTTGAACGGCATAGATCCTCAGGATTACCTGAAGCACTTGTTTGAATGTATTCTTCATGGTAAGGACTGCGACAAGAAGGCTCTTCTGCCATGTTTTTATAAACCGGAATGTTAAACGGTCTGTAATTCGTCATATGTAAGGGAATACAGGATCTGTTTCATCCTGTTCCATTTTATATCCATAAAACGCATCTTTCTTCATCCAACCTTTTGCCAGTGCCATATTTGTGATTTTCTTTGAAACATTTCATATATCGTACAATAGTGTTGCGGCATAAACCGACTTCTGTTTTTAAATGAAGGTCAAAGGCTTTTATGAATTCCGGAGTGAGTTCATGGAAAGTAATATCTTCTTTGTCATAAAATGTAGGAATGGAATTTTCGAGTTTTTTCAGTACATTTTTGTAACGGTTGATGGTCACTGGTGCATAGTCAATATTCACAACTTTCTCCATCTCCCTTGATTTCTTGTCGTATTGCTCCAAGCAGGGGTACGCATTTCCGTATCCTTACCGAATACACGTTTTAAATATTAAGGAGGGAGGGATATTGCCTGCTCCAGTATAAGTTCCTTATACTTTTCCAATGCTCGCGTGGCTAATTCGGATAAATAACTGTTGAGTTCATTGGAAGCCCGGTCTTTTCCTTTACTACATCCTTTGGCTGCGTTCCACAGTTTGAGAGGAACGCTTCTTTGGATTCGTGTTTCTTCGTATTGACCGTTAATTGTGATCCTCATTAGAATAGGTGCTTCACCATTTTTTAATAATTTCGTTTTGAGAACGAAAAACAGAATCTTCATTGTTCCTTGTTTCATAACCTTTTTTCTTTAAGTTGGTAAATACAATTAGTTATTCTGTCAACTTGAAAGATGAGTTGGAAGTTGGTAAAAAATTGTTAAAATCGGTGGCTTTTTGGTAGACATGGTCTGAAAAACCACCGTTTTTTTTAGTTTTAAGATTCTCTTTGTTTTCCTTCATCTTATATTTGTCAGTAAAGGAAGAATCTTTTTTGCTTTTCTTTTTTTCGCTGTTTCCATTACATTCAAGCAGGTATGCAAAAGTATGTTTTTAACTCCTAAAAATGATTGGCGCAAATTATTGTAAATGAGTGAAATATAGTGCAATCGGTGGTTTTTAAAGGGACTCTGAAAAAGCCACCGAATGGGACATTTCCAGATACTCGAATCGGCTAGAATTTGCGTATTGGGTATAAAAGAAAACCCATTGAAATGACTGAATTTCAATGGGTTCCGAAAATTACCGAATCGATTGTGGTGCCACCAGGAATCGAACCGGGGACACAAGGATTTTCAGTCCTTTGCTCTACCAACTGAGCTATGGCACCTCGTGCTTGTTCGGTCCGGTAATATCTCTTTTGCGGTTGCAAAGGTAGTGAAACTTTTGGATTCTGCAAGCCTTATGGAAATAAAAAACACTGATAAAAAGTTAGTCGGCTAATTATCAGTGTTGTATAAGATGAAAAATATTTCAGGTATGTGATGAAATCTATTGCTTATCTTCTTTTAATGGATTCCATCCCTGTGCTTTTAGTTCGAATTCTTGTCCATCACGGGTAATCAATGCACAGCCAAGTTCGGGTTTGGTAATATGTCCGATGAGACGAACTCCTTCCATTTGTGAAATTTTCTCATGATCGGCGATGGAAACAGTAAAGAGTAGTTCATAATCTTCTCCACCATTCAAGGCACAAGTCGTAAGATTCATGTTAAACTCTTCAGCCATAACAGCTGTCTGATAATCGATTGGGATGTGCTCCTCGTAAACGCGGCAACCAGCATTGCTTTGTTTGCAGATATGCATCAGTTCTGATGACAGGCCGTCGGAAATGTCCATCATAGAAGTAGGGACAATATTGGCGGCTGCCAATTTCTCAATGATATCTTTGCGCGCTTCCGGTTTCAATTGGCGTTCTAATAAATACTCTTTGCCGGAGAAATCCGGTTGGACATCTTTATCACCTTGCAATACGACTTTTTCACGTTCCAAGAGTTGTAAACCCATATAGGCTGCTCCCAAGTCGCCGCTGACGCAGATCAGGTCAGTGTCTTTGGCTCCATTACGGTAAACTACTTTATCTTTGTCGGCTTCACCAATACAAGTGATACTGATGGCAAAGCCTGTCAAGGAAGAGGTGGTGTCACCACCTACAATATCGACTTTATATTGTTGGCATGCCAGACGGATACCGGAATAAAGTTCGTCCATATCTTCCACGCTGAAACGCTTGGAAAGACCAAGAGATACCGTAATCTGCCGGGGAGTACCGTTCATGGCATAAATATCGGAGAAATTAACTACTGCTGATTTATATCCCAAATGCTTCAAGGGAACATAAGTCAGGTCAAAATGCACACCTTCCATAAGCAGGTCGGTTGTTACCAGTACTTGCTTTTCTGAAGGGTAGGAGAGAACGGCGGCATCGTCGCCCACTCCATATTTGCTGGATTCGTTTTCCAGTTTGATTCCCTCGGTGAGGCGGTCAATCAGACCAAACTCACCAAGAGATGCTATTTCAGTTCTCATAAATCGGGATGATTGTTTAGGCACGGTTGATAAGTTCACGCATGATGGTGGTCATTTTCGGTTGAGCAGCGTCGGCTGCTTTCTGAACTTCTTCGTGTGTTACTTCTACGATTTTTCCTTCTACTCCTAAGTCGGTAATGACGGAAATACCAAAAACTTTGATACCACAATGGTTGGCTACGATAACTTCCGGAACGGTAGACATACCAACTGCATCAGCACCAAGGATATGGAATAATTTATATTCGGCAGGAGTTTCGAAAGTAGGACCTTGCGTACCAATATACACTCCGTGTTGTACTTTAATTCCTTTTTCTTTGGCAATCTCGTCAGCCTTACTAATCAGTTCCTTGCAGTATGCTTCGCTCATGTCCGGGAAGCGAGGTCCGTAAGGGATGTTTTTTCCACGAAGCGGGTGTTCGGGGAAATAGTTGATATGGTCGGTGATAATCATCAGGTCACCGATTTCGAAATCTGCATTTGTGCCACCACTGGCATTGGATACAAACAAGGTTTTGATACCTAATTCACGCATGACACGTACAGGGAAAGTTACTTCTTTCATCGAATAACCCTCGTAATAGTGGAAGCGTCCCTGCATAGCCATGATATCCTTATTGCCTAGTTTGCCGAAAATCAGCTTACCGCTATGTCCTTCGACGGTTGAAACCGGGAAGTTCGGAATTTCCGAATAGTTGATTTCATACTTGTCGGTGATTTCGTCTGCCAAACTGCCAAGCCCGGTGCCTAGTATAATAGCAGTTTCCGGACTGGTATGCATCTTACCTTTCAGATAAGCTGCGGTTTCTTGTATTTTCTCTAACATAGTCAATAATATGTTGGTTAAATTTATCTTGTTGATTTTGTAATATTTCAATTTCAATAGGCAAGGCGTAGATAAATGGTTTCAATTCCTTGTCCAAAGCCGGATGGTTAATCAGGCGTGTTGCATCTTTCTCGGTGGTAATAATCAACCGGTGTTCTCCTTTCAGTTTATGAAACCGTTCTTTGATAAGCTGTATATCCCGATGATGAGTGAAATTGTGGTGATCGTCAAACGATAGTAAATCTATTTGTTTGGTACAACCTTCCAGTCTTTCGAGAATAGGGGCAGGTGAGGCAATTCCCGTCATCAATAATATATCAGTGTTTGTCAGTGAGGACAAAGCAACCTCATGGTTTGTCGAAATTGCATTTGTGTCCGGAGACATGGTAGGGAACACTGGTTGCAGGTTACCATACCGGAACGATGAGAAGAATAACTGTTGATATGGATAAAGGCTCAGCCGTTTCGTGATAATGTTATAATCAATAGGCTTGATGTCTTGCGGGCATTTGGTGACAATAACGATTTGCGCCCGATTCTTGCCGCTAATTGGTTCACGAAGCCGTCCTGCGGGGAGCAAAGTGTCATCACAGAATAATCGGTGATAATCCGTTAACAGAATACTCAATCCCGGTTTGACGTATCGGTGCTGGAAAGCATCGTCCAATAGGATAACATCTATTGAAGGCTTTTGCAGTGCAAGCAACTTTTCTATGCCATGACAACGCTTTTCATCGACAGCTACTGTGACAGACGGGAATTTTTGATGCATCTGGTAAGGTTCGTCGCCAATGCTTCTTGCCGTACTTTCCGGAGTTGCCAATACATAACCTTTCGTGTGCCGTTTATATCCCCGGCTTAATACAGCTACCTTATATTGATTACAAAGAAACTTTATCAGATATTCAGTGTGTGGAGTTTTTCCTGTCCCTCCTACAGCGAGATTACCCACGCTGATAATAGGTATATCAAAACTCTTTGATTGAAGAACTTCCCAGTCAAAGAGTTTATTTCTCATCATTACCACTGCTCCGTAGAGCCAGGAGGCAGGGTAGAGCCACTTATGTATCTTGATAAAGTGTTCGTCCATGTATTACGGTTTATTTTATATGCCTTGTACAATGTCCAGTGCCAATGCCACCTAATTCGTCTACTAATCCCAGTTCTTTTTTTTTAGCAGTTTCCCCAGTCCATACACGGCCTTCGGCAATCTTCTCGATAGCTTCCTTCGTCATGTGACGTCCTTCGGCACAACTAGTTACAAAGGTATCATATCCTTCAGTTATCATCATTTGAAGCAATGATTTCTCATCCTCGTTAAACGGACGCATGATATTTCCGAAATCAGCGTATTTATTCGTTTTTACGACATCATAACTTAAGCCGATTTTGTCAGTCAATCCTTTCACATTAGGAATCATACCGAAGATTCCGATAGAACCGGTCAGGGTAGTAGGCTCTGCAACAATCGTATCGGCAACGCAAGAGATGTAGTAACCTCCTGACGCAGCATAATCACCCATAGAGACAATGACCGGTTTCTCTGTTTTCAGCTCTTTTTTACAGCATGCCAGATTTGTTCCGAGGCGAAAGCCTTCCACCTGGAGAGTTGACACGGAGAACAACAGCTTTCACATCATCATTATCTTTCAATTTGCGCAGGTCACGAATGACTTTCGAACCGACAATCCCGTCTTCGGAAGTTGCAGAGCTCGGATAGTCTGTAATCTCACCGGATGCATAATAAACAGCTACGATATTACCGCTTTTATCTTTCGGCACATTTTTCCTTACGTTCATCATGTCGCCCAATCCTAATATAGGAAGATTATCATCTTCATTGATCTCTACCAATTTTTAAGATAATTACGCACATCATTGCGATAAATCAGAGTATCAGCCAATCCGCATTTTTATACTCTCTTCTGCCGGATAGAACATGAGCATGCGATCTGCATAAACATTCAGTGAGTCTACAGAAATATTACGTGAAGTAGATACCCCTTCCGTAACCTGCCCCCAGATAGAAGTGATAAAATGTGGTAACCTGTTCGCGGTTGGCAGGACTCATTTCCGTAGCAATAAACGGCTCTACGGCAGATTTGTAAGTTCCCACCTTGAACACCTGCATCTCAACTCCTATTTTTTGCAGCAAATCTTTGTAGAACAGGGGAGCAGAGGCGATACCCCGCCATTCAATCATTCCTTTAGGATTGAGCAAAACCTTATTGGCTGCACTGGAAAGATAATAAAGTCCCTGCGTATAGGAGTCTGCATAAGCAATAACGAATTTTCCACTTTCTTTGAAGTCGAGCAGTGCGTTGCGGATTTCCTGCAAAGATGCATAGGAGGTGCCTAATGAGTTTGCCTGTAGATAAATCCCTTTAATATTTTCGTTTTCTTTAGCTTTCTTGATAGACGAAAGAATGTCGTCCAGCCCATACGTGTTGGAATCGTCGTTGAACAACTGTGATAAAATGTCTAGTGGATCTTCTTGCGTACGTTCAACCAACGTTCCGTTTAAGTCGAGCATCATTACAGAATTCTTTTTTACGATTGTTTCCGTGTCCGAAGCAGACATGATGCCAAACAACGTTACCATGCTGATTATAAATAATACAATACTTGACAAAATGATACCTGTCACCGTGGCAAGTGTAAATTTCAAGAAATCTTTCATTGTACATATTGTTTTTTGCCAGCTCTGTTAAAGCTAACAAAGATAAATAATTGAGTTGATATTTATTCAATAAGTCGTACGAATTTTTGTTTTATCACAGCGAATCCATATAAATAGGAACTTCCTTCATTTAAGATTTAAGTATATTTGTCTGTATCAAATCCTTTTAAATGAGAAGAAATCTCTAATTTTGTGGCACAACTATTAATACATTGAATAATACTATCATGAAAAAACTCACATCTATCCTTTTATTGCTTTTGTTTGTATGGACGGTACAAGCGCAAACTGCTCGTGAAGAGATCCGTGCAAACCGGTATTTATCCGCTAATAATTATTATGCATATCCCACGCCTACTGCCAAGCAGACAGCTGCTCCTAAGGGGTACGAACCTTTTTATATCAGCACATATATGCGTCATGGTTCACGGTATTTGATTGATCCGAATGATTATCGTTTCCCCAAGCAAACTTTATTAAAAAAGCCGACTCTTTAAACAAACTTACTGCAACAGGTAAAAACACACTGGATATTGTTTTGCGCATGGCTGATATGGCGGAAGGTCGTCTTGGTGAACTGACTTCGGTGGGAGCACGCCAACACAGAGGAATTGCAAAGCGTATGTATACTAATTTCCCACAGATATTTGCGGATGGAACAGAAGTGGATGCCCGTTCCACAGTTGTCATCCGGTGTATATTATCCATGACATCCGAATGCCTCCAATTGCAGGCGATGAATCTAATCTATGTATCAAGAATGATGCAAGTTACCATGATATGTATTACATGAATCCTCCTGCTAAGGATTTGAGTAAAATAGCTAGTTCCGATAAAGTGAAGAAGGTTCAGAAAGATTTTGAGGCTACCCATGTACGTCCGGAACGGTTGATGAAAACATTGTTTACAGACGAAGCGTATGTAAAAGCAAACGTTGATGAAGCGCGCCTGATGAGACGTCTTTTTGATTTGGCTTGTAATATGCAGAGTCATGATACAGATATGCAGCTATATTCTCTTTTCACGGATGAAGAGTGTTATGATCTATGGAGCTGTAACAACTTATATTGGTATCTGACACACGCTTGTTCTCCTGTAACGGATGGTTTGATGCCCTATCGGGAAGCCGACTTGTTGCGTAATATTTTAGATAGGGCAGATGCTGCTTTGAAAGAAGGTAAGAACCAGGCCACTTTAAGATTTGGTCATGAGTCTTGTCTGTTACCGTTAGTCGCTTTATTGGAACTGAATCATTATGGAGAATCTTACCCTGACGTAGAAAAGTTATCCGAACAATGGAGAGCGTATGATATTTTCCCGATGGCTAGTAACGTGCAATTCGTCTTTTTCCATAAAAAAGGAAGTAACGATGTATTGGTAAAAGTATTACTTAATGAAAAGGAAACTAAACTACCGGTGAAAACAGACGTAGCTCCTTATTACCACTGGAAAGATGTAGAAAGCTACTATCGTGAAAAATTAGATAAATATCAGCATATATAATGCGACATTAACTTAACATTATTATATTTACCATGAGAAGAAAAACCCCTTTTATGGCTGCAACTCTGGCAGCAGGCTTGTTTTTTTATTCTTCTTGTACTCCGGCTGAAAAAAGACGGATACAAAAGATTATACTCAATACGTTAATACCTTTATCGGTGGCGCAGACAACGGGCATACATTTCCGGCGCATGTTATCCTTTCGGTATGATACAGACTAGCCCCGTGACGGGAGCAGTTGGTTGGCGCTACTGTTCTGAATATGTTTATGAGGATTCCCTGATTTGGGGATTTACACAAACACATCTGAATGGAACGGGATGTATGGACTTAGGTGATATTTTGGTGATGCCGGTCACTGGCACACGTGCCCGTGCGTGGGATGCTTATCGTAGTCATTTCCCTAAAGATAAAGAAGCGGCTACTCCGGGATATTACACCGCAGAGCTCTCTGATCCACAGGTAAAAGCAGAACTGACTGCCTCTATCCATGCTGCCCTTCACCGCTATACTTATCACAAGGCTGATTCTGCCTCTATATTGATTGACTTGCAGCATGGCCCTGCATGGAGGGAAGAACAATATCATTCACAGGTCAACAGTTGTGAAGTAAACTGGGAAGATGCTCAAACACTGACAGGACACGTCAATAACACGGTCTGGGTTGACCAGGACTATTTCTTTGTGATGAAGTTTAATCGTCCGGTAGTCGATTCGCTTTACCTTCCGATGGGCGAAACTGAAAAAAAAGGAAAACGCATCATAGCCTCTTTTGACATGCAGCCGGGAGACGAGCTGATGATGAAAGTGGCTCTTTCCACCACCAGCATAGACGGGGCTAAAAAAAAGAATCTGGAAGCAGAAATTCCTGCCTGGGATTTTGAAGGAGTGAGAACTGCCGCCCACAATGAATGGAATAACTATTTGAGCCGTATTGAAATAGAGGGTACCGATGATGAAAAGACAAATTTCTATACTTGTTTCTACCACGCATTGATTCAGCCTAATCAAATTTCGGACGTAGACGGTATGTATCGTAATGCTGCCGATTCTATAGTGAAAGCCGGAACGGGTACTTTCTATTCCACATTCTCTTTGTGGGATACTTATCGTGCTGCTCATCCATTTTATACATTGATGATTCCCGAGCGTGTGGATGGCTTTGTGAATTCTCTCCTCGAACAGGGTGAAGTGCAAGGCTTCCTGCCTATTTGGGGATTGTGGGGAAAAGAGAATTTCTGTATGATTGGTAATCACGGCGTATCAGTCATTGCCGAGGCTTATCGCAAAGGATTCCGTGGCTTTGACGCTGAACGTGCTTTCAATATAATAAAGAAGACGCAGACTGTATCTCATCCGTTGAAGTCTGATTGGGAGGTTTATACGAAATATGGTTATTTCCCGACAGACCTGATAAAAGCAGAATCTGTATCTTCCACTTTAGAATCTGTATATGATGATTATGCTGCTGCCGATATGGCACGTCGTATGGGTAAAGAGGAAGATGCCGCTTATTTCGCGAAACGTGCTGACTATTATAAGAATCTTTTCGATCCGGAGACGAAGTTCATGCGTCCGCGCAAAGCTGACGGAACTTGGAAAGCTCTGTTTAACCCAAGTGCGTTGGCACATTCTGAAAGTGTCGGTGGAGATTATACGGAAGGAAATGCATGGCAATATACTTGGCATGTACAACATGATGTTCCAGGATTAATCCAGTTGTTTGGGGGAGAAAAACCTTTCTTGAATAAATTAGACTCATTGTTTACGGTTAAGCTAGAAGGTGAAAGTTTAGCAGATGTTACTGGATTAATCGGGCAATATGCTCATGGAAATGAGCCAAGCCATCATGTGACTTATTTGTATGCACTGGCTGGTCGTCCGGAACGTACACAGGAATTGGTTCGTGAAATATTTGATACTCAATATAAAAACAAACCCGACGGACTTTGCGGAAATGATGATTGCGGACAGATGTCTGCTTGGTATATGCTTAGTGCGATGGGATTCTATCCGGTAGATCCGGTAAGTGCGGAATATGTATTCGGTGCTCCACAGTTGCCGAAGATGACTTTACATTTGGCTGATGGCAAGACTTTCACAATTATTGCGGAGAATTTGTCGAAAGAACATAAATATGTAGATAGTATTACATTGAATGGCGAACCATATACAAAGAAAACGATCTCGCATGAAGATATTGTAAAAAGGAGGAACGCTGGTATACAAGATGAAGTAATAAATTCGTTTCTGTACTGTTATGGGACTAATGACTTTAATTAATAGTGGTTGGGATCATAACTTATAGTAGAGAAGAAAAAAAGATACTGCGGTAAATTGAATTACCCGGGTCATGCTGCTTGACACCCGGGTGTCAGCATGTTCAACACCCGGGTGTCGGTGTGCATGAGACACCGGGTGTCGTACAACTTAATACTACCAAATGAAATTAATTTGAAGCCATACGATTAAGTTTGACTAATACAAACTTATTTCCCTACAATCCTACTCACCTCTATACGCTGCTTTTCAAACTTCTCATTATTGGTGTTGCGATTACTAACCTCTTTACAGCGAATAGGTGCACTCATTTCAAGCAAGCGCAAAATCTCATTTAAAGATTCACCTTCAAAAGTCGCTTTATAGGAATACTTTCCTAATTCAGCGTCTTTCAGAATAAATTCCACGTTATAAGTCTGTCCCAAACGCTTGAATACATATTCCAGCGGGTCATCTCTAAAAATGAGTATTCCATCTTTCCATGAGCACCATTTATAAGTATTGGTTTTATTGACGTTATATAAAGCAGTGCCCAGATTATAGTCAATCTTCTCTCCCGGTGAAAGGGAAATCGTCTTTTCTGGTCAAGAGTGACTGTGACCTTTCCTTTTTTACTAACGTCACTGCTGCTACATGATCCGGAGCGTATGCGTTCACATTGAATGCTGTGCCGGTAGCTTCTACAGTCAGTTGTTTCGTTTTTACGATGAAGGGATGCTCTTTATCGGATTCTACTTCAAAATAGGCTTCACCCTGCATCGAAACAACTCTTTGCTTATCACTGAATTGAGTCGGATACTTTAACGAACTCCCGGCATTTAGCCAAACCTTAGAACCGTCAGGCAGATTAACTACCGACCAAGTGCCATAAGGAGTGAATAACTCCTGATAAGTCTCTGCAATTTGAGAAGCGGGTTTAAAATAAAGATAAGCAGATAATATCAGTAAAGGAAGAAGTAAGATAGCTGCCACTTGCTGCCAATAGTGTAGGAAGGACAACTTAGGACGAACGGAAACCGGCTGGTTTGGATGGAGAATCTGCTCCATTACTTTTCTGTGCGCACTGTTCACATCTATCTCTTCCGGATTAAAAGCCGGGTGACTGACTTCCCACACATTCTTTTGTGATAGAAAGCTCCTATAGTTTTCGGGAGTAGCCGATATCCAATCATCCAGTACCTTTATTTCTTCTGGTGTAGCCTCTTTCGAGAGATATCTGGAGATTATAATCTCTATGTCTGAATCTTTATTTATCATAATGCATTTTACCTTATATATAATAGACGTTTCAGAAAGAAAATCCCACATTCATTAGTGGAAAAGAAATAAAAAAGTAGTAAATAAAAATCTTTTTAATAAGATGCGGAGCTGCTTCAATGCTTTGCTGATACGTACTTCTACCGTTCTGACAGAGATATTCAGGCGATTGGCTATTTCCTGATATTTAATATTTTCTAATCGGCTCATCTCGAACACTTCTCTTTCTTGAGGAGGTAATTGTTCCAATGCATTTTTAAGTTGCCGGCATAAATCAGAATACAGTATGTAGTTTTCTGTCGTATCTATATCTATAGAATCCGATTTAAGTTCGTAAGCAATGTGTTCATCTATAATCCTGCGATGGCGTAATTCGTCCAGACAGTAATTCCTGACCGCTTTCAGTAAATATGATTTTAGTGAGTTCTCAATTACCAATGATTTCCGGTCATTCCATAGTTTGAGAAAGATGTTTTGCACAATATCTTCACAGGTAGATTTCTCCGGGATGTAAGTACCGCCAAACAATACCAAATCTTTATAATAAGCATGGAATAGTCGGGTAAAAGCCTGTTTATCATCCTGTTTTAGTGCTATTACCAGAAAACGGTCGTCGGAAGTCTGTTGTTGGATATTCGGCATAGTATTGTAGTAAAGGTTCTATTGTCGGGGGTAAAAATAGAAAGATTATTTGGGATAAACGAGAGTTTGAAGAAAAAATAGTACAGATGAAAAAATAATGCGATATCCAATGTGGCTTTTATTTTTAGAAACGTCTTATTGATAGAAACGAGAGAAAAACACATTTATTAACCTTTAAATAATACAAGCCATGAGAAAGACATAATCAGTGAATTCAGCTTCCGACAACTGATAAAAAAAAGGAAGGTCTGACTCACCTTCCTTTCCAAAGATTCAGTTATTCGTTAATCAACTTATTTGTAGAACCAATAACCAAACATGTAAAGGTATGAAACTTATTTCAATTAGAAAAATGAAAAAAGAGAATTAATGTACCTGCGAATGTAAAAAAATGGGGAGAATCTGTGCTATATGGTTGTTTTGTATAGCTTTGCAAGCTATCAGTATACCTATCCTGGCACAATCCGCCAAAAATTACATTGCGACTGAAAAATGTGACTGTAGAGGAGGTCTTGACTAGTATCGAAAATCAGACAGAATATCGTTTCTTATACAACAAAGATATTGTTGATGTAAGCCGTATAGTAAGTATTTCTGTGAAAAATGAACGGATGACTCTGGTACTGGATAAACTTTTTAAAGGCGAAGGAGTATCTTATACGATTGAAAAACGTCAGATTGTATTAAACAAAGTTTCATCTCAACCACAGGATAACAAACAGCCGGTCAAAGTGACCGGAAAGGTAGTGGACGAATCCGGAGAGGTTCTTCCGGGAGTGACTGTGATGATAGAAGGGCTACTCAAGGAACCATTACCGGTATAGATGGCAATTACCAGTTGCAAGTTCCGGAAGGCTCGACACTGAAATTTACTTCAATAGGTTACACTACATATACGCAGAAAATTACCCGACCGATGACGTTGAATGTGACGATGAAAGAGGATTCAAAACAATTGGATGAAGTTGTTGTGGTAGGGTATGGAACGACCACCCGTAAGAATCTGACAACTTCCATTGCAACGGTAAAAACGGAAAAAATATCGCGAGCCGCAACAAGTAATATGTCACAGATGTTGCTTGGGCGGGCTGCCGGACTGGAAGCTACGTTGACAAGCCCGCAACCGGGTGGAGCAGTTGACCTTTCAATTCGTGGGGCAGGTACTCCTATCTTTATAGTGGATGGCGTAATGATGCCTTCCACTTCTTTAGAGGTTGGAAACGGAAATCAGGTTATGCCCAACTCTATCAATCGTTCGGGATTGGCCGGACTTAATCCTGCTGATATTGAATCTATCGAAGTGTTAAAGGATGCATCTGCCTCCATTTATGGAATTGGTGCAGCCAATGGTGTCGTATTGATCACTACAAAGAAAGGTACTGAAACTCGTCCCCAAATCACTTATGAAGGAAATTATTCTATCGTGAAAAACTATCCGTATCTGGAACCTTTGAGTGGGGAAGAATACATGAATGTTGCCAACATTTTCAATAAAGAAAAACTATTTATTTACGAACGGTATGTATCCTTATGGTGATAAACCTTTTGATAATAAATGGGTACCTCAATTCTCACCTCAACAGATAGCTGCCGCTCAAACAACAGACTGGCTGGATTGTGTATTAAAGGATGGTAGCATCAATAATCATAATATCACAATTACGGGTGGTTCTAAATTGCTGAAATATTATCTGTCCGGAAATTATTACAAACAGGAAGGTACGGTAGAAAACTCCGCTATGGAACGTTATGCTCTTCGGACAAACATTTCTTCACAATTGCTTCCATTTCTTAAGTTGACAGCAATTGTCAATGTAAATGAGAATGAATATACAAACTCAACTTCCGGTGGCGGTGGGGGGTGGAAATGGATACGATGCCATACAATCAGCATTGACTTATCCTTCTTATTTACCAATCAGAGGTGAGGACGGAAAACCTACCTTATATTCAAATTACCCTAACCCGGCCGAAATGATAAAAGTTAGTGACCGGACTAAAACAAGCGGTTATTATCTAAACTTTGCTGCCGATGTAGATATAATCAAGGATATGTTGTCCTTCCGTTTGATGTATGGCATTAATAAGGAGAATGCTAATCGTAATCTGTATATTCCTTCTGATATATATTTTATGGACATGTATAAATCAAGAGGGCATTTGGGATATGTTGAACGTAGAAACCAAACCATGGAAGGCACGTTGACTTTCAAAAAGCAGTTTGGAGATTTGTTACGTGTCGATGCCGTAGTCGGTATGGGAAGATATACGAACGATTCAAATGGTCTTGAACTCTACGAACAGATTAACGATCACATTGCTGCTGATAAGGTGGAAGCTGCGGAAGGCGCTTTCTACCCGACTTCTTTCAGAGCAGCCGATGAACGTCGTTCTCAATTTGCCAGGGCAAGTGTGGATGTACTCGACAGATATGTAGTTGCCGCTACTATTCGCCGCGATGGAACGGATAAGTTTTTCCCGGGAAAGAAATATGCCTATTTCCCTTCAGTATCATTGGCCTGGAAATTATCTAACGAGCCGTTTATGAAGCATATATCATGGATTGACCAGTTGAAGATTCGTGGTAGTTATGGACAGACAGGTAATGATAATCTGGGTAGTTCGCTTTATGGCACTTTCAGTCTGGCAGCCCAATATATCAAGTTCTCTAACAATTCAGTGACTTATGTGCCTTATTTGCTTAGCGGTCCTGATTACCCGAATGTTACCTGGGAAAAGACTACCATGAAAAATATAGGTATAGACTTTTCAGTCTTGAAAGATAGAATCTGGGGAAGTTTTGATATGTTCCGCAATGATGTAACCAACTTGCTGGGATATGACTCTGCCTCTCCGCTTAGTATGACATCTTCCGTCCCGATGAATTATGGACATTATGTACGTTACGGATGGGATGCGACTATCAACTCACTAAACTTTGAAATCCCCCGTGTGTTTAAGTGGACCTCACAATTGACCTTATCACATCATAATGCCGTTTGGAAAGAACGGATGCCCAACTATTATTATGAAGAATATCGAATCCGCAAGAACGAACCGGTGAATGCTTATTATTACTATGAAACGGAAGGCGTTATCAACATAGATAAAAGTAATATGCCCGAATCGCAAAAATCTTTGCCGGTAGATGCGCAACAGCCCGGTTATCCGATTATTAAGGATGCAAATGGGGATAATAAAATAACGATTGATGATGTAAAGATGCGGAATACACTTCCAAAAATTCACATAGGCTTTGGAAATACATTTGTATACAAAGATTTTGATCTGGATGTATTTATGTATGGACAATTCGGACGTACACGCTATAACTATGCATATCGTTGGGCACTTGTCGGAGATGTGTATTACACGAGTCCCAAGAATTCAAACAAATATGTATATACTATCTGGAATTCCCAAACCAATCAGAATGGAAACCGTCGTGGTATCGCTTCAACAAAGGCTGTCGCTTTAGCCTGGAACGTAGGCTTTGAGGAAGATTATCAGAATGCTTCGTTCGTACGTATCAGGAATATCACTTTAGGATACAACCTTTCAGGAAAGAAGCTGGGAAGAGTGGGTGATTATGTGAGTTCTATCAGAGTTTTTATCGACTGTCAGAATCCGTTTACTTTTACCAAGTTTGTAGGTGTCGATCCTGAAATAAAGACAGGTGGGTGACGGCTCCAAAGCGGAGTATCCGATGACGAGAACATACTCCTTCGGAGCAAAAATATGTTTCTAAGAAAACCTATAACGAAAGAAAAGATTGAAAATATGAATAAGAATAAATTATTTAAGGTGTTTGTCATGATTGCATTTATCATGTGCAGTTGTGAGGATAATTTTGATCCCAAGATGTATGGCACGTTGAATGTTTCTAATTATCCGGTGACTGAAGCCGAATACGAATCATTTATGATGACCTGCTATATGCCTTTTACGACAACATGGACCTATTGGATCGGTGCCGGAACAAGTGGTAATCAGCACGGTTGGTATATCCCTGCTGGAGGTGTACTGAAGTTCTTTGATTATCCGACAGATGAGGTGGCTGTGTGGAATAATGGTTGGGGAGGCGGATATTATTTCCTTTCTAAAGCCGATTTTAGTCAGTGTGTTTATTATACGAGTGGTACGTTAAGTGATGAAAGGCCGAACCACTTTCCGAAAGTAAGTGAGATTTCCTACTTCACCAATGTGATTGGAACATTGGAGAAAGCTTCTACCGAAGTGGTTTCCGAAGGGCGTAAAAGGGAGTTTATAGCTGAAGCCCGTCTTTGCCGTGGATTGATGATGTATTATTTATTGCATGTATATGGACCTGTTCCTTTGATTGTCGATCCGGACGATCTGATTAATCCTTCAAAGCTGGAAAATCTGGTGCGTCCGACATTGCAGCAAATGACGGAGTGGATTATGGCTGACTTTGAGTATGCTTATCAGTATATTGCAGATACGCAGCCGGAACAGGGACGTTACAATAAAGACTATGCACGTGTATGCATCATGCGGCATTGCCTGAATGAAGGCTATTATATGTCCGGTTATTATCAGAAAGCGATTGATATGTATAACGAGTTGAAGGGACGGTATAGTCTTTTCAAGAAAGGGGACAATCCTTATATCGAGCAATTTAAAAATGCCAATAACTTTAATTCGGAAGTGATTATGGCTGTCAGCTGTGATGAAACGGCGGACGGTACGAATAAGTCCGGTAACTTTAACCCGCTGATGATGCTTGCTACTCCCGATAATGCAGCCAGAGTGGACGATCAGGGAAATCCGACTCCTTTCTATCTGCAAGGGCAGGGATGGGGACAAACTTTCAACGTGTCTCCGAAATTTTGGGATACGTATGATCCTTCGATAAACGTCGTGAAGTGATCCTTACCAAATATTATACGACTGCCGGAACTTGGATTGACCGGAATACAACCACATGGGACGGATTTATAATTAATAAATTCCCGGTGGAAACAGCTACGGCTTTTCAGGGGACTGATATACCGTTAGCCCGTTGGGCAGATGTATTGCTCATGTATGCGGAAGCCGAAGTACGTAAAAACAATGCGGCTCCGTCCGCTGACGCTATTGCTGCGGTCAATGAGGTGCGTAAGCGTGCCGGACTGGGAGATCTTCCATCATCGGCAACAGCGAATGCAGAAGCTTTCCTGGATGCTTTACTTACGGAAAGAGGACATGAAATGTTGTATGAAGGATGCGTAAAATAGATCTCATCCGTTTTAATCAGTATGCGCAGCGTACAGCGAAGATCAAAGGAGTGGCTCCTACACATCAATATGTGCCTATTCCTAATTACGCGGTTCAACAAGCTTCGGAATCTTATGGAAAAGTGTTGGTACAGACATTTGAACGTGAGGGATGGAAAGCGGATCTTGCGGCAGCTCGTAATTAATGTCATCATTCATTATTGTTAAACTAGAGATCTTAAGAAAAATGAAAAAGATATACGTATTATTCATGTCGTCGTTATTGCTCCTTTCGTGTGCAAAAGATGATGTTAGTAAGCCAAGTGAATGGCCGGAATGGCCTACACCTTCAAAACCTAAAATAGAAAATGCCGTATTGCGGGGACGTGAATGGTGAAACGGTTGGCGGCTGGTGATAAAGTGAAGTTCACCGCACAAGTAAGTGATGAATATAATGATTTGGTTTCATTTCAATTATTAGTGACAATGGATGGAGCCGAAATCTTGAATTTGTCTAAAGGCTTGAGCGGACGTTCTGCGGTTATTGAAGAGGAAGCTACTTTACCTTTTGTTGCCGGTTTCCAGAATGGACGTCCTGTGGTGACTATAAAAGGCTGTAAACGATTTAGGTGGCAATGAATCGACTCTGACTTTGGATGAGGCCGCAAGTGTGGCGGTGACCCGTCCGGAAACACCTTCCCAATTATACCTCGTTGATGATTTGGGAAATGTGTATGAAATGGACAAGGAGAGTCAGAATGAAACGGATTATAGTTTCCGGACGAGTGCGGCGGATTTGGCAGGGATTGGCGACCATTTTAAAGTTGCCGAAAAGATAATAAATAATAAACCTGATTATTCCGGTTTGGTATGGGGATATTCGACGATAAGATCGCGATTGTGACTGATGATGCAGCTACTTCGATTCCGACTCCTAAGGTAGGGAGTTATACATTGGAGAATATCACTTTGATATGTTGAGCTTCTCTGACTGATAAGACTCTGACATACAGCATTGATATTGATAAGTCCCGCTTCTTTGATGTGGGAGGAGGATATGTCCAGTTGGATGTTCAGCTGGTGGAAAGTGCCAAGATTAATTTTATAGGTTTTGGTAGTGATGTCACTAACATGCTCCGGCCGGAATTCTTTAAAGATGTTTCAGGAAGCAAAGCAAAATTCGATGGTCCGTCGGTACTTTATAACTTGAAATATAATACATCAAACGGTTTCATGTATATGGAGCGGCCGCGGGATGTCTTTTATCCGGAAGTGATGTATATTGTTGGTACTGGAGTTGGATTCCCGCGTGAACCTTATGTGGCTACACTTGCTTGGGATTTCGCATATCCTCACCAATGGTTCTTCTTTAAGAAGGTAGGGGCAAGTGCCTTTGAAGCAGTTGTGTATATTGATCAGACTATGGGATTTAAGTTCTTTAGAGGATATGGTTGGGCGCAAGAGGAGGATACGAAGAATCTGTATACGGTTGAGCCTGCTAACTTGATAACAAGAAGTGCTCCCGGCGATCTGATTCCCGGTCCTGATTTTAAAGCTGGACTTTATACGATACATATTGATAAAGCCAGTGAAGTGATACGATTGACTCCTTATAATTAAGAAGGGATCAAGATTAATAGTCTTTAATTTAATATTCAATAGAATTATGTATATATCAATGAAAACATATAGTAAGAAGTTACTGGTCGCATTCTTTTTTTCGATGTTGCCAATGGTATTGATGTCTTGTTCGATGGATCCGGAGAAAGCTTCTTTCTCAATTTCTGGGAATTTGGAGAAGTTACAGATCGGTAATGACGGTTTTACGGAGGTTTATTCGATAAAGTCTAATACGGAATGGAAATTTGTAAACGAGACGGATCAGTCTTGGGTTACCATCTCACCGGCCAAAGGGAGTGGAAACGGAACTGTGACAATTACTGCAAATGCAAATACAGGAACCGGACGTACAGCTGTATTCCGCGTAGTACCTAATGGAGTGAAGACACAGGAAATTGAGATCATGCAGGGTAATTCTTATATTCCTACAACTGATGGAGAGTTCCCGATTATAGCATGGACCGGAGTGGAAGCAGACAAGTCGCTGGAGAAATTTCCCGGTGATGAAAGCATCCGGCATTAATATTTATCTGGGATGGTATGATGATTTGGAGACAACATTGAAGGCGCTTGACGCCGCACAGAAGACCGGAGTGAAAATGATAACTTCTTGTAAGGACCTCTTATCTGTCGGTACTGCCGAAGAGGTCGTAAAAGCAATGATGAATCATCCGGCTTTGTATGCTTATCATTTGAAGGATGAACCGGAAGTGAATGATTTGCCGGGTTTGGGTGAATTGGTGAAGAAAATTAAAACCATCGACAGCCATCATCCTTGTTATATCAACTTGTACCCCAATTGGGCATGGGGAAAGAACTTTATTCTGAAAATGTAAAGTCGTTTATAGAACAAGTCCCTGTTCCGTTTATTTCGTTTGACAATTATCCTATTGTCTCTATAAATGGTGCTCCAAGCATTATTCGTCCGGACTGGTATCGAAATCTGGAAGAAATATCGGCTGCTGCTAAAGAGAGTAATAAGCCGTTCTGGGCATTTGCACTTGCACTTTCCCATAAGCTTGATGAAACTCATTTTTATAAGATACCGACATTGCCCGAGTTGAGATTACAAGTTTCAGTGACTTGGCTTATGGTGCGCAGGCAATCCAGTATTTTACCTATCGCGGACTTCAACATGACGAACCGACTGAAGTGTATAATTTGGTCAAGACAGTTAATCAGGAAGTACAGCAACTTGCGGGTATATTCTTGGGAGCACAGTTATTTCAGTATCTCACACCGGAAGTGAAATACCTGAAGGTACGAAGGCTTTGGGAAGTCTGCCGACTCCTATAAAATCATTGACTACGAGTGATACAGGTGCTGTTGTCTCTGTCTTGGAGAAAGGTAGTAATCAATATCTTGTGGTAGTAAATAGAGATTTTCGTAATGTGATGAACCTGTCTATCGATGTGGATAGTTCTGTTAGCAGAGTGTTGAAAAATGGTTCAACGACTACTCCGGACGGCTCTACGATAGCAGTCGAACCGGGTGATATGGTAATATTTACGTGGAGAAAATAAAAAGATTTCTAATTTGATAAAGTAAAACGATTATATGAAAAAGATATTACTCTCATTTTTTATTGGTGTTATGTTGATTGCCTGTAGTCAGAAAACTGTCTCTGTTCGTGAAGTCTGGACGAAAGAGCAGGCTAATGAATGGTATCAGCAATGGGGATGGCTCCGTGGGTGTGATTTTATTCCGAGCACGGCAATCAACCAATTGGAGATGTGGCAGGCTGATACTTTTGATCCGGTGACTATTGATCGTGAACTGGGTTGGGCGGAAGAAATAGGCATGAACTGTATGCGTGTATATTTGCACCATCTAGTTTGGAAACGGATAAGGAAGGTTTAAGAAACGTATTAATGAATACCTTACTATTGCCGACAAGCATCATATCTCTACCATCTTCGTCTTCCTGGATGATTGCTGGAATCCTGTATATCAGGCAGGTAAACAACCGGAACCACAGCCGGGAGTACACAATTCGGGATGGGCGCGTGATCCGGGTGATTTGTATTATAAAGGTGATCCGGCAGTGATACTTCCGGTATTGGAAAGCTATGTGAAAGACATCCTTACCACTTTTAAGGATGATAAGAGAATCGTATTGTGGGACTTATATAATGAGCCCGGAGGTTCGGGCGGATATAGATACGGTGAAAGAAGTTGCCGTTATTGCAGAAGATATTTACGTGGGGACGAACGGTTAACCCGTCGCAACCCTCTGTCGGCCGGAGTTTGGGATATGAGTTTGACTAATCTGAATAAGTTCCAGTTGGAAAACTCGGATGTGATAACCTATCATACGTATGAAGGCGTGGATTCGCATCAGCAACTCATTGACACATTGAAGCAATATGGCCGTCCGATGATTTGCACGGAATATATGGCACGTACTCAAAATAGTACTTTCCAGGATATTATGCCAATGCTAAAGAGAGAAAATATCGGTGCAATCAACTGGGGACTTGTAGCTGGAAAAACAAATACGATCTTTGCATGGGATACTCCGTTGCCTGATGTAACTGAACCTCCATTGTGGTTCCACGATATATTCCGTAGCGATGGAACACCTTATTCGACAGAAGAAGTGGAATGTATTCGTTCATTAACTAAATAATTCCCTTATGATAACTATGAGGAATATATGGATAATGATGTTGGGGATATGCCTGTTTGGTTGCGGGGCTGGTAAACAGCCCCTTCCTCACAGCTCTCCTTTAACATGGAAACTGGAAAAGATAGTGTGGAAGCCAGATATTTTAAGAATACATTCTGTCTGACGAATAATGGGAATAAATCCTTGACTGATAATTGGGTGATCTATTTTAATCAGACACCAATTTATTATCAGCAACCTATTAATGCCCCGCTGGAAATAGAATGTATTGGTTCGACTTACTATAAGATGTATCCTCACTGAACACTACCAGGCATTGGCACCGGGTGAAACAATCACTTTTACCATATTGAGTGAAGGAAATGTGATTAATGTATCTTCGGTTCCTGAAGGGGCTTATATGGTAACTACCGATGAAAAAAGGGAAAATGTTGCAACCGCAAAATATTCCGATTGAGATCGGACTGTTTACGCCCAATGCTCAATGGGTTCGTTCGAAGAATAGTTTTCCCTATGCAGGTGGAAATTATTTCTATAAGCAGAATGATGATTTCAGTAAACCGGTAGATTGTGATATGCTTTCTCTTTTCCTGCTCCTAAAAAGTGGAAAAGACGGGCGGTGTTTCTTCTTTTCTCTCAAAAGGTTTGTTTGAAGTTTGATGATACATTTAAAGAGGAAGCTCTTTTTATTGAAAAGTCAATTGACTTCATTATTAAGATGCAGCGTTTCTGATGAGGATGAACAAACAATCATTGAATTGAAGAAAATGGAGGTTCCTATTACCTGTCAATATCCCGATGAATATTACGAAATCGTGATAAAGAATAACCGGTTGACTTTGAAAGCTAGTGATACACATGGCATATTTAATGCTTGTCAAACATTGCTTGCCTTATTAGATAACATGGAACTAACTTCTTCTCCGATACCTAATCTTCATATAACCGATTATCCGGACATGGGGCATCGGGGAATTATGTTGGACGTAGCCCGCAACTTTACAAAGAAAGCGGACCTGCTGAAACTGATCGATATATTATCATTCTATAAGATGAATGTACTGCATTTGCATTTGAGTGACGATGAGGCTTGGCGTGTGGAAATACCCGGATTGGAGGAATTGACAGAAATCGCTTCTCGTAGAGGACATACTACAGATGAACAGACATGTCTTTATCCTGCGTATGCTTGGGGATGGAATGAGACAGATACTACTTCATTGGCCAATGGATATTATTCACGAAGTGACTTCATGGATATTCTGAAATATGCGAAAAGAAAGACATATCAGAATTATTCCTGAAATAGACATTCCCGGACATTCCCGAGCAGCGATTAAAGCCATGAATGCCCGTTATCAAAAATACATAGATACAGACCAATCGAAAGCGGAAGAATATCTTTTGATTGATTTTGCGGATACTTCCCAATATCTATCGGCACAAAATTTCACTGATAATGTTATCAATGTTGCCATGCCTTCCACTTATCATTTTCTTGAAAAAGTGATTGATGAAATTGGACGGATGTATCAGGATGCGGGAGTAGAACTACCAGCTTTCCATGTAGGTGGTGATGAAGTGCCGGAAGGCATTTGGGAAGGTTCTTCTGTCTGCCGTACTTTTATGCAAGAGAACGAACTGACCAATATACGGGATTTGAAAGATTATTTTCTGGAACAAATATTGGAAATGTTGGACAAACGTAGCATACAGGCAGTCGGATGGCAAGACATAGTTATGAATCCGGATAATACCGTGAACGAACATTTCAGAAACAG
>VOFI01001081.1_pt1 | contig 26000 bp, 23 predicted proteins | sample 5384131 | NCBI WGS metagenome assembly VOFI01 (sample SAMN12384728, study PRJNA508395) | human gut metagenome | isolation source: healthy gut H | host: Homo sapiens | reverse complement strand
TCCGCCCCGCGCTCTACGGGGCGCGCGATCCGGCCGAAATCGGTATGCACGATCTCCCCGAATCCGAACGGCAGCGCCATGACCGCCGCGATGCAATAGAGCCAGCGCAGCACGGTGGTGATGCGGTATTTGCCGACCAGCCGTTTGAACCAGACCATATAGAAAGCCGTGGCGCACGCGCTCGCAAAGACCAGCAGGTTCCCCCAAAGCTGCGAATGCGCATGAACCGGGGCGGCCCCCGTGAGCACCACGGCCACGGCTCCCGCCATGCCGAGCACGAGACCCGCGACCTTCGGCCGTGTAAACCGGTCGATCCCCAATGCCACCGAGAGCAGCAGCACCAGCAGCGGAACGATGCAGAAAACGCCGCGAATGGTGTCGGGGTTCTCTTCCAGATCGAAATGGGGACGGTAGAAGAGCCATGTGGCCAGCGCGCCCGCCGCACCGCCCAGCATCTGGGCGAGCACGTAGCCCGGCACGTCGCTCCACGGGAACTGCCCCGTCGCGGCGAAGGCCAGCGTGACCGAAGGATTGAGGTGTGCGCCGCTGTACGGACCGGCGATCACCACTCCGGTGAAGACGGCCATCGCCCAGGTGACGATGACGACGATCCACCCCGCGCCGTTGCCTTTGGTGCGGGCCAGTGAAACGTTTGCGCAGACGCCGGTGCCCAGAAGCAGCATCACGGCGGTTCCGATGAATTCGGCCAAAACAGGTGTCATGACGAGTCGTTTTTTACGGTTGTCGTTACTCTTCGACCCAATGCCGGCTGCGGCGCACGGCCTCGTGCCAGCGTTTGCGGCGTTGTTCCATGAGTGCCGGAGCGGCTTCGGGTGAGAAGGTGCGGTCGGGTTTGAGCAGGGCGCAAATTTCGTCGGTCGAATGCCAAAATCCCACCGCGAGACCGGCGAACATGGCTGCCCCCAGCGCCGTGGATTCCATGACCGAGGGGCGGATGATGCGCACGCCCGTGAGATCGGCCTGGAACTGCATCAGCAGGCTGTTGGCCACGGCACCGCCGTCGACGCGCATCTCGGTCGAGGTGTGTCCCGTATCGGCCGCCATGGCGCGTACCACGTCGTCGACCTCGAAGGCGATCGCTTCGAGCGCCGCCCGGGTGATGTGCGCGGAGGTCGTGCCGCGCGTGATGCCGACGATCGTGCCGCGGGCATAGGGGTCCCAGTAGGGGAGCGCCCAGTCCCGTCAGTGCCGGTACCAGATAGACGCCGCCCGTATCTTCGACCGATGCGGCCAGCGGTTCCGAATCGGCCGACGAGGAGAAGAGTTTCAACCCGTCGCGCAGCCATTGGATGACCGAACCGCCCACAAAGACGCTTCCTTCGAGCGCATAGGTCGTCTTGCCGCCGAGCTGCCACGCCACGGTGGCCAGCAGGTTGTTGGCCGAGGCGTGGGGCCGGTCGCCCGTATTGAGCATGATGAAGCATCCCGTGCCGTAGGTCGTCTTGGCCGAGAAGGGGATGCACTGCTGCCCGAAAAGCGCGGCCTGCTGGTCGCCCGCCAGCGAGGCGATCGGGATCGGCACCGGTACCTGCGGGCAGTCGGTCGTGCCGTATACGGCGCTCGTGGGTACGATTTCGGGCAGCATCAGGCGCGGATGTCGAACAGGTCGAGCAGTTCGTCGTCCCAGTCGAGGGTGTGGATGTCGAAGAGCATCGTGCGCGAGCGTTCGAGACGTCGATGATGTGGAGCCGCCCGCCCGAAAGCCGCCATGCGAGCCACGAATCGACCGTGCCGAAACAGAGTTCGCCCCGCTCGGCGCGCGCGCGTGCGCCGGGTACGTTGTCGAGAATCCAGCGGATTTTGGTCGCCGAGAAGTAGGCGTCGAGAATCAATCCCGTCTTTTCGCGGATACGCTCCGTCAGACCGCGTCCGCGCAGCACGTCGCAGTAGTCGGCCGTGCGGCGATCCTGCCACACGATCGCGTTGTAGACGGGTTCCGACGTCTGGCGGTCCCATACGACGGTCGTCTCGCGCTGGTTGGTAATGCCCAGCGCGTCGATATCGCTCCATTCGATATCGGCCTTGTTGACGACGTTCTCCATGACGAAGGACTGCGTCGACCAGATTTCGAGCGGGTTGTGTTCGACCCATCCCGGTTGCGGGAACTGCTGGTTGAAGGGGCGCTGCGACATCGAGACGATCTCGCAGCGGGAGTTGAACAGGACGGCGCGCGAGGAGGTCGTCCCCTGGTCGAGCGCCAGAATGTACTTGGGTTTCATCGGACGTTTATTGTTTTTTCGGTTCGAAAAATACCGGTTCGAAGAACTCGGGGCGGTGGAAATCGGGCGCAGGCGTTCCGACCGGCCGCCATGAGAGGTAATGCGGGCACGAGAGGTCGTCGCCGCATTTGTAGAGGTTCATCGCACCCTGCACGCCGTCCCACCCTGCGATCCGGTCGCGGAACAGTGCGGCGGCGGGGATTGCGAGCGTCAGCGTCCAGCGGTTGTCGCCTTCGGTTTCCGGCAGCGGAGCGTGCGGATAGGTCGCGCGTCGCCGCACGGTGCGCAGCACTTCGGCGGGGGGCATGTTCCGCCTGCGTGCGGTCGCGCCGGTGTCCGACGAGCAGCGTGCCGATGCAGTTGCATTCGAAATTGTAGTAAGAGTCGCTCCCTTCGGGACGGAAAAAAAACTCCGCGCAGGAGTCGGTCCATACGGGGCCGTTGTCGTCGAGCGTGCGGGCCGCCGTACAGCATTCCGCGACGTCGAACCGCAGCAGCAGATCGGCGCCCGTGTGGAAGATGCGGAACCCGACTTGCGGGGCATAGGGGAAATCGGCCGGCCAGTTGTTGCAGGCGACCGTTTCGCGCACGGTGCGTGCGAAGGCCTCTTCGAGCGATGCGGGACATGCGACGTTGCAGTCGATGCGGGGGATGCGATACATGATTTTCGTTTTTGTTGGTTGAAGATAAGAAAAAAATCGGAAACTTGAAACTGCGGTAGAGAATGAATTGCTTGCAGTCGATTTTTCTGGCCGTACCGAGCGTTTTCGCCGATTTTTTCGTATTTTTGTCCGTTATATTTCATCGGAAAGAAAATTCGAAACGATATGAATATCTCTTACAACTGGCTGAAAAAGTACATCGCCGCCGACCTGTCGGCCGAGGCGATGGCGACTATCCTCACGGACATCGGTCTGGAGGTGGAGTCGTTCGAGAAGATCGAGACTGTGCGCGGCGGCCTGCAAGGTGTCGTCGTGGGCGAAGTGCTCACCTGCGAGAAGCATCCCGATTCGGATCATCTGCACGTAACGACGGTCGACGTGGGCGCTCCGGAGCCCTTTTTGCGGATCGTCTGCGGCGCCCCCAACTGCCGCAGGGACTCAAGGTGCTCTGCGCCACGGTGGGTGCCGTGCTCTACCCCGAAGGAGGCGACGAGGCGTTCAAGATCAAGCGCAGCAAGATCCGCGGCGTGGAGTCGCTCGGAATGCTCTGCGCCGAGGACGAGCTGGGGATCGGCGCGTCGCACGACGGTATCATGGAGCTGCCCGCCGATGCGCCGGTCGGGATGCCGGCCAAGGAGTATCTGCATATCGAGGACGACTACCTGATCGGCGTCGGTCTGACGCCCAACCGCGTCGATGCAGCTTCGCATATCGGCGTGGCGCGCGACCTGGCGGCCTATCTGCGCGCTAAGGGCGATGCGGAGGCACGGGTGCTGTGGCCCGACGTGTCGGCGTTCGCGGTCGACGATCATGCGTTGGAGATCGGCGTCACGGTCGAAAATGCCGAGGCCGCACCCCGTTACACGGGAGTGACGATCACCGGCTGCAAGATCGGCCCTTCGCCCGACTGGATGCAGAACGCGCTGCGTGCGGCGGGCATTCATCCCAAAAACAATCTGGTGGACATCACCAACTACGTTCTCTTCGAGCTCGGCCAGCCGCTGCACGCCTTCGACGCCCGTAAGATCGAGGGGCGGAGGATCGTCGTGAAAACCTGCGCCGAGGGAACGCCGTTCGTGACGCTCGACGGCGTGGAGCGCAAACTGAGCGACCGCGACCTGATGATCTGTTCGGCCGAACGTCCGATGTGCATCGGCGGCGTCTTCGGCGGGCTGGCGTCGGGTGTCGGCGACGATACGACCGACATCTTCCTCGAAAGCGCCTATTTCAATCCCGTGTGGGTGCGCAAGACCGCCAAGCGGCACGGACTGAATACCGATTCGTCGTGGCGGTTCGAGCGCGGCGTCGACCCGCGTTTGCAGGTCTATGCCCTCAAACGCGCGGCGTTGCTCTTCAAGGAGCTGGCCGGCGGCCGGATTTCGAGCGACATCGTCGAGGTGAGTGCCGGCGAACCCGCCGATTTCGTCTTCGACTTCTCGCCCGCGCGTTCGAATGCCCTGATCGGAAAGGAGCTCTCCGAACAGACCTACCGCACGATCCTCGATGCGCTCGACGTGAAGATTCTCGGCGAGCGCGAGGGCGTGTGGCGTGTGGCGGTGCCGCCCTACCGCGTGGACGTGCAGCGCGAAGCCGATCTGGTGGAGGAGGTGCTGCGTATCTACGGATACAATAACGTCGAAATCCCGGTACAGGTGCGCTCGACGCTCTCCTATGCCGCGAAGCCCGACCGCAACCGGCTGATGAATCTTGCGGCCGACTACCTGACGGCGGGCGGTTTCACCGAGATCATGTCCAATTCGCTCACCAAAGAGTCCTATTACGAAGGGCTGACCTCCTACCCCGCCGCCCGCTGCGTGCGGATTCTCAATCCGTTGAGCGCCGACCTGAACGTGATGCGGCAGACGTTGCTGTTCAATACGATGGAGGCCGTGCAGCTCAACGCCAACCGGCGCAACGGCAACCTCAGACTCTACGAATTCGGCAATTGCTATTTCTACGACGAGGCGGCACGCGATGCGGAAAAGCCGCTGTCGGCCTACTCCGAACAGTACCGGCTGGCGATCGCCGTGACGGGTGCCGCCGTGCCGCAGTCGTGGAACGCCAAACCGCAGGCGTCGTCGTTCTTCACGTTGCGCGCCGTGGCGGAGAAGTTGCTGCGCCGCTTCGGGCTGGATATTTACGCCCTGAAATGCGAGCCGCTGCAAAGCGACCTCTTCGGCGACGGTATTTCGCTGTCGGCGGGCAACGGCAGGGAGCTGTTGCAAATGGGTGTCGTGGCGCCGCGGATCCGCCGTGCGTTCGACCTCAAACAGGAGGTCTACTATTTGGAGATGAATTTCGATGCGCTCGTGAAATCCACGCGCAAGCACCGCATCGCTTTCGAGGAGTTGTCGAAATTCCCGGAGGTGAAGCGCGACCTGGCGCTGCTGGTCGACCGGCAGGTGACCTTCGCGCAGTTGCGCGCCATTGCACTGGCCACGGAGCGCAAGTTGCTGAAAAGCGTCTCGCTGTTCGATGTCTACGAAGGCGACAAGTTGCCCGAAGGCAAGAAATCCTATGCGTTGAGTTTCGTGTTGGAGGACAAGAGCCAAACGTTGACCGACAAGGCCATCGAGCGGGTGATGAACAACTTGCAGGCGCAGTTCGAACGGCAGGCCGGCGCCGTCGTGCGGTAGTGCCGGGCGGAGTGAAAAATCGGTGCGGGAATTCTTCTTCCCGCACCGATTTTTCGTATCGGAGCATCCGTTCGGGAGAACGGAAACGGGTCGCTTTTACCGCTCCTCCTGCTTGGCTTTCTGCCAGAGCGCTTCCTGCTCGTCGGGCGTCAGATCGGAGAGCATACGCCCCTGTCCGGCGGCGGCTTCCTCCATCGCGGTGAAGCGGCGGATGAACTTGCGGTTGGTGCGTTCGAGTGCGGCTTCGGGATCGACTCCGTAGAGCCGGCAGGCGTTGACCAGCGCGAAGAAGAGGTCGCCGAACTCCCCTTCCATCGCTTCGTGATCGCCGCGGCGCATTTCGGTCTCGACTTCCGCCGTCTCTTCGCGGACTTTCGCCCAGACGTCTTCGCGTCGCTCCCAGTCGAATCCCGCACCGGCGGCCTTTTCGCCGATGCGCAGCGCCTTGACCATCGCCGGCAGACTGACGGGAACTCCGCCCAGCGTACCGCTGCGACGGTTTTTCTTGCGCAGTTTGAGCGCCTCCCAGTTGCGTTTCACGTCGTCGGGCGTGTCGGCGTGGATGTCGCCGTAGACGTGCGGATGACGGTAGATCAGCTTTGTCGCACAGGCCGTCGACCACATCCGCATAGTCGAACGCTTCGGCTTCGGCGCCCAGTTTCGAGTAGAAGACGATATGCAGCATCAGGTCGCCCAGCTCCTCGCGGATGCCCTCCATGTTCCGGTCGAGAATGGCGTCGGCCAGTTCGTGGTCTCCTCGATCGTGTTGCCGCGCAGCGTCTCGAAGGCTGCTTTGCGGTCCCACGGGCACTTTGCGCGCAATTCGTCCATGATCTTCAACAGTCGCAGCGTTGCCGCGGCACGTTTGTCCTGTTCCATTGGCAATAATCGTTTTCGAATGCAAAGGTAGGGTTTTTCACCGGAAAACAGGACAGTCAAGGGTTTTTTATCGATTCGGCGTTCCTGTACGCTTTGGGAGACATGCGTTTCGCCTTTTTGAACATGCGGTTGAAATGCGGAACGTCGTTGAACCCGACCAGGTAGCAGATCTCCGACACTTGCTTCTGCGAATGTTTCAGCAGTTCGCAAGCCGTGTTCAAACGGTATTGCGTGACGAACTGCGAAAAGGTCATTCCCTTGCACCGTTTGAAATACGAACAGAACGCCGAACGGTTCATTCCCACTTCCGCAGCGATCTCCTTCAAGGAGATGGCGTGGACATAGTGCGCCATGACGTATGCCGCGATCTGCTGCATCCGCCTCACGTCCCGCTCGATGCGCATCGGCCGACCGGCGAACGAGTGATCCGGCGACGTGAAAACGGTCGGCAGCAGGCGGAGCATCGCGCGCAGGCGCTCCAATTCGTCCATGCCGGTCATCTCGGATAGCAGTTTGCGGATGATGCGGGAGCTTTCCGGCCCGAATTTCAACGCATCGGTCGGGAAAGGGATGCCGGCCAACCGGTTCCGTACTTCGGGAAACGCCTCCATACACCGCTTCCACCAGCGAGTGGTCGAACGCAGCCATCAGATAGCGGATCCGCCCGTCGGTATCCGCCGACTCGGGCGCATACTCCCACCGGTGAAGCATGGACGGAGGTATCAACGCTACGTCGCCGGCCGTAAAGGGCTGGCATGTGTCGCCCGCCGTCCGGCTGCCGTATCCGTGAACGACGTAATACAACTCCCATGCATCGTGTCGGTGCAATTTTGCTTCGGTACGGGTTTCGACTCGCTGGTCTATGAAAGAAGAACGAGTGGTTTTCCGCTTCGGGTAATTCGTAGGAATGGCCGTGTCTTCCATGAAAACTCTGATTTGCCTGATTGCAAATATATGACAAATATATGAAACGAATGCACAAATCGACAACAATAGACGGGCGTAACTTTGTATCCGTAAACAAAAGTCGGAACTTAAAAATATTTGTTGTCATGGAATTTTATGAGGTATTGGAGAGAAGAAGAACCATTCGTGACTTTTCCGATAAAATCGTCACGGACGAAGTGCTGGAAAAAAAATTCTGTCGGCGGCTTTCAAGGCTCCGACCAACGACCATTTGCGGCAGTTCGAGTTCATTGTCGTGCGCGGGAGGGAGAACATCGCACGGCTCGTAGCGCCGGTAACGGAAAATACCCGAAATATCCAGCAAGCAGGGTTGGAGGCGGCCGAAGCGATGGATGAGGACGAACGCGCCATGTTCGTCGATGCTTTGCCCAAACAGCGGCGGATGCTCATCGAGAGCGACTGCCTCGTACTGCCGTTTTTCCGGCAGAAGGATTGCCCGCTGTGCAGGCCGACGGATCAAAGTTCGCTCAACTATTTCGCCTCGGCGTGGGCGGCGGTCGAAAATATCCTGCTGGCGGCGACGGCTGAGGGGCTGTCGTGCGCGTTCCGGATTCCCATCGGCAACGAGCCGGAGCACGTGAAACGGCTCGTAGGCGCTCCCGAGGAATACGAATTCACCTGCTTCCTCGCTGTCGGTTATGCCGCTGAAAAATGCACACGTGTGCAGGCAGAAAGAGATCAGGACGGCAGATAGGATTCACCGGAACGTCTGGTAATCCCCCTGACCGGATGCCGCGGCCGCCCTTCCTGCTGTGGCCGGCCCGTCTGTCGGAATACCGGGTGAAAGCGTGGGGCGATTTTGCATTTTTTCCCGGGAAAAGGTTATCTTTGTCAACCGAAAGATGCGAACGATGCCTTACGACAACTCCGCCGTCCGGCGACAGGACCGGCTGCTTGACGAAGCGCGTGCCCGCGAACTGCTCGCGGGCGGCCGGTTCGGTGTCCTGTCGCTCGTCGATGGCGACGGCGCTTACGGAATCCCCGTCAACTACGTGTGGGACGGCGACGACTCGCTCTACGTCCATTGTGCGCCCGACGGGCGCAAGCTCCGCTGCATCGACCGCCGTGACAGGGTGTCGTTCTGCGTCGTGGGGGCTACGGAGGTGTGTCCGGCGCAGTTCACGACGGCTTACGAGAGCATCGTGCTCGACTACCGTGCCCGCCGCGGCCTGCCGCCCGGGGAGCGCATGAGGGCACTGGAACTGCTGTTGGAGAAGTACTCCCCGCCCATAAGACGACGGGGCTGCGGTATGCCGAAGCGTCGTTCCGCACGGCCTACCGAGATCGTCCGGCTCGACGTTGTGGCGTGGAGCGGAAAAACGAAACGAGTTCACTAATCCTTGACAGAATGAAATTACGACCACTCTTTATCCTGCTTGCGGCGTTGACGCTGAGCGCGACCGTCCGTTCGGCGCCCGGGACGTTGATTCCGCGGCCGCAGGAGGCGACCCGTCTCGACGGGCAATTCGTGTTTACGACGGGTATTCCCGTCGTCTATGCTTCGGGTCTGGAACCGCTGGCGGAGTATATCGCCGACTACATTCCCTTGCAGCGGCTCGACGACCGCACCTGGACGGCGGGGGCTGCGCTGCGGCTCTCGCTCGACGGGACGATGGACGACGAATCCTATCGGCTGACCGTGACGCCCCAAGGGGTGCAGGTCGTCGGGGCCGACTACGGAGGCGTTTTCAACGGCCTCCAAACCCTGCTGCAACTCTTGCCGCCGGAGGTTTATACGGGGCAGGCCACCCTGCCGCTGGCCGTCGACGCCTGTCGCATCGAGGATGCGCCGCGCTTCCATTACCGCGGCATGATGCTCGACGTGGTTCGCACGTGGATGGACGCCGATCGCGTGAAGCGCCATATCGACCTGCTCTCTCACGAAAATCAACAAGCTGCATTTGCTCTTGTCGAATGACGAAGGGTGGCGGTTGGAGATCAAGTCGCATCCCGAACTCACCGAGATCGGTGCCTGGCGCGGCGGCGATTCACCCGTGATGCCCATCTACGGCAAATGGGACGAGAAATACGGCGGGTTCTATACGCAGGACGAGATGCGCGACTTGATCCGTTATGCCGCCGTGCGCAACGTGGAGATCATCCCCGAGCTCGACCTGCCGGGGCACAGCCGCAACTTCGCGCGCGTGCATCCCGAGATTCTCTGCGACTATACCCCCGACCTGCGTCCGACGGCCGGTTACGACTACCGCTCGGTGTGGTGCGCTTCGCGCGAGGAGAACTATCGGCTGCTGGCCGATATTCTGGGCGAGCTGGCGGCGCTCTTCCCGTCGGAGTACCTCCATATCGGCGGTGACGAGGTCGACATGAGCCAATGGGAGAAGTGCCCGAACTGTCGGGCACTCATGGCGCGCGAGGAATGGCCGACGGACATGCGCTGGAACAGTACTTTCTGGGAAGGCTGACCCGCATTCTCGAAGCCAACGGCAAACGTCCCGCCGTGTGGAACGAGGCGATCGAGGGCGAGGGAGCTGGCCCGCAGCACCCGTGTCCACGGCTGGGAGAGCGTCAAGGCTTTGCCTCGATGCCACGGCGGCGGGCTACCGTACGGTGGTGATGCCCGGCCAGTATTTCTATTTCGACATGCGCCAGTCGCCCCATGAGGACGGGCACGACTGGGCGGCGATTTTCGACGTGCGCAAGACCTATTCGTTCGATTTCGCCCGCTGCGGATTCACGCCGGCGCAGGAGGCCAACGTGCTGGGTGTCGAAGGGGCCTTTTTCAGCGAACTGTACGTTTCGCACAATCCCGAAACACCCGATTATCTCGACTACATGACCTTTCCGCGCGCCTGCGCGTTGGCCGAACTGGGTTGGAGCGAAGGGGTGCGCGAGTGGACGGAGTTTTACCGCCGTCTGCGGTCGCACTACGATCGCATGGGGGCGCAGGGCATTCGCTTCCGCCTGATGCCGCCCCGTGTGAGCTACAAGGGCGGAGTGTTGACCGCTGCTGTCGACGACGATTCGCAACTGACCTTCACCGTCGACGGCGCGCAGCCGCAGCCTTACACCGGTCCGATTCGGACGGAGCGTCCCGAACTTTACCTTTTCCGCAGCAGCTACCGCAGCGGCCGCAGTCCGGAGGTGGGCGCACCGGCCTATTACCGCACGCTGAAACCTGCTGTGAAGATCACCACGTCGATGGGCGAGAGCAAGCAGTTCCCCTACGCACGTGCCGAGGGGTACCGCGGTATCGCCCGCACGGCGCGCACTTGCCGGAAGGGCGACTGGATCCGTTACGATTTCGCCGAGCCGCTCGCGTGCCGCGAACTGGCGGTGCGTACGGGCAACCTGCAACTGCCCCGTTTCATCTTCACGACGGGATACGTCGAATCGAGTACCGACGGCGAGACGTTCGAGCGCGTCGGCGAGTTGGAGAAAGGCGGGCTGACGATCCGCCGGCCGTCGAAGCCGATCCGTGCGATCCGCGTCGTCTCGACCTGCGAAGGCAACGGCTGCCCCTTCGTGACGGTGCAGTCGCCCGTCGTCAAGTGAACGAAGAGGCGCGTCGTCGTTTCGGCGGGAATCCAGCAACGGATTCCCGCCGCTTTTTTGCGGCCGTCCGTCCGCGCCGGAGCGATAGGCGGCCGGTTCGCCCCGCCTCGGAGGCGGTTGATCCCGCAGTTTTGCCGTTTGGGCCGCCCCGCGGTCCGTATCGTGCGGCTTCGTCCTATCTTTGCTATCGGAATGTTCCGCAGGCCGGATTCGGTTCCGGTCGGAGCGATGTATAATTTTAACTATTTACGACGATGAAAAAAAGATGATGACGGCCGTCATGGCCCTTTTGCTGATGGCGGGGACGAGCGCGTTCGCGCAGGAAAACAAGTCGGTGGCACCTCCCCGGGAGCGTCCGACGACCGAACAGCTGGCGCGCAAGGCGACCGACCGGATGACCGCACAGTTGAAACTGACCGAAAAGCAGGCCGAACAGGCCTATGAGGCTACGCTCGAACGACTGCAAGCGGATGAAGCGCTGCGCGAGCAGGCGCGTGCGGCCAAAATGAAGGAGGCCGAGGCGATGAAATCGATCCTTTCCACCGAGCAGTTCATGCGCTGGTCGCAGATGCAGAGTCGTCGGGACGCGGTCACGCTCCGCGGGTCGGGAAGAAAGCGCACGCGAAAGGGCCGGAGTGCCGACCCGAATGCAGCGAGGCGCCGAAGGTTCGCCGCGAAAAGAAATAGTCGCACGGCGGAGACCGAAGGATCGGGCGGAATCCCTCGGCCGGAAAAGACCTGCGGCTGCAAGATTCGATCTTGCAGCCGCAGGTCTTTATGCGGGCAACCGCTGTGCGGGAAGTTATCCCAAATAGGATTTCAACAGTTTGCTGCGCGACGAGTGGCGCAGGCGGCGGATGGCCTTTTCCTTGATCTGGCGGACGCGTTCGCGCGTGAGGTCGAACTTCTCGCCGATCTCTTCGAGCGTCATTTCCGAACAGCCGATGCCGAAGAAATATTTGATGATGTCGCGTTCGCGCTCGGTGAGCGTCTCCAACGCCCGATCGACTTCGGTCGAGAGTGATTCGCTGATCAGTCCGCGGTCGGCGTTGGGCGAGTCGGGATTGACCAGCACGTCGAGCAGCGAGTTGTCCTCGCCGTCGGCGAACGGCGCGTCGACCGAAACGTGGCGGCCCGCCACACGCAGCGTGTCGGTCACCTTCTCGCGCGGCAGATCCAGTTCCGTGGCCAGTTCTTCGGGCGACGGCGTGCGTTCGTGCTCCTGCTCGAAGCGGGCGAACGCCTTGTTGATCTTGTTGAGCGATCCGACCTGATTGAGCGGCAGACGCACGATACGCGACTGTTCGGCCAACGCTTGAAGGATCGACTGGCGAATCCACCACACGGCGTAGGAGATGAATTTGAAACCGCGCGTCTCGTCGAACTTCTCGGCGGCCTTGATCAGGCCGAGGTTCCCTTCGTTGATCAGGTCGGGCAGGCTGAGTCCCTGGTTCTGGTACTGCTTGGCTACCGAGACCACGAAACGCAGGTTGGCCTTGGTCAGCTTTTCGAGCGCTTCCTGATCGCCTTTGCGGGATTCGTTGGGCCAGTTCCACCTCTTCCTCCACCGTGATGAGCTCCTCCTTGCCGATCTCCTGCAAATATTTGTCGAGCGAGGCGCTCTCGCGGTTGGTGATGGATTTTGTAATTTTTAATTGACGCATACTCTAACTAAACCTAATAATACTAATTCGTTCTTCCGTTTCACACGACGCGGGGAGAAGCCTCGTACTCCTCCCCGGCAAATCGTCGTTATGGAAAAACCCGTCGGGTTTCCGGGACCCTCTCTTCACTCACTCTCTCTTTTCCCGAAATCCCGACAGGCATGTAACCGAATCTTCCTGCGAGGCGGTCGTTCGCGCACGGCGTGCGCGGACGGTTCGGCCTCTTCGGATTATTCGACCAGCATGTAGCTGGCCGCACGGCCGTTGGGATAGATACCGTCGATCGACGTTATCTTGTCGCTCATGCGCTCCATGTCGCTGAGCGAGTAGACGGGACGATCGTTGATGTGCGTGATGACGAAACCCTCTTTCACTCGCGCCCTGGCCAGAATTCCGTTCGATTTGATGCCTACAACCTGCACGCCGCCCTTGATCTCCAACTCCTGGCAGAGCTTCGTGCCGGCATCGCGGAACTTGCCGCCCAGAGCGGCGGTCACATCGACCGCTTCGCGGGTGATTAACTCCGTTTTACCAGCCTTATTACGCAGGGTCACATCAAAAAGTTTCACTGCCCCGTCTCTTTTTACCGTAATTTTTACCTTATCGTTGGGGCGGTGCTTCGCGATTTGCTCCTGTACGGCCGAGGCATTGTCGATTTTTACGCCGTCGATGGCTACGATCACGTCACCCTTGCGGATGCCTGCCGCCGAAGCCGCACCGTCCTCCGAGACGGTCGCAACGTAGACGCCGCCCAACTCCTTGATGCCGGTCTCTTTGCCCATCTGGTCGATAAAGTCCTGATCGATATAGCGATAGGAGATGCCCAGCAGAGCCCGCTGCACGACGCCGTACTCTTTCAGGTCGACGACGACCTTCTTGACGATCGATTCGGGAATGGCGAACGAATAGCCGATGTAGCTTCCCGTCTGCGATTTGATGAGCGTGTTGATGCCCACCAGCTCACCGCGCGTGTTGACCAGTGCGCCGCCCGAATTGCCCGGATTGACCGCCGCGTCGGTCTGGATGAACGACTCGATGCGGAACTGGTCGGGAATCACGTCGAGCTGACGCGCCTTGGCGCTCACGATCCCTGCCGTGATGGTCGATTGCAAGTCGAACGGCGAGCCGATCGCCAGCACCCACTCGCCCAGCCGCAGCCCCTCGGAGTTGCCGAACGGGATGGTCGGGAGATCCTTGCCCTCGACCTTGATGAGCGCCACATCCGTCGTGGGGTCGGTACCGATCACCTTGGCGTCGAACGTGCGGCCGTCGCTCAGCTTCACGCGCAGCTTCGTGGCGTCTTCGATCACGTGGTTGTTCGTCACGATATATCCGTCGTCGGAGCTGATGACGCCCGAACCGCCGGCACGGCGCCTCCTGTCTGGGCTGGCCGCCGCGGCGGCCGTAGCCCTGCGGAATGCCGAAGAATTCGAAGAAGGGGTCGTAGGCGCCTCCGCCGTAGCCCGACGAGACGTCGACCTGCTGGATCGCTTCGATGTTCACGACCGCTTTGACCGCATTCTCGGCCGCATAGGTCAGATCGGGATATTTATCGGCTTCGTAGGCCGTAAAGTGCGAACCGAGGGCGGGCGTACGTTCGACCTCGCGTTCGATATATTCGATTTTGTCGGTGTGCGAGCGGTCTACCGCCCACACCGTTACGCCGCTCGTGACGGCCGAAACTGCAATCATTCCTAAAAATAAAAGAGTCTTTTTTCATCGCTTCTGAAAATTACGTTAAACTTTTAGGCGAATTCTATCATGGGCAAATTCCTTCGTTTCCAAATTCTGACATACTAACGTGCCTTGCCGTGAAATATTTTATCGCCGGTTGAAAAACGCGCATGGGATATACAGGACGGGGCCTCTGCCGGGAGGGGCGGGATTGTCCGCGTCCGTGCGGGATGTTCTGGAAAAGGCGCCGCTTAGTGTGGCGATGCGGCCGACGCCGTGGTGCGGGAACGGTTTCCGGCGTCTGCTTTCGGGGGGCGTCACTCCCCCGGTGCGTGCGTATACCCCTCCTCGTCGTAGACGGGACGGTCGTCTTCGCCGATTTCGCCGATTCCGTCGGGGATGCGGTCGTCCGCAGCGATTTCGGAGTCCCACAGATTTTGGTCGACCAGTGTCTCGTCGCGTTCGTTGCCGGCATAGCCGTTGTTGTCCGTGGAGAAAACGGTGCGGTCGGTCGGCAGCTTGATTTTTCTCATGTCGTTGCTTGTTTAAGGTTCGTCGTTTCGCCGCAAGAATGGTACCATGCACCCTGTTTTCATGCTACTCCGCAAGGTTTGTCGGAATCATTCGTACGAAATGGAAAACGGGACGACGGCTTTGCGGCCGTCGTCCCGTTTTTACGCCTTCTGCGGCGCAGGGTCAAAGTCCGAACTCCTTGCGGATCAGTTCTACGGCGTCGAGCTTTTCCCAGCCGAAATACTCGATCTCCCGTTCGACTTCGTGTCCGTCGCGCCAAAGCTTTTCGGTGCGGGTATACGGACGATTGCCGAAGTGGCCGTAGGAGGCCGTCGCCTCGAAGATCGGGTTCGTCAGGCCGAACCGTTTGACGATCGCCGCCGGACGCAGGTCGAACAGGCGCTCGATGCGGCGTGCGATCTCGCCGTCGGTCATGCCGTCGATCGCTGCGGGACGCTTCGACCGGTAGGTGTCGACATAGACCGACAACGGCCGGGCGATGCCGATCGCGTACGAAAGTTCGACGAGTACCTCGTCGGCTATGCCCGCAGCCACCATGTTCTTGGCGATGTAGCGGGCTGCGTAAGCTGCCGAACGGTCTACTTTCGAGGAGTCCTTGCCCGAGAAGGCACCGCCGCCGTGGGCACCGCGGCCGCCGTAGGTGTCGACGATGATCTTCCGTCCCGTGAGGCCCGTACCGTCGCCATGGGGCCGCCGATGACGAATTTGCCCGTAGGGTTCACATGCAGGATGTAGTCGTCGCCGATGAGCGACGCCAGTTTGTCGCCGGCGCGTTCGAGACGTGCCTTGACGCGCGGAATGAGAATCGTGCGCACGTCCTCGCGGATACGCTCCTGCATCCGCCGCTCGGCCTCCTTTTCGTCGATGCCGTTGCCGGCGGCGATGAAGTCGTCGTGCTGTGTCGAGACGACGATCGTATGTACGCGCAGGGGACGGCCCGTCGCTTCGTCGTATTCGATCGTCACCTGCGATTTCGAGTCGGGGCGCAGATAGGTCATCGTTTCGCCTTCGCGGCGAATGACGGCCAGCTCCTTGAGGATGACGTGCGAGAGGATGAGCGTCGCAGGCATGTATTCGCGCGTCTCGTTGCACGCATAGCCGAACATGATGCCCTGGTCGCCCGCGCCCTGCTCCTCTTCGGCGGCGCGTACGACGCCCTGGTTGATGTCGGGCGACTGTTCGTGGATGGCCGAGAGCACGCCGCACGAATTGCCGTCGAACTGGTATTCGCTGCGGGTGTAGCCGATGCGGTTGATGACCCGGCGCGCCACGCCCTGTACGTCGACGTAGGCTTCCGAGCGCACTTCGCCCGCCACGACGACGAGTCCCGTCGTGCAGAGCGTTTCGCAGGCGACCTTGGCGCTTGCGTCGTGACGCAGGAATTCGTCCAGGATGGCGTCCGAAATCTGATCCGAGATTTTGTCGGGGTGTCCTTCCGACACCGATTCCGACGTGAATAGATAACCCATTTTCAATACAATTTAACGTGTGAGTCCGGCAAGATTTGTCAATTGTCGAGGGCCTCGACGCGGGACTTGCCGGACTCACTCCGTGGCCTGTCACATGCAGGCCGGTCCTTCGATCGGACAACCCTTTCGAGTCTTCCGTTGTGGGCGGAAGATCGTTCGCTGAGTTAAACGTATCGAAACGGGAAAAAATTGGCTGTTGGGAATAAAAAACGAAGCTGTTTTAGCGATTTTTTATTGTGGTTTGCAATCAGTCAAATCTTTCCACATTCCATCGCCGCGCTCCTTGCGGAATTGCGACGCGCAAAGATAGGGAAAAGTCGGGCGCAAAAGCAAATTTATTCGCATTTTGCGTAAGGGTGTCCCTGCTTCGTGTTTCCGGCACCCCCCCCCTTCCCATGCGGCGGACTGCGATCCGCTGCGGCTCGTGCTGTGTCTGCCGGCGGCGGCGAACCGCGCGGAGCTGCGTGACGGATTCAGGCCGAAAGATTTTTCACCGCTTCGCCGCCCGAAGAGTTGGAATTCTCGTGCGGAGTTCCTATTTTTGCAAGATAGAGGGTGCGGGGCGTTTCCGCATCCGCAGTACGAAAAGGAGGAATCGATATGGCATATATAAAAGAGGTACGGGGCATACGCCTCGTGTGGGCGAAGCGACGTTCGTGGCCGAAACGGCCGTGCTGATCGGCGACGTGACCGTCGGCCGCGACAGTTCGATCTGGTTCAACACCGTCCTGCGCGGCGACGTCAATTCGATCACCGTCGGCGACCGGACCAACATCCAGGACGGGACGGTGATCCATACGCTCTACGACGGCGCGCCCCACCCTTCGCAGACGCATATCGGCAACGACGTGTCGATCGGTCACAACGCCACGATCCACGGTGCGATCATCGAGGACAACTGCCTGATCGGCATGGGGGCCACGGTGCTCGACAACGCCGTCGTGGCGTCGGGCTGCATCGTGGCCGCAGGCGCGCTGGTGTTGTCGGGCGCGAAACTCGAACCCGATTCGGTCTATGCCGGCGTCCCGGCCCGCAAGGTCAAGGAGATTACGCCCGAACAACGCGAAGAGATCATCCTGCGCATCGCCCGCGACTACCGTATGTACGCCTCGTGGTACGAGGAGGGCAAATAGCTGTCCGATAGCGAATGTCCCGACCGTCGAAATACAGCGGAATCGTCGTCAACCTGTTGATCGCCGTGGCCATTTCACTGGTGGTCAATTTCTCCTACGTGCTGTTGCTCGTGGTCGAAAAGAGCGACGACCGGCATCCGCCTTTCAGCCGGGAGTTGCGGACGGATCGGGAGATTGTCCGCGTCGAAGGCGACGTGTGGATTTCGCCCGACGGGCACGGCTATCTGCTTTACGTTTCGCCGGAGAGGCTTTCGGACGGCGATGCCGCCGCTACGGGGCTGGCGGAGGTCGCACCGGCGCGCGACAGCGTCTATATCCCCCGCAATTCGGCGCGCTTCCTGCGGTTGCGGTCGGGCGACCATCTGTTGGCCGACGCGCTCGAATCGCACCGTTCGGGCGGACGGCTCGTGCTGGGACAAGTGCTGGAACGCAACGGCGAGCCGTTCGATTACGGAGTGATCTTCGAACGTCCGCAGGAGGGGGTGATCTTCGCGTTGCAGCTCTTCTATTTCTTCGTGCTGGCTTTCCTGCTGCTTTCGCTCCTGCGGCTGGGCGACCGCGTGCGGCCGATGTCGGGATTTTTCAAACGCGGTCTGCTGTGTGCGGGGCTTGCCGTCGGGCTCTATTTCATCGCCCCTGTCGTGCGTTGGCGGACGCACGAGCTGACGATATTGGCGCTCAGCGGCAGCTGGCTCGACTATAACCTGATCATGAAGTGTTCGTTCACGCTGGTCGTCGTACTCCTGTACGGGCAGATCAGCCTGTTGCTTCGTCAGCGGCAGGCGATGGAGGTCGAGAACGAACAACTCAAAAGCGAGAACCTCACGACGCGCTACAACATGCTGGTGAGCCAGATCAACCCCCACTTCTTCTTCAATTCGCTCAATTCGCTGGCGATGCTCGTGCGCGAGGGCGACGAACAGAAGGCACTCACCTACATCGACCAGCTCTCCTTCTCGTTTCGCTATATCATCCGCAACGGCCAGAACATGCTGACGACGCTCGCGGAGGAGTTGCGTTTCGCCGAAGCCTACGGATACCTGTTCAAGATACGCTATGCCGACAAGCTCTCTTTCGATGTCGATGTCGCCCCGAAATACTTGGATTACCGCCTGCCCGTGCTGACGTTGCAGGAGCTGCTGTCGAATGCCGTCAAGCACAACGCCATTACCAAACGCCGCCCGCTGCGTGTTTCGATCCGCGTCGAAAACGGCCAGCTGGTCGTGTCGAATCCCCTCTTGCCGAAGCTCGACGCCGAACCTTGTACGGGAATCGGCCTGCACAACCTCGACAGCCGTTGGCAGCTCATCACGGGCCACGGCATCCGCATCGACCGCAGCGGGGAGATCTTCTCGGTCTGCATGTCGCTTCTGAAACCCCGCACGAAATGAAAGCCGTAATCATCGAGGACGAAACCGCCGCTGCGGTCAACTTGCAGTCGATCCTGCACCGTGTGGCGCCGGCCGTGGAGATCACGGCGGTGCTCGAAGGGGTCGAGGAGAGCGTCGAGTGGTTCGGGACGCATCCGCAGCCCGATCTTGTGCTTATGGATATTCATCTGGCCGACGGCGAGGCGTTTCGGATTTTCGAACGGGTTTCGCTCACGGCTCCCGTCATTTTCACGACCGCCTACGACCGCTATGCGCTCGAAGCCTTCAAGGTCGACAGCATCGACTACCTGCTCAAACCGATCAAGGAGGAGGAGGTGCGCCGTGCGCTGGAGAAGTTGCGGCGGCTTTCGGGATTGGAACGCAGCCGTTACAGCGAGCGGGTCGAACGGCTGGCGGAGCGTGCCAACGAGCGACAGCAGGTTTTCCTGGTGCGCGTGCGCGACAAGTTCATTCCTCTGCAACGCGAGCGGATCGCCTATTGTTACACGAGCGACGAGCGGGTGACGGCCTGTACGCTCGACGGTGAGAAGTATCCGCTCGACAAGCCGCTCGAAACTTTGCAGACGTTGTTGCCGGCGAGCGATTTCTTCCGTGCCAACCGCCAGTTCATCGTCGCACGGCAGGCCGTCGCCGAGATCGCGGTCTGGTTCGGCAGCCGGCTGGCGTTGCGTCTGAGCGTCGAAACACCCGAACGGATCGTCATCTCCAAGGCCCGGGTTCCCGAATTCAAGCGTTGGCTTACGTCGGTTCACCCTGCCGATTAGTCGGTTCACCCGCCGATTTTGCCCGTTGACCCCGCTTCCGGCACCGGAAAGCCGTTCGGGGCGTTATCTTTGTTTCGTATAAATCCGACGATGAGATCGATTGCCGACATAGCGTTTCGGGGACTGATGCCGTCTCTTACGGCCGGAGGGGCCTCCTGTCCGATGGACGGAAGGAGATGCCGCTGCGGCGGAGTTGCGGCCGGACGGGCTCGTCGGAAGAAAACGATTCGGATGAAGCGCAGGGCCGCCGACGTACGTCGTAGAAGGTTGGAAAAAGTGGCTGTCGCCGAGAGGTCGGCTATGAAGCGTGTGTTAAACGACGTACACCGTCAACAATGGGAGAAGCAGCGGTCGGCGGACCCTGTGCATCATCTTCGCCGCGGCGTGCGGCGCAGCGGACGGGGCGCATCCGGCGTCCTACCGTCGTTCGATAAACCACTTCACATTTTAATAGGGCTTCAGAATTGATTTGGTGAAAGGGGTGTCAAGTCTCTTGACACCCTGTTTTTTGGAAGGCCGGTCCGTGTGTTTCGGACGCCGGAGCGGACAAATATAGACGGGGTATTCGCGGCGGTTTGCCGGATTTTGGCTATCTTCGCGAAGATTTGCCGATCGGCGATCGGAACGATCCCGGGAGAAAGATAAAAAGAGAAGATGAGACGAACGATTTTACTGTTTGTGACATTGTTCACCGCGATGGAAATTTATGCCCAGTCGGGCAGCGTGACGGCGACCGTGATCGACGCCTCGACGCGCGAGGGCGTGCCGGGTGCCGTCGTGGAGTTTGCGCCGGCGGATCCTGCGGCGCAGAAACGTTACTTCACGACGGGGTACAAGGGGCGCGTCGAGGCGACGGTTCCCTACGGTACCTACAAGGTTTCCGTTTCGTTTCTGGGCTACGAAACGCTTGAAAAGGAGCTGAAACTGTCGGCCGCCAAAAAGTCGCTCGGCACGCTCGAGCTGGCGCCTTCGTCGACCGAGATCGAGGCCGTGGTCAAGGAGGTGAAGTCGATGCGTACGTCGCAGAAGGGCGATACGGTGAGCTACAATGCCGGAGCCTTCAAGGTGACGGCCGACGCCGATGTCGAAGGGCTGCTCAAGAAGATGCCCGGCATCACCATTACCGACGGCGAGGTCGAGGCACAGGGCGAGACTGTGAAAAAGGTCTTCGTCGACGGCAAGGAGTTCTTCGGCGAGGACGTAACTTCGGCGATCAAGTCGCTGCCCGCACAGGCGGTCGACAAGGTCGAGGTCTACGACAAGTTGAGCGATGCGGCCGAATTTTCGGGTATGGACGACGGCGAGGGGTACAAGGCGATCAATATCGTCACGAAGCCCAACATGCGTCAGGGCCAGTTCGGCAAGCTCTATGCCGGTTACGGCTACCAGCCCGAAACCGAAGGAACGACGTCGAACCACAAGTACAACGTGGGCGGCAACGTCAATCTGTTCCATGGGTCGAGCCGCGTGTCGGTGATCGGGTTGTTCAACAACGTCAACCAGCAGAATTTTTCGTTCGAGGACATTCTGGGCGTGTCGGGAGGTTCGGGCGGCCGCGGCGGCGTGGGGGCGCTGATGGTGCGGCCGCAGAGCGGCGTGGCGTCGGTCAACTCGTTCGGCGTCAACTACTCCGACAGTTGGGGAAAGACCGGCCGGCAGGACAAGGTGACGTTGCAGGCCAGTTATTTCTTCAACCGTACGACGACCAAGAACTACTCGACGATAGACAAGTGGTACGAAACTCCGTCGCCGATTGATACGCTGCATACGGACGGCTATTCGAACAATACGAACGGCAACCACCGCCTCAATGCCCGTCTCGAATGGCGTATTTCGGAGAACCAGTCACTCATGTCGCGCACGGGACTCAGTTTCCAGAGCTACGATCCTTACAGCACGACTTATGGCCACCAGTGGGGAGAGAGCGGTCTGCGCGTGGTGGACAATTTCAGCGACGGCGACCGCACGGGAGTCAATCTGAACCAGTACCTCTCCTACCGCACGAAGCTGGGCAAAGACGGCCGCACGCTGACGCTTGACGGCAGCGTGCGCTATCGGAACAACAGAGGAGATACGGACAGCTATTCGAACCAGGCGCGGGGTATCGATCCCGATCTGATCGTCGTTCCTACGGATACCCTGCTGCTGCGCTACCAGCGTGCGCATTCGCCGTCGTTCAGCTACAACCTGCGCGGCGACGTGACCTATACCGAACCGGTTTCGCAGTATGCGCAGCTGAGCCTGCAATACCGTGTGGCCTATAACTATCAGGAGAGCGACAAGAAGGTCTACGTGACGCCGGACGACCGGTTCGAAACGGCTGGCGTCGAACCCGATCCGAGCCTGTCGCAATCGTCCAACACGGGCTATCTGACGCATCGTATCGGGCCGGGTCTCCGTATCGTGAAGGGCAAGAACCGTTTCGTGGCCAATGTCTCCTACCAGCGCGCCCAGCTGACGGGCGAGGTGCTCTCGGCGACGAAGGTCATGGGGGCGGGCGACGATGCGAAGACGTCGCACGGATTCAACAACCTGACCTATTTCCTGATGGGACAGCTCAACATCAACAAGGAGAATTCGATCCGGCTGTTCATCAACTCCTCGACCGACAACCCCGGTATCGGCGAGTTGCAGAACGTCTACGACATCTCCAACGCGCAGAGCATCTCGAAAGGTAATCCCCATCTGCGTCCCTCCTACTCGAACAACGTGCGGTTCCATTACGTGAACTCCAACGTCGAGAAGGGACGTACGTTCATGTGGATGTTCTCGATGCAGAATACGTCGAACTACATCACGTCGAGCATGGCCTACGACGTGGAGGTGGAGGTCCCGACCGGCGAAGTCGACGGCGGCGGCGATCCCGTGACCGAAACCTACAATCCGCACACCTATTCCACCTATACCAACATGGACGGCTACTGGAACCTGCGCACGCATCTGAGCTACGGATTGCCCGTCTCGTTCCTGAAAAGCAACCTCAATGTGATGGCGGGCGTCAACTACACGCTTACGCCGACGCTGGTGGCGCGCAAGGCGACCGACGGAAGCGTCTATCTGAACAACGGCGAAATCGTCGGCGGCGAGCGCAACGACGCCAGTCGTTTGAGCTACGATTTCCGCGCCGTGCTGGGCAGCAACATCTCCGAGAACGTCGATTTCACCCTTTCGTGGCACGGTGCCTACAACATCGCGAAAAACTCGCTGGTCGTCAACGATTCCGATAACAAGAACCGCTATTTCAACCATGTGGCGACTGCGGCGATGAAGTTCGTCTTCCTGAAAAGCTTCACCTTCACGGGGAATGTTTCCTACCAGCAGAATATCGGCTTCACGAACGATTACGACAACTCCTACGTGTTGTGCAACGTCTATCTGGGCAAGAAGGTCTTCCGCAACCGTCGGGGCGAGGTGATGTTCGGCGTCAACGACCTGTTCGACCAGAATACGGCCTTCTCGCGCACGACCGGTTCGGGATATACCCAGAATTCGATCAACAGCGTGATCGGACGCTACTATACCGTGCAGTTCGTCTACAACCTGCGCAATTTCGGCAAGCGCGGTTCCAAGGACATCAAGGATTACGACGGCATGGGGGCGCTGGGCGGAAACCGCAGGGGTGTCGGCCGTCCGCCTATGGGGCCTCCTCCGGGTGGCAGAGGCCCGATGTTTTGATCCGGAACGTCGGTTGAAAAGTTCGCTCCCGAATACGGAAACCCCTGCTGCGGTTCGCGGCAGGGGTTCGCCGATTTTTCGGCGAGGTTTTATTGCCCGCCTTCGTCCTGCTTCTGGCGTGTCAGGATCACGTGGATGCCGATGCAGGCCAACCCTCCGTAGACGAAGACCTGCGCCCACAGAATCCTCAGTTCGGGCATCACGTCCCGCAGCGAAGCGCCCATCGTCCGGATCCGGATGAAGGCGTTGACGCCGCTGCTGCTCGGGAAGACTTGTCCCAGCGTGTAGAGCCATTCGGGGATGGCTTCGCGCGGGAACGAAGCGCCGCTGAGCAGCAGGATGGGAATCGATGTCCAGAAAAAGCAGCAGCAGCGACTGTTCGCGGTAACGGAACAGCGTCGAAATGGCGATACCCAGCATGATGCAGGCCAGCAGATAGGGCACGAGCAGTCCGACGACGGCCTCCGTCGAGCCGTTGGAGGGATAGTGGAACAGTTTGTAATGCACCGTCATGATGTAGAGCAGCGTGACGGCGTAGATCGAGATGTAGACCAACGCCTTTCCCAGCACGATCGGAAGCGTGTACATGCGCTTGCAGTTGGCGGGGATCAGTTTCCGGTAGAGTCCGAATTCGCGCCATGTGCCGCCGATCATGCCGATGCCGATCAGGAGCGTCTGCTGGATGATGACGATGATGATCGCGGGCATGATGAACGATCCGTAGCCCAGATAGGGAATGAAAAGGTTGTGCGACTGGTAGATGACCGGCTGCGTCGCGGCCGTCGCCTGCGGGATGTCGGCGCCTTTGGCGATGAGCCGCTGGAACTGTACCATGGCCCCGTCTGTCCGATGCCCGTCACGAGCTCCTGGAACACCTGACGGTACATGAGGAAGTAGCTGGCGTCGACATAGAGCGACACGGCGGCCGACGAACCGCCCAGCAGTTGCTTCTCGTAATCTTGCGGAATGTAGACCACGCCGTAGATCTTGCGGGCGAAGAAGAGCTCTTCGGCCTCCTCCATGCCGCTCGGCTCGTAGGCCACGTAGGTATTGGGGCCGGCGTCGAAGGTGCGGATCAGTTCGCGGCTCGACGGGGGTCTGGCTCTCGTCGATCACGCCGATCGGGACGTTGCGCAGCACTTCGGGAGCATAGGCCGATGCGTAGAGCGTCGAGTAGATGAAGATGGCCAGCACCATGACCAGCAGTACGCCGCCGTCGGTGAAGACCGCCTTGTATTCGTTGCGGATGACCGAAGCCAGTTCGGTTCGGTAGGCTTGCAGTATCTCTTTGATTCGTCCCATCGTTACATCCTCCCCCAGTATTTTTCATCGGAACAGATCTTGCGCAGGCGCGGCAGGCAGAGCATCGGCAGTACGATGAAGAGTGCGATATACCCCATGTCCCACAGCGAATCGACGACCGGTGCCCGCGAAGCGCCTGATCGATGAAGATGTCGGTATAGAACGTAAAGGAAGATCTTGCTGAACGCCTGCACCCACGGGTACATCGCCATCATCGGAAAGGTAAGTCCCGAAAAGGTGAAGGCCAGCACCGAATAACCGCCGCCGATCGAGAGCGACAGGCGCAGGTTGCTCAGCAGCGTGACGATCAGTACGCCGATGGCCATGTAGGCCAGCACGAAGTCCACGAGTACGCTCATTCCCGGACGCATGTTTTCGATATGCGTCGTGGGCTTGGCCTTGACGGCGAAGGTACGGATGTCGAATCCGCCCTGCGTGCGGGTCGCCGACCACGTTGCGAAGTCGGCCTGCACGGCGATATAGGTCACCTCGAACTCCACGTCATACCCCAGCGCCGGCACGTAGCCGCTCATGCGGGTGCCGACCCGAATCGCGGGGAGCAGGGTCTCCTTGATGTTGAACGTCACCCACATGTCGCTCATGTCGAGGATCGCCACCACGGGATAGCCGCTGCCGACCAGCTCGCCCTGCTCGGCGATGATCGTCGAGATTTCGCCCGTAACGGGCGAATAGACCATCGCGTCGCTGATGTAGGATTCGACTTCGCTGACGGCTCCTTCGGCCTGACGGACACGGGCCGCGGCAGCCTCCCTTTGTCCTCCTTTGCGGGCGCCGTCCATGGCCAGATTGTACTGCGCTTTGGCGGCCAGCGCCGTGGCTTCCATGGCTTTGTAGTTGGCCGACGCTTCGTCCATCTTCTGTTCGGGGACTACGCCCCCTGCTCGTAGAGGTTTTTCACGCGCTCGTAGGTCTTGCGCGCCAGTTCCAGCCCGGCCTGCGCCTTCTCCCACATGTTCATGGCCGCTTCGATCTGCTGGATGCGGGCGCCGGCTATGGCGGCCTGATCCAACGCCGCGGCCGCGCTCTTGACCGCTTCGGCCTGCTGGAGCTTGGCTTCCAGTTCGGGCGTCGAGAGCGTGTAGAGCAGCTGCCCCTTTCTCCACGCGGTCGCCCTGCTCGACTTTCATGTCGTCGATGCGGCCCGGCACTTTCGACGAGGCCTTGTAGGTCGTGCACTCCACCGTGCCCTGAATCAGCGTCGGGGTCGATCTGCGGAGGTACCAGCTGATCAGTACGACCGACACGATGATGACCACGGCGGCCGCGATGATTCCAATGATGTTGCTGCGTTTCATATTTTTCGGTTTTTATTTTTTATCGAACAGAACGGGCCGTGCGTCGCTGCGGCGCGCATAGGCCGGGAATTCGTCGCTGATGCCTGCGGTTTCGAGCAGCTGCGCCAGCAGCAGGTCGAAATTGTAGGCCGCCTGCAGACGTTCGGTGCGCACTCCCGCGAGGTTCAGCTCGGCGTCGATCA
>VOFI01000995.1_pt1:0-22500 | contig 26000 bp, 26 predicted proteins | sample 5384131 | NCBI WGS metagenome assembly VOFI01 (sample SAMN12384728, study PRJNA508395) | human gut metagenome | isolation source: healthy gut H | host: Homo sapiens | reverse complement strand
AGCGTGGATCCTTCTACCCCACTCGTGCCGTAACACGGGTGGTTTGGGCTGTTCCGCGTTCGCTCGCCACTACTGGCGGAATCATTGTTATTTTTCTTTTCCTGCGGGTACTTAGATGTTTCAGTTCCCCGCGTTGGCTTACCGCTTGGCGGTATGGCCATTGCTGGCCGGGTTGCCCCATTCGGATATTTACGGGTCTAGGGCTATTTGCGCCTTACCGTAACTTTTCGCAGCTTATCACGTCCTTCTTCGCCTCCGAGAGCCTAGGCATCCTCCATGCGCCCTTGTTTACTTTTTCCGCGTCTTCCGGCTCTCTTTGGAGCCGGCGACGTTAGGGGTTGATATGGGTTTGCTTTGCTCGTTTACTCTTCTTTTTTCCATCATGTCAAGGATCTTTCGTGGAGAATAACGGATTCGAACCGTTGACCCCCTGCTTGCAAAGCAGGTGCTCTAGCCAGCTGAGCTAATCCCCCCTTTTACTACCTGCCCTCCGGCCTGGTAGTCCCAGGCAGATTTGAACTGCCGACCTCTACATTATCAGTGTAGCGCTCTAACCTACTGAGCTATAGGACTATTCTTCAAATCGTGCCTGCGGCGGGTTGTTTTCCTTTTTTTTATATTGAACGAAGCGTGTAGTGCCAAGAGAGAGCTTGGTCTTTTCCAGTCTTGTTCCAGGTGCTGCTTCTCCAGAAAGGGGGTGTTCCAGCCGCTCCTACCGGTACGGCTACCTTGTTACGACTTAGCCCCAGTTACCGGTATTACCTTCGTACGCTCCTTGCGGTTGCATGCTTCAGGTACTCCCGGCTTCCATGGCTTGACGGGCGGTGTGTACAAGGCCCGGGAACGTATTCACCGCGCCATGGCTGATGCGCGATTACTAGCGAATCCAGCTTCATGGAGTCGGGTTGCAGACTCCAATCCGAACTGAGACAGGTTTTCGGGATTCGCGCGTCATTGCTGACTGGCTGCCTTCTGTACCTGCCATTGTAACACGTGTGTCGCCCCGGACGTAAGGGCCGTGCTGATTTGACGTCATCCCCACCTTCCTCGCGGCTTGCGCCGGCAGTCTCGACAGAGTCCTCGGCTTGACCCGTTAGTAACTGTCGATAGGGGTTGCGCTCGTTATGGCACTTAAGCCGACACCTCACGGCACGAGCTGACGACAACCATGCAGCACCTCGCAGGTGACTATTGCTAGCTATATACTTTCATATATATTCCCCCTGCGTTTGAGCCCGGGTAAGGTTCCTCGCGTATCATCGAATTAAACCACATGTTCCTCCGCTTGTGCGGGCCCCCGTCAATTCCTTTGAGTTTCACCGTTGCCGGCGTACTCCCCAGGTGGAATACTTAACGCTTTCGCTGTACCGCTTACATTGTATCGCAAACAGTTAGTATTCATCGTTTACTGCGTGGACTACCAGGGTATCTAATCCTGTTCGATACCCACGCTTTCGTGCCTCAGCGTCTGTCGCACCCTAGCAGGCTGCCTTCGCAATCGGGGTTCTGCGTGATATCTATGCATTTCACCGCTACACCACGCATTCCGCCTGCCTCTTGTGCACTCTAGCTCGCCAGTTTCAACGGCACAGTCCGGGTTGAGCCCGAAAATTTCACCGCTGACTTGGCGTGCCGCCTACGCACCCTTTAAACCCAATAAATCCGGATAACGCTCGCATCCTCCGTATTACCGCGGCTGCTGGCACGGAGTTAGCCGATGCTTTTTCTTCGGATACTTGCAATACGCTACACGTAGCGTACTTTACTCTCCGACAAAAGAGGTTTACAACCCGTAGGGCCGTCTTCCCTCACGCGACTTGGCTGGTTCAGTCTGCCGACCATTGACCAATATTCCTCACTGCTGCCTCCCGTAGGAGTTTGACCGTGTCTCAGTTCCAATGTGGGGACCTTCCTCTCAGAACCCCTATCCATCGTCGCTTTGGTGGGCCGTTACCCCGCCAACTGGCTAATGGAGCGCATGCTCGTCTGTAACCAAAATTGCTCTCTTTAATGGACCCTCCATGCGGAGAGCCCATATTATGGGGTATTAGTCCGATTTCTCGGGTTATCCCCCTGTTACAGGTGGATTGCATACGTGTTACTCACCCGTGCGCCGGTCGCCGGCAAAGGTATTGCTACCTCTCCGCTGCCCCTCGACTTGCATGTGTTAGGCCTGTCGCTAGCGTTCATCCTGAGCCAGGATCAAACTCTTCGTTGTATCTTTTCTTTTTCTTTATTATACCTTCGAAGCGTTACCTGACCGAATTGACTTCTTTCTCTCTTCTTTTCCTGTACTACACTTGCTTCTTCAATTCCTTCAATGAACTTCTCTCTAACGGCGGCCCCGTGGCCTCCCCTGTTTTAAGCGAAAGTGCTGCAAAAGATACTGCCTTTCTCTATTATAATCCAAATTTTTTCCAATGTTTTTTTGAATTATTTTTAAATAAAATATAACCATATAATATTCTGCATTTTACAGAATTATCTTTTATTGAATATTTTATTCCTCGCCTCTATTTTTATTATATAAATTCCTCGATCGACATTTATCGCTATTTGGTTTTTCCCCTTAGCAGCCACTGCATACAACACTTGCCCGGATAGATTGTAAACCGATATTCGTTCGAACCACAAAGAGTCGCTATTATAATTTGCCGTCCCGACACATATACGAGCGGATCACATGATCGAACAGATGTAACAGCCGAGATATCGGCGTAACGGCTCTCTGTGTACCGAAGACCAATTTGAAACAACATCTTTACATACCGAACGGACTTGATAGCCATACTCTGTCTGAGGAGAAAGCCCCTCTATAACATGGGTCGTAATATTCCCGACCTTTTCCTGAGAGAAAATATCCTTAACATAAGCTCCATAAGTAATCGAAGCATCATCGACAGCTACGTTTCCTTTTTCTTTATGTACATAAACGACTTTTACCGAAGTTACCTGCTCATCGATCGAAAAAGGTATATTCGGGATAATTCTTAGAAGTATCGACATATCGCAATGTATCAATAGCTGTCCAACTATTATCCGATTCTTTCTCAACAACAATGTAGGACCCCGTCCCGGAGGATGCAAAACGATACATAAACGAAACCTTTACTATACCCTCGTTGTACCGAGGGGTCTGTAAATATTCTCCCGTATTTTTCAATGCGACCGAAGGAGCCGACACTCCGCTACTTGCCGCAGATGTATAATTACCAGAAGCTGTTCCCTCCCAATTATCGGGCAGAGGTTTTCCGGACGAATCTACTTCGTCAAATCCCTCAGTATAAACATGTTGTTCACCGGTCTGTGTAAAACAAATTATCTCATAATTATCGGCTCCCTGAACTTCTTCCCAATTTATTCGGAAAGCACTATCGGTTATATCCGAAGCATCGAGCAACTGCGGCACAGCCAGAGAATCTGTCTCAAATTGCATGCTGTATGCGGCCTTTACTATACCCGAAGGTACAACAGCGCTCACTTGATAGGTGTAGCGAGTCAACGGTCGCAATTCGGTAAAACGATAGTTTTTGTACGAGCCCGATTGACTTATCGGTCTGTATATATTCCCGTTCGTCATCAAACTGCATACGAAAAAGCCCTATCCTCGAAAAATCATCTTTCGGAGACGATATCCACTCTTTCCCATTATATCGCGATGTAGGGTGTGTTATCTCGAACGGCGATACAACGTTTTATCTTGCCCCCAATAAGCTATTTCCCCGGCAACCCCCACTACATCAATTATTATACCATCGCGACAAAGCGCAACAGCATCATTCCCATTGAAATTGAGAGGCGAAGTTTCTCCCCCGGGAATAATCTGCGAAGCCTTAGCGATTAACTCCCCATCAGTCGATAGCGAATTTAATAATAAATAGGTCTCTCCGTTATTTAATATAGAAGGTCCTAACGGAGTATCGTTCACGAAAGAACCACTGCCATTAACCTCCATTCGCAAACTGTATGCAGAAAGGTCGACCGGGACTCCTGTTCCGTTATAGATTTCAATCGCTTTATTATACCCCGATCCTCGACATAAGCCGAAATAATCAAATCTCCGGCAGAGGTATTCCCCGACCAAAGAGAAACTTGGTAATCGATAGCTTCGGGGTAATTGATCCAATGTATCAAAGCCTCGGTGGCCGTAACATCGGATGCCGAGGTTTCTATAAACGAAGGGACTGAAACTACTTGTACCGGTATACGGTACGGGGTCAATGCCCCTCCCGAAATAATCACCGTATCGCGATATTCTCCTTTCCTCAGCTCTCGACACGATATTTCAACTGTACAACCATCGTGCACTTCTTGTGCCGACACTTCGTAATCGGAGAGTTCAAATATGCCTCCTATCGCCCATGAGAGAGACAAAGAAGAGGTGAGGTTGTTTCCCAATATATCAAGTTGTTCGCTTTTACTGTCACCCAACATAATCACCCCCATATCCATGATTTGATCCCCGACGAGGCAAAGCCAAGAAAGGGAGAGTCTCTGCGGGGAACCTGAACGGGTCTTCCCGATGAGCTCCCCCATATATACTCGACCAAATCGGGATAATCTATATAAGGATTTCGATTCCCCTGTATGGTATAAACCGAATCGTTCCTCGCCAACTCTCTTTCGCTCGGAGGGTCTTGCGAATGCCACTCCAACAGCATGTCCAACGCCCACTCTTTCCATACCGGATAAGTATTGTTATCGAGCATAGGCGACTGCCAATAGTCACACAAGTTTTCATAGGCCGTCACGACATAGAAATAGGCACGGGCAAAATCGCCCTTATACTCGTCGGCAGGTTCGAAGCAACGGTCGGTATAATCTACTCCCCAACCATTCTTTCCTACCTTCGAGACCCCATTGTCAAAGCCGGAAACTCCCTGACCTCACCCAACGGCAAATTGTTTTTAGCGGAATTGGCCGATCCGTCTGCCGGGAACAAATGATGCAAATCCCTATAAGCATTATTTTCATAAGCGCCCCACCAACTTTTCGGGAAAGAGTGCTCTATATGCATGCCCCCGACGGCATTAAAGCCATCGAAATAGCGTATTTCATCGGAATACCTGTCCCACACACTGCCATCTTCTTTACGGTCTGTTCGGGAGAAGCCCTCCCACGTGGCATCTTCCCCACTGCCGTAACCGAGTGTATGCATCGAACTTATTATCTCGTATAATGCAGTTTTCAACTCAGCTCCATGTTTTCCATCGGCCGCATAATAATAGCCCGCAGGAACTGTAGCATCGCCGAAATCCCAGAAACGAAACGCCCAATATCCCGAAAATTATCCGGGCACAATTTTTCATAGTACTCATAATACAGATTTTTAATCTCAACGCGAGCTATGCACTCTCACCGTATTTTGTAACGACGGAGATACAACCCTCACGATATAAATTCCTTCGGGCAACTCCCATTCGACCTCCTCGCTATGCAAAATCCGCGAGCCACACAAACGCCCGTCCATCGTATACCACGAGGCAACGGCATTCATCGGGGCATTGAGTATATGCAACACATTCCCAGAGGTAAATATCAAAACACGATCTGCCTCCATATCATCGACAGCAGCCGACCACGTAGAGACTGAAATCGTATTAGACACCGACTGAGCCTCTTCCCCGATATAGGAGTCACCGTATAATGATACTGCACAGCGGAGCTAAATCGGATACCATATATTCGTTTACATCTCCTACTCGACGGGGATATCCATCTAAAACAACAGGGGTAGAACCTCCGCCGCTTTTCACTTTAACGCTGTGCAAATAGACACGATGGTCTTTTTTCTGCTTTGAACGTAATCTTCGATGGCTTCGTCCCTCCTTTGAAAGGAATTGTTTTCGTCACCGTCCCTTCCGGCAACGATATTTCATCGACAGGTTCATCATCTACCAGAATATACAAAACCGAATTATCGGTTGTTCTGTAAAGGCGATGCCTCCACTGTTATAGACACATCGTCTGCCGACAAATCGACCACCGGAGAAATGGCGCTACCATCATCACTACCCGAACCTAATCGTAATTTTCCCGATTCAACAGCAGTATATCCCTCATAGGTCCACGAACCGGACTTCGACGAAAACGTCACGTCCAATATGTCCTTCTCAGGAGCACTCGACGAATAGTCGTCGTACCACACATTCAATTCATAATCGGTTGCTTCCGATTTCGGAGTCCAAACCGCCACAAAAGAATTTTTCGTAATATCCTTCGCCGGCAATGCGACAAAATCATCGATAGCCTGTCCTTTCAAATTAACGATAATCGGAGACTTTAATCCACCTCCCGATATTTCCAAAACAGCTTCGTGCGAGCCTACTACCGAAGAACGATAGGCTAACTCGACAGTCGTTCCATTATTAACCTCATCGGCTGTAAGTTCCCGACGATTCACCGAAAAGCACTCACTATCATCGCCTCCTACTTCAACCGAAACAGCACTCTCGATATTACGTCCTCTAACAGACAGTTGAACCGTTACCGGTGAAGAACTATTCACCGAAGCGATTCCCATATCGACAGTCGATCCGTTTCGAGGAGCCTCGATATACGGAGCATCTCCTCCATCTGGCATAAAGGGGATATTACGACTGTCTCCAAAGATGAGATCGACCAATTCGGGATAATCGATAAACGGGTTCCGATTTCCTTGACGCGACTCATAGACAGCTTCATTTCTATCAATTCTTTTTTTGGCTAACGGGGTCTTGTTCGTGCCAACGAAGTAACATATTGAGTTGCCAATCGATAATATGAGGATAATTAGAAACAAATATACTTCCCCAATTCGTTATACGGTTTTTTGATACCGAGTAGCAAAGTAGAAATAAGTACGCGCAAAATCTCCTTTATATTCATCGTTCGGCTCGAATACCGTACCCGAATAACCGGGAGTCACACATTTCCCCATTTGGAAAATCCATTTTTCGAGCTCGATGCGCCAGAGCCTACCTCTCCAAACGGATTATTACTACGCATTCCATTTATTTTTCCATCGGTTGGATAGACATGCCACACATCGGACTTCATAGGCGACTGCTCACTAAACCAGCTTTTAGGAACCGAGTGCTCCCTGTTATAGCAATCGCCTTCAACCCCATATGTGCCACATTGATCGGTTCCAAAAGTATAGTTCGTTATATCGGAATACATATCCCACACTTTCCCATCGGAACGTCTGTCTGTCGTTTTATAAAGATTCCACAAGCCATTATAACCTACATCGGTTGCATCGTTTAAGATGGTAGACAAACTTTTTTGCAAATCCTCACCGCTTTTTCCAACAGCATCATCATAATATCCGGCAGGAATCTCTGCAAATACAAAGAACGGAAACAAGCAAGTCAAAACGACAAGCAACAAACAGTTACGTGAAATACAGTTCATTATCTATTATTTAAGTTATATTTTTAGAAAAGGGACGTAAAGATAATAATAAAAATATCAAAACCGTTTTAAAATCGATGGATTTCACAAAAAACAACAAAGCCGACTATCTATTAAGATGTCGGCTTCTATCTATAACTAACCTGTTCTTTCAATCTATCCCTGAATCGAGCACTCCCGAAAAGCCTCGTTTTTTATCTTTCCAAATCTGATACCTATAAACCAAGCAAGTCGTCACAAAATAAACTCCTGTTAGAATCCATAACATCGTATAGGCATGACGCACATCATAAATACCAGCCCCGGCCGTATTCATACGTACAAAGCCTTCTATTCCCCAAGTAGACGGAATGAGAGCACCCAACCACTTCCAGTACTCCGGCATGGCATAACGAGGCCATGTAATACCCGATATGAACAAAAATATAACCGAAGTAAAGACAAACAACAAGAAAGAACTTTCGCGTTCTCGAACAAATATAGATAGCGTCATTCCAAAAATATAGAAGATAACAAGAACGGAACGGCAAAAGAATAAATTTCTACCTGACTACCTATCTGCGGATATTTAAAAGCCACGGAATAAAATGTAATATGTATGCCGTACATAAAATATACAAGCTAAAATAGCACAATGATTTGCCTATCACCAAATGCAATACATTATTGTGCATATGTTCTCGTCCACTGTAAAACAGGTGTAACTGTCGATGTTCATAAATTCCCCCAGCCATCATACCAATTCCCAAAATAAGGCTCTGCTGTAAAATCAACACCAATATGGCAGGCAACAAAAACGATGCCAAACCCGACTCTGGATTATACAAATTAATAGAGCTATACGGAATGGGTTGTGTCGCTACATTGATTTGTTCCTGCGTGGCTCCACCCAAAGCCTGAGTCTGTAACTTTCCTACGAGGTTCATCGTCACATCGGTCAACGCAATTAAAAACCTTTGTAATTCAAAGAGAATACTCATATCCGAATAGAACGAAACGACACTTTGTTCACCTCGCTCTATTTTTCGACTGAAATCTTCCGGAATAAACAATATTCCATAACAATGCTTTTCATACATCATGTGCTTCGCCTCGTCCATATCGGCACAATACGAAACGATATGCGCATTCGGTGTCGCGTCCATCTCACGAGCGAGCTCCCGGCTCAAAGGGGTACGGGCATTATCCACGACGACCATAGGCACTTCCCTCACTACCTCAGGGTTATACACTGCGCCATATACAATCGGATAAGCGAATGGTAAAGCAAAGAAAAACAGCACGATTCCCAAATCATGAAAAACAGCACGGTATTCCCGCCGCCAAATGTAATAAATGTCGGACAAACCTATTTTTATAGAATGAAACAATTTCATATCATTTTATTTTTTTACATCACGGTACATATACTTGACGCATCAAAGCCTTTTTCAACCGGGGTAACAACGGAGTGGATGCCACCGCAAACAAAAAATCAATGCGACATAATGTACACGCGAATAATAAAGAGGTATTCCATTCAATGCCTGATCTACATAAATCAAAAAAATAATGCCGTACAGGCAATACATACGAGATAGCTTGGAACGGCAAATACATAGCCGGCACAGGGAAAGAAAATCCCGCGATAGAAAGAGACAAGACTCCCACCAAACCACCGACACTCAACCCAATTCTTAACGAAGGCGCAAAACACATAATAATTACCGCAAAACTCTGTGAAGCGACAACCAACAAGAACATCGCGAAAAATCATGTGCCAAATGCTGTTATGCATCGGGAAATGCAAATAACCGTATAGCAACGACAAGTATAAAAGCCCCATCGAAAAAAAATATGATCGTTTGGGGAATGAGTTTACCTGTAATAGCAATAATAATCGAATCGTCGGCAGTCCGCAACCATTCTCTCGACGTGGCTCGTTTCATCTCAGATCCGATACTGAAAACCGTAACCAACAGAATCATCAATTGCAATAACCCGGGAAGAAAAGAATTATTCAGATAAACCGAATAGCTAATCCACGGATTGCCCAACGCATGCATATCCGTCGCTATCGGCTGCAACTTAGCCATAATCTGTGACTCCTCGGCTCCCGCAGAAAGTAATACTTGGCGCACGACTGCACCCGAAGCTAACACCGACATGGTTTTGAAACTTTTATATAGCAGCGACGCAGGAATGTAATAGGCATCATTCGTATAAAAAAGAAATTTCGGGTTGACGACCGGCGATAGCCTTCGCTTCAAAATCCTCAGGAATAATCAAAAATCCGAAAATATCACCCGACTGCATCAACTCCCCGAGCCTCGGTAAAGCTATTCAACTTATAGGCAACATCGACCGACTCCTGAGATCCAAGTTGTTGAATAAAATTCCCTAGACGTAGAGGTATGGTCGTGATCGACAATCGCTACCGGAATCTTATGAGGTAACCCTTCGTGCATCAAGGAAAGCAGGAATATGCAACTGAATAGCGGCGCTCCTACCATACAAAGTACATAGATAGGACGCGAAACCAGTTGTTTCAATTCCCGGACAATAGTAGCCCAAAGCCCCGTTTGATATTCCATTCGTTCTGACATATAGACATTCTCGAAGTTACAGAACTTCCATTTTATTTTTTATCTCTTTTCAACAATACCGACATTCCCGGACGTAGATTATCGACCGGTTCGACCGGACGGGCTTTCACTTGGAAAGTTTTGGCATCGTATTGCCCGGTAACTTTCGTAGCGCGCCATACCGCATAAGATCCCATATCCCGAATATAAAATACTTTCAAAGTCACTTCCTTATTTTCCAATGCCGGAATTATGGCCTGTACTTCGGCTCCCATAGTCAAATTTTCTAACAAGTCTTCCCGAACATTGAACGAAACCCACATATCGTCGAGTTTCAATACATTCATAATCGGGGCTCCTAAACTCACCAATTCCCCCACATTCGGAAAAATATCGGAAATTTCCCCGTCGGTAGGAGCCGTCAGATAAGAATCCGACAAAATAGACTCGACCTCTGCGACACTACCTTGTGCGGCGGCGACCATAGCGGCAGCGGCAGCCTTATCCTCGGCCTGCGCACCGGCCTTTGCCATTTCATATTGCGATTTAGCCGCACTTTCAGTAGCGACCATTGCTTTATAAGCAGCCTCGGCTTCATCGCGTTTTTGTTCCGAAACTACTCCTTTCTTATACAACGACTGCATACGCTCATACGTCTTCTTGGCGATCGTTAAGCCGGCTTGAGCCTGTTGCCACATATCATAGGCAGAATTCAACAGTTCCACGCGCGTACCACTGTCCACCTTTTTATTCTGAGCCTTAGCTACGGTTTCCATAGCCTCGGCCTGTGAGAGTTTCGCCTCTACCAACGAAAATGAATATGTACCAATGTATCCCCCGCCAGAACATGCTGTCCCTCCTCTACCATGAACTCGACCACTCGGCCGGGCAACTTTCCTGAAACCCGTACTTGTGTCGCTTCGGCTTGCCCTTGAATAATTTGGGGCTCCGGTTTAAGCAAGAATAATCCGATCAAGGCCAAAACAACTATAATGACAATCAAAGCAATGAGGCCTACGACCAAACTGCGCTCTTTCTTTTCTCTTAGATTTTCCATTGTAAATCTGTTTTTGCTATTTTTATATTTTCTATTTTCAATATTTCATAGTGCCCAAAGCCTTAGCCAAATAAACCTCGCAAAGTCGGGTATCGATTTCGGCATCTATTTTTTTCCGATTGGGCTTCGAGCCATGCTGTTTGAGCTTCAAGAACATTTGTCGTCGTAAGTACTCCCTCTTGAAATCCAAGTTGCGCATTCCTCAAATTTTCATCGGCTTTCTCCAAATTTTTCACAGCCATTTTATAAGTTCTATAAGCCTCCGAAGTTTTAAAAAGCCGCTTGACTTACCTGCAATTCTATCTTTTCTTTCACGTCGGCCAATTCCAACTTGGCAACAACCGCTTCACTCTTAGCGGCACGAATCTTATTGTAGTTCTTTCCCCAATGAAGGATTGGAATATTGAGCATTACTCCCACGCTGAACATACCGTCGAACTCGTTTTTAAATCCGTTAAATACGTTGGGATTGGTAAAAGAATAAGTCCCTACCAAAGCCAACTTGGGTAACATATCGGAAAGAGCCAAGTTTTTCTTCTTTTCATAGATTTTCGCCGCATAATTAAGACTCAACACTTCGTTCCGATTTTTAAAAACCTCCTCCATATTATACGACAACGGAGCCTCCTGCGGAGCTACACGCTCCAACGATTCATCTTCAAGCGTAAATATAGAATTGACCGGCAACCCGCAGATTTGAGCCAAAGCCATACGCGACAAAGCCAATCCGTTATCGACCTTAGCAAGGGTTATCTGAGCGGCATTCAACTTCACGGCTACGGTCAATCCGTCCGACTGAGTCGCAACTCCTTCGGCTATCATCTCTTGTACATGCCGGTTCAACGTATCGAGTAAAGCAGTATAACTCTCGGCCAGTTTTCTCTTATGAACGAGAGAGACCACTTGCCAATAAGCCTCATCTGTCTGATAAATAATTTCCTTCTCGGCCGTATTCTTCTGCGACACCGCCAACTTCTCGGCATATCCGGCAATATCGTTCAATGCCTTTATCTTACCCCCATAAAAATAGGTTGCGTCAGTGTCACCAACCCAGCATACACATTATGTACATCGAACTCGAAAGCCTCCTTCGGGATCATGGCGACAGTCGACGGTATAGGCTGCCCGTTGTTCAATATAGGTTGCCCGGTCGCCGGGTTAGTTACCACATTATACTTGTATTCTTGACTGGCTAAATCGAATGTCTTTGTAGGCAAATATTGGTCGGACTCCAAAAGCGATATCGACTTTTGATTATACATATAAGACCCGGTAAAATCTATTCCCGGGAAATAAGCTCCCCTAGCCGATTTTTTTTGTATAGCCTGCCCCTTTCACCTTTTCTTCGGCTATACGTAGTTGCTTATTATTCTTTAATGCCATCTGTCGGCAAGAATCGAGCGAAACCGGTTGTTGTGCCGAACCCATCAGAAAAGATAACAAGAAGGCTGCTAACAATGCCCTCCCTGCCCATATGCTTCCATTTATTTTCATACGCTTCTATTTATCTTTTACTTTGCTTTAACGAAACTAATACTTGCTTTGCTTATAGTTGCATAAACAATTTTTTTCTTAAAAAAATAATGCACCCGGCATTACACCGCAAAAATACGCCGAGTTTAGCATTAAACAAATATTTAAAGATTTTAGTTTTCTATTTTTACTATTTTTTAAGAATCGGCTTTGAATTTTTCCACGCTGTATTCGAAAGCTATTTTCGAAAGCATTTTTCATGAACGAAAAAAAACTCAATAACCAAACGATAGAATGCTACCGAAAATATACTTCATAAGATACATAGAAGAATCATCTCTCTACACAAAATATCGACTGAGTCGATATTTTCTCCTTTTATACCTCTAACCCCTCAATCAAAGATTATATGATTTTTTCAACCCCCTCGCCCTGCGGGCTCTTCCCCTATTGCTGCGCGACACAGGGGGAGAGGGCTAAAACTCACTTCGGAGATTTCAATAGAGGAGAGGAGTTGAATAATCTGGTACTAACTATGAAGTGAAATGTTTCCGGTTAGGTTCAACTTGTTCAATTTTTTTGGGGCACTTCACAAATGAATAGAGGATCACTTTTAAAGTCCTCCTCTGTGTTTTGCACGGCAAAATATAGGGAGGTGGCACGTAGTGACGGAGGGGTTAAATTTTTCAAGAATCTATTCGGCCGCTTTTTAACCATTCATCAAGAAGACAGGAATACACTTATCGACAAGAGATTCATCGCTAAAATTCAAGTCTGCCTCCCCACAAATTATCGACTGAACCACAGCTTTACCCATACTTTCACATCGGCCCGATTCTCCAAACAAATACAGAGGCGGAAGCTATTGTTTCAAAGTGAACGAACGAGTCCCTATCATATAGTTATCGGCAAAGATATCCACGCGATACTCCCCGGGATATAAAAATTCTTCCACAGCCCAATACATTGTCACGTCATTCAATTCTTCACCTGTATATTCAATCAATTTTCGGCAAGAATAATTTATTTCACGATCTTCAAAAGGAAATACATCGGCCCTATCCTTCACCAATACATCTCCATCGGGTTTTACAATACGGGCATAAATATATTTCTCACCGACTTCGGCCGTTACATTTTTGGCTATGGAGAATGTTATCTTTATTTTATCGGTTTTTTTATTTTTTTGCAGTCTTTCCTCTCGAATCTATCGGAGTCACCACAATACCTACGGCATCGAGCTTTGCCGCTAATGTTACCTTTTCGGTCAATTCCTCTCGTTCTTGTTTCAATTGACTTGCTGTTTGCGCTACCTCTCTATACCGCCGGGTCACCTTCGCATTCTCTTCCCGCAACTGCTTATTGGCGACATTCAACGAATCGATTTGCATCACATAATGACGCATAATTCCCCGCAGCGTAGTCAACTCCCGCTTTAATTCCTCAATACGAGCCGAACTCGTATTTTTCACAGTCCGCAACTCTTCCAACAATCGTTGAACTTTCACCTTCTCGGCATCGAGCTTTTCGATCAACGAGTCGTTATTGAACATCATCTTCTGCCCCTCGAACTGATCGTACTGGGCAGCCAAATCGCTATATTCTTTTTCGAGCTCGCTCCGCTGTTTGTCTATCTCCACTTGCTCCTTGAAATCGGACATTTCTTTATGTTGCATGTATATGAAAATCCCGGTTCCCAACAATGCGACGACCAGAACAGCGATAACAACCCATACCAAATTACTCCTTTTCATAATATACAGAAGCTTATTTTTTCTTGCAAAAGTAAATCATTATCGAATATCAATCAAGAACAGACAGATTATTTAAGTTATAAATGTTAAATTATATTCTTCCTCAAATTCGAAAAAGGAATCATGCAGCTCTTCATTTCACCAAAGAAATATTGGAAGGACAAAATCTTTTTGTCATAAAAATAATTAAGTTAACACCGTTGCAAGCTATTTTCCCTATCTTTGTGAAATCTTAGATAAGTTATGCACCTAAGCGATTATGGGAAAAAAATAATTGATTTTTTCAAAAAGCACCCGATAATCAAAACGTTAGTATTGATGATTATCGTTTTTTTCTGCTGATAGCACTCACTCTATACGGGTTAAAGCTATATACACGGCACGGGAAAGCGGTCATTGTCCCCGAGGTCAAAACAATGATTTTACCCGATGCTCTACGCATTCTCGATCGGGAAGGATTTCGGTACGACATAATAGACTCTCTGTTTATCGACGGTGCGGTTCCGGGTAGTGTCATCGAACAGACCCCTGCTGGTGGCAGCAAAGTAAAAGACGGTCGAATTATTTATCTATCGATCAACGCTTACTCCCCCAGAATGATTTCTTGTCCAAAAGTCTCCGATATGTCTCTTCGCCAAGCTCTTTCCACCTTAGAAAGTGTAGGGTTGACAGATATTAAAACACAAAACGTACCATCGGAATACCCCGATCTCGTTACCGGTATACAATACAAAGGCGAAAACCTCGAACAAGGAGATAAAATTCCTGCGGGAAGTTCCTTAACTTTACTTGTGGGAGACGGCGTACCCGAAGAATATCCCGACTCGACGATCGACGAGATTCCACAAAATGCGGAAGAAGCACCTCTCACCGATGAAAGTTGGTTTAACTAAACAATTTCGAATGCAATGAACACTTGCGACGAAGACATAGAAGCCGATGACAAAATCATCGCAGAAGAAGGTGAGCGGGAATTGTATGAACACTTCCGGTTCGTGGCAGACAAAGGACAAAATCTATTACGAGTAGATAAATTTCTCGTAGCACGTCTCGAAAGTTCTTCCCGTAACCGGGTACAACAACAGGCAGCCGAAGCTGGCTGTATTCTCGTAAACGGGAAAGCGGTCAAGTCGAACTATCGCGTAAAGACCGCTCGATGTCGTGTCTGTCGTCATGGATCGACCCAGATACGAATTCGAGATCATACCCCAAAACATACCGCTCGATGTCGTATACGAAGACAAAACCGTCTTGGTTGTCAACAAACCGGCAGGATTGGTCGTACACCCCGGACACGGGAATTATAGCGGGACACTGGTAAACGCACTGGCGTACTATTTCCGGATACCCCCCGACTATGATGTAAGCGATCCCCGTTTGGGATTGGTACACCGTATCGACAAAGACACTTCCGGATTATTAGTCATAGCTAAGACTCCCGAAGCCAAAACAAACTTGGGATTACAGTTTTTTCCATAAAACTACCCAAAGGCAATACGTAGCTTTGGTATGGGGTATTATGGAAAAAGACGAAGGAACGATAACCGGAAATATCGGTCGTAGCCTCAAAGACAGATTACAAATGACCGTATTTCCAGAGGGAGACTTCGGCAAACATGCGGTAACTCATTATAAAACCTTAGAAAGATTGGGATATGTTTCTATCGTCGAGTGTAAGCTCGAAACTGGGCGGACACACCAAATCAGGGTACACATGAAACATATCGGACACACTCTTTTAACGACGAACGTTACGGGGGGAGACCAAATTCTCAAAGGGACGACTTTTACCAAATACAAACAATTTGTACAAAACTGCTTTGAAATTTGCCCTCGGCAAGCAAACCTACACGCCAAAACTCTCGGATTCAAACACCCTGTAACAGGAGAAGAGATGTTTTTCGATTCCCCCATACCGCAAGATATGACTCTGCTGTTTGACAAATGGCGTAATTATACGGCCAATCGAGATATATAAAACATAAGAATAAAAACAATAGACGGTTCTATACCTTAAAAATATTAATGTTATGGAATGCCCAAAAGAATTTGACGATATTCGACCTTTTTACGACAGTGAATTTCACGACAAAATGAAAGTTCTGGTTACAGAACCCGGATTCGAGCACGCTGTTCGTTACGTACTCCGCGACATTAACTACGAACTATTCTGCCAAGAATTGTTGACTATCGACAACAAAAAAGACTTTCAATTACTGGTTATGCGCTCTTTCCTAGAAGGGCTAACTCAGAAAACCACCAAAGGACTTACCGGGAACAATCTCGATGTACTCGATAAGGCAAAAAAGCTACACATTCATGTCCAACCATTGCGACATTGTGCTCGATGCCTCTCTACTCAATCTGCTACTCATTCGAAACGGAATAAAAACCAGTGAAAATAGCCATCGGAAACAATCTGCTCATATACGACTGGATATCCGATTTAGTTCGGCTCAACAAGAGTTTTATCGTCAAACGAGACGTAGGCGTGCGCCAAATGCTCGATGCCGCCCGACAGCTATCGGGATACATACATTTCGCTATAACGAAAAAAACGAATCGGTATGGATAGCCCAACGGGAAGGCCGTTCGAAAAGATTCCGACGACCGCACACAAGAATCTCTCATTAAAATGTTAGGCATATCCGGAGAGGGAGACCTCATCAATAACTTAAAAGAAATAAACATTGTTCCGGTCTCCATATCCTACGAATATGACCCCCTGCGACTATCTCAAAGCACACGAGTTCCTGCTCAAACGAGACAATCCCGATTTTAAAAAAATCCCAAAGGGACGATTTGCACAGCATGGAAATAGGTCTGCTCGGCTTCAAGGGGCGTGTACATTTTCAAATATCCCCGTGCATCAACGACGAACTCGACAAATTATCGGCAATCGACGAAAAATCGGAATTACTGGCCAACATACTCAAAGTAATAGACAAGGCCATTCATACCAATTATAAAATATATCCCGGTAATTATATCGCTTACGATATTCTCGACGGACAGAAACGTTTCGCCGACCGTTACACAAATAAAGACCAAACCACTTTTGCCAATTACCTGAACTCACAATTGGCAAAAATCCCCAACGTAACGAGTAAAGACAAAGACTTCCTGACAGAGCGCATTCTCTCCATGTATGCCAATCCATTGAAAAATCAATTGATAGCATTAGGGCAAGAAGCCTGAATGACAACACAATAAGGGAACGATGAGTGTTGCGTTGAAAACACTCATCGTTTCTTTCTCAACATTCGATAAAATTATATGCGGTTACCCCTTCTTCTCATTTTACTTCCACTGTTGGCTCTATCGGCCGATTTCTATATCTTTCGACGCAACTTTCGTCATAAATCTAAATGGATAAAAATTCTTTGGTGGGGCCTTTCCTTAGTCACTCTCCTTCTCGTGTGTATAGGGGTGACGGGGCTATTCGCTTTTCCGGGGAAGCTCGATATAAATATCTCCATGTGGATATTCTATATTTTTCTTCTTGGTCTACATGCCCAAATGGTTTTACTCCATATTTTCTTTATTCGATTACGTCCCTCGTCTATGGAAAAGGAAGAAAGGGAAATGGGGTCACATGATCGGTACGGCATTAGCCCTGTATGTCATCGGGTCCATGCTCTACGGCGCATTCTATGCCCGACAACACCCCATATATAATTACAGGACAATCTCTTTTCCCAATTTGCCGGAAGACTTCGACGGATACCGCATCGTCCAATTCTCCGACCTTCACCTCGAAACTTTGGGCTCCGCAGCCAATTACTTGCCCCGATGGATAAACCGCATTTATCAACTACACCCCGACCTTATCGTTTTTACGGGAGACCTCGTCAACCGCCGAGGAAACGAACTGCCTCCCTTACATGAACGAACTTTCCCGTCTCTCCGCGCCCGATGGGTATATTCTATCTTGGGGAATCACGATTACGGCGACTATTTCCATTGGGGAAACCCCGAAGAAAAAGAACAAACACTCCGTTCGCTCATCGTCGACGAGGAAAAAATGGGTTGGACGATGTTGAACAATCGTTCGGTATTTCTTCACCGGGGAAACGACAGCATCGCCCTTATCGGTGTTGAAAATTGGGGACTTCCACCTTTCCCGCAATACGGGAAATTGGATCAGGCATATTCCTCGTTGAACGATTCGGTTTTCAAAATACTGCTCTCTCACAACCCGCTGCATTGGAAACACGAAGTTATTCCACACTCAAACATCGACCTCACTTTATCGGGACACACCCACGCCATGCAGCTGAAATTAGGCTGGAAAGGATTTGAATATTCTTTTGCCGAACCCTTGTATCCCGAATGGAGCGGTCTATATACCGCCCCCGATAAACATCAAATGTTATACGTCAATGAAGGTATCGGTTGTGTATTCCTTCCCATGCGAATCGGCGCCCGCCCCGAAATCACGATTATAACATTAAAGAAAGAATCATGAATACATCGATATACAAGCTCCTGTCACAATCACTGGGTTTTACCGAGAAACAAATCGAAAAAACAATCGAACTGCTCGACAGCGGAGCCACTATTCCTTTCATCAGCCGTTACCGCAAAGAGGCTACCGGTTCCCTCGACGAGGTACAAATAGGTAATATCAAGGAAGCATACGATAAACTATGCGAAACCGAAAAACGAAAAAATTTATCATTTCGACAATCGAGGAACAAGGAAAGTTGTCGGAAGAGTTGAAACAACGCATAGATTCTTGTTGGGACATTACCGAGCTCGAAGATATATACCTACCCTATAAACCCCGTAGAAGAACCCGTGCAGAGATAGCCCGGGGACACGGATTAGAGCCCCTCGCCAAAATCATCATGGCGCAAAAAAGCGAAAAGATAAAAACGAGTGCCGCCCGATTCGTTACTCCCGAAATCCCCGATGAGCAAACAGCGGTCGAAGGAGCTTGCGACATTATCGCCGAATGGGTCTCCGAGAACGAACGAGCCAGAAATACCATTCGGCGTTGTTTCGAGCACAGCGCTGTCGTCCATGCAAAAAGTCATTAAAGGGAAAGAAATCGAAGGCGATAAATACCGCGATTACTTCGAATGGAGCGAACCGTTACGACGTTGTGCTTCCCATAAAATCTTAGCGGTGAGACGAGGAGAAAATGAAGGTATTCTCAGAGTTTCTATTACCCCCGACGACGATACAGCGATAGAACGGTTACAACAAATATTTATCAAAGGCTCAGGAGAAACGTCGAACCTTGTCGACAAAGCGATAAAAGATAGTTATAAAAGACTTCTGCGCCCTTCCATAGAAAGTGAATTGCCGCCGCCTCAAAAGAAAAGGCAGACAACGAAGCTATCCGAATTTTTGCGGAAAACGTGCGACAATTACTTTTAGCACCACCATTAGGACAAAAACGAGTATTGGCCATAGACCCGGGATTTCGGACCGGCTGTAAAGTAGTTTGTCTCGACGCTCAGGGAAATCTACTACACAACGAAACCATATACCCTCACCCGCCTCGTCAAGATTCGGCAGGAGCGGCACGCAAACTCACACAGCTGGTAGAAAGCTACAAAAATCGAAGCTATCGCCATCGGAAACGGAACTGCCGGACGGGAAACGGAACAATTCGTCACAAACCTCCGTTACGACCGCAAGATACAGGTCTTCGTCGTCAGCGAAAGCGGCGCATCTATCTATTCCGCCTCAAAAGTAGCTCGGGAAGAATTTCCCGAACACGATGTGACGGTGCGTGGTGCTGTATCTATCGGTCGCAGACTCATAGATCCGTTGGCCGAGTTAGTCAAAATCGACCCGAAATCTATCGGGGTAGGACAATATCAACACGATGTCGACCAAACCAAACTGAAAAAATCGCTCGACCGAACGATTGAATTTTGTGTAAACTCCGTGGGGGTAAACGTAAACACCGCCAGCAAGCACCTGCTCACTTATATATCGGGATTAGGTCCTCAACTCGCTCAAAACATAGTCGATTATCGCAAAGAGAACGGAGACTTCGCCCGAAGAACCGACTTGCTCAAAGTACCCACATGGGGCAAAGCGTTCGAACAAGCCGCCGGGTTCCTTCGTATTCCCCATGCACAAAATCCACTCGACAATTCTGCCGTCCACCCGGAACGATATCCCATCGTAGAAAAATGGCGGACGATCTGAACTGCAACCGTAAGCGATCTGATAGAAAACAAAAGAGATGAAAAAAACAACTCGACCTCAAAAGCATCTTCTATTTTACAAACGGTAGCTTGTGGAAGCATAAAAAGCCCCAACTACCTCAATGCCGTAGTTAAAATATTCACCGATACTGATCATCAAGAAACTTTCCACATGATGTCTTAAAACGATGGAGAAGACACACGGCCGTACCCCCGAATCGAAACTTTCCGGTAAAATTCCATTAGACATCGACATCGTTGTCTGGAACGGAGAAATAATCCGCCCTCAGGACTGGAAACAAGATTCTTCCAGACAGGACTTAAAGAACTGGAACAAATGACTTGAAAACCTTTCTATACACTTGATCGTTTAACTCAAAATATCATTCATTATGAAAACAATCGAAGAAACTTTACTGAACCGCACATCGGTCCGTCGCTACGAATACGATAAGATACAAATCCGAGACACTCGATTTCATCTATCGTGAGCCATCGCGAATACCCCGACAAGTTACAACGGCAACAATTTCGGTAATAGCTATCGACGATCAATCCATTAAAAGAAGAGCTTTTACGCCATTACAAACCAAAACAAATTAAAACTTGCGCCACCTTACTGGTATTCTGCGCCGACTATCATAAAAAATTGACATCTTTCTGGCACAAAAAAAGGAATCGACAATCCTCATTTCCGAGAATACGCTCGACGGCGTTATGGTAGGGAATCATCGATGCTGCCCTTAGCCATGCAGAATGCGGTAGTAGCGTCAAGCCGCCGGACTCGGTAGCTGCTGCAGTTGGCGCTCGTACAGCCAATCCGAGAAAAAATAGCCGGAAAATTTAAAATTACCTGAAGGTACGCGTTTGTTTGTGCACTCACATTGGGCATACCCAGAGAATCACCCGACTTAAAGCCCGGGCAACAACCGCTATCATTAGTCATACACCACAATCATTACCGTACTGACGATATGGTCTTGAGCTTCCTCGAACAATACGATCGAACCATATCTCGAAGAGGTAATCGCCACCGCAGCGGAACGACCTCCGAAAACGACCGGTGCGCCCATATTTGCATTTATTACCGGGATAGCTTTGGGCTTCTGACATGGAAGGCTATTTGAACAAACAAGGTTCAAACTCCCGTTCTCCGATAAGAAATAATAATATTATATATACTATAATAGAGGGAAAGAGAAATCACAATCAGATTTTTATGTATATCTTTGAAGCCGATTACAAATAAAACGGTTTCAAAAGATATACGAATCATCAAAACCCATACTTTACTATGAAACCAAAGCCATTCTCAGTTCCTTATTAGCCCGCATAGTAACGACATTATCTGCCCAACAATGCCAGCCTATTGGTCGAAAGTGCACAGTTAATCAAAAATGATTATTACAAATACAACATACAGGGCAAAGACATATCGGAAAGAACCATATCCAAGATAAATATCGCCAGTTATCGACTCTCAATGAAAACAGCCATGCCGTTTATGATACCCCGAACGCTGGTTTGCCTGGTTCTGATTATAAGCCGAGAGAACCTCACCTTCTCGAATAAGTTGCATTTTCTCAAGTAACGACACAAATCGTCGAGACAAACGAATTGGGCACGATAAAACGGCTTGTCAATTTCGACAAACTGAGGTCTCGTTACCTGAAAGCCGCCGAAATGACGGCCGAAGCATTGAGCGCCCAACAAGGTTCCGGAAGCGCAAAAAGATTCCTCTTCCGGTTTTTCTCAAACTACCCTGTCCAAACAGATGGGCGGCGACCGTCGTAGTATCCACCGCACTCGAAGAACTATCCTTTCTACTCTACTATCACGGTTGTAAAATGGTTTTGACGAAGAATATCAAATCGAAGAAAATTTCCCACTTTCTCGGTGGTGCAATCTCAAAGGTATGAGAACATCGAATAAGTCGATCCTGAAAACGGGTCCGTATAGCCAGCGACGCAGGTAAATACCGACCTGCTATAAAAGCAATTATAGAAACCTACAGAGAGCAATCTACCCAAAGAAGACAGAAAACCGATTGACAGTTCTCAAATTCCGATTATTATGGCCCAAGATCAAAA
>VOFI01000991.1_pt1 | contig 26000 bp, 23 predicted proteins | sample 5384131 | NCBI WGS metagenome assembly VOFI01 (sample SAMN12384728, study PRJNA508395) | human gut metagenome | isolation source: healthy gut H | host: Homo sapiens | reverse complement strand
GATCGTGGCGCTCGACCAGAAGATCCAGGTCGTCATCCTCGATTTCGACGACGCCAAGAAGCGTATCGCACTGGGCCTGAAGCAGCTCACGGCGCATCCGTGGGAGGCGCTCGACCAGAACCTCAAGGTCGGCGACAAGGTCAAGGGCCGCGTGGTCGTGATGGCCGACTACGGTGCATTCGTGGAGATCGCTCCCGGTGTTGAGGGTCTGATCCACGTGTCGGAGATGTCGTGGAGCCAGCACCTGCGTTCGGCGCAGGAGTTCATGAAGGTCGGCGACGAAGTCGAGGCTGTCATCCTGACGCTCGACCGCGAGGAGCGCAAGATGTCGCTGGGCATCAAGCAGCTTACGCCCGATCCCTGGGAAAATATCGAAACCAAGTATCCCGTCGGCACGAAGTGCACGGCCAAGGTGCGCAACTTTACCAACTTCGGTATCTTCGTCGAGATCGAGGAGGGTATCGACGGCCTGATCCACATTTCCGACCTGAGCTGGACGAAGAAGGTAAAGCACCCCGGCGAATTCACGTCGGTGGGCGCTGATATCGACGTCGTGGTGCTCGAGATCGACAAGGAGAACCGCCGTCTGTCGCTGGGCCACAAGCAGCTCGAGGAGAACCCCTGGAACGAGTTCGAGAACCAGTTCTCGGTAGACAGCATCCACGAGGGTACGATCACCGAGATGACCGACAAGGGCGCAGTCGTCGCACTGGGCGAGAACGTGGAGGGCTTCTGCCCCGCACGCCAGCTCACCAAGGAGGACGGCACGACGCCGAAGGTGGGCGACAAGCTCGACTTCAAGGTGCTCGAGTTCTCGAAGGCTACCAAGCGTATCACCCTTTCGCACCTGCGTACGTACGAGGAGGCCAAGCGTGCCGAAGTGGCAGCCGAGAAGGCTGAGAAGCGTGCCGCTGCCGATGCTACGAAGTCGACCGTGAAGAAGATCAACGCGGCGTGGAGCCGTCCGGCCTTCTGGCGTACGGGGCTGTTCGACGTCGGGGAGTGGCAGGCACGCTGGATCGAGCCGGCCGTGAGCGACGACCTCGCTGCGATGTTCCGCCGCACGTTCCGTGTGACGAAACCCGTGGCCGAGGCGACCGTCTATGTGACCGCCCACGGCATCTACGAGGCGAGCGTCAACGGGCACCGTGTGAGCGACGACCTGCTGACGCCGGGCTGGACGGCCTACAAGAAGCGGCTGCAATATCAGGCTTACGACATCACGCCGCTGGTGGTCAGGGGCGACAATGCCATCGGCGTTACCGTGGCCAAGGGGTGGTGGTTGTCGAAACTGCCGTGGAGCCGCGAGTTCAACTACGGCGACAAGTACGGCCTGCTGGCGCAGATCGTTCTCCGCTACAAGGACGGTACGAAGGAGGTGATCGCTACCGACGACACGTGGCGCGCCTCGACGGGCGAAGTGAGCTACGGCAACCTCTACGACGGCGAGACGATCGATCTGAACCGTCGCCAGAAGGGGTGGGACACCCCGTCGTTCGACGATGCGTCGTGGGCGTCGGTGCAGGTGGCCGACACCTCGCTCGATAACCTGACGGCCAGCGTCAGCCCGGCCGTGCGGGTAATCGAAACCTTCAAACCCGTCAAGATCTTCACGACCCCGTCGGGAGCCCGCGTGATCGACTTCGGCCAGAACATATCAGGACGCGAGCGCGTGCGTCTGCGCGGCCAGCGCGGCGACACGGTGCGCATCTACCACTCCGAGATTCTTGAAAAGGGCGAATTCTTCACCCGCAACCTGCGTAAGGCCAAGGCGTTGAGTACCTATATCCTTTCGGGGGAGGGCGAGGAGTGGCTCGCGCCCCGGTTCGCCTTCTACGGCTTCCGCTACATCAAGGTCGAGGGAATCGACGGCGAGCTGAACCCCGAGGATTTCGTCGCCGAGGCGATCAGTTCGGCGACGCCCGAGAACGGTACGTTCGTTTCGTCCGACTCGCTCATCAACCGGTTGCAGTCGAATATCAAGTGGGGGATGCTCGACAACTTCGTCGATATTCCGACCGACTGCCCGCAGCGCGACGAGCGTCTGGGCTGGACGGGCGACGCGCAGGTCTTCTTCCGCACGGCGACGTTCAACCGCGACGTGCAGACCTTCTTCAACAAGTGGATGGCCGACGTGGCCGCCGAGCAGTATGCCGACGGTGCGGTCAACGGCGTCTACCCCGTGACGCACCGCAGCCGTATTTCGGCCGGTTGGGGCGACGTGGCCACGATCATTCCGTGGCAGCACTACATGGCCTACGGCGACCTGCGGATGCTCGAACGCCAGTACCCCAGCATGAAGAAATGGGTGGACTACATCACCTCGCAGACCGAGAACGACTTGTGGAGCAAGGGGAACAGCTACGGCGACTGGGTATTTTTCAGTTATGCCGATGACAAGGACGGCCGATCGGCGGTGACGATCCGACCCTTCATCCAGCAGTGCTTCTACGCCCATTCGCTCGATCTGGTGGTGCGCACGGCACGCCTGCTGGGCCGAACGGAGGATGCGGCGAAATACGAAGCGCTGCACAAGCGTGCGGTCGATGCCTTCCGCAACGAATACGTGACGCCCAACGGAATGCTCGTGTCGGATACGCAGACGGCCTACACGCTGGCGCTGATGTTCGACCTGCTGCCCGAGGCGCAGCGCGCCGGTGCGGCCAGACGTCTGGTCGATAACGTGAATCGTTACGGGCATATCACTACCGGCTTCCTCGGTACGCCCTATATCTGCGAAGTGTTGACCCGCTTCGGTTACGAGGACGTCGCCTACGAGCTGCTGCTCAACAAGAAGATCCCTTCGTGGCTCTATCCCATTTCGATGGGTGCGACCACCATCTGGGAGCGTTGGAACAGTATGCTTCCCAACGGTATGGTCAACTCGAACAGCATGGTGTCGTTCAACCACTATGCCTACGGTGCGATCGGCGACTGGCTCTATCGTTGGGCCGCCGGTTTGCAGGAGGCTGCTCCGGGCTTCCGTGAAATCCGGATCAAACCCTACCTGAACGATCACTTCACTTCGATGAAGGCCGAGCAGCGGACGCCCTACGGGCTGGCGTCGAGCGGTTGGACGAAGGAGGGCGACGCGCTGACGCTGACGGTCGAGATTCCGGCCAACACCACTGCCGAGGTCTATGTCCCGTCGGCCGCTGCCGACAAGGTGACCGAGTCGGGCCGCGCACTCGACGGCCGCAGCGATCTGAAAGTTGCGGGCTGGGACGACGGCTATACGCTCGTGCGCCTCGGTTCGGGCCGTTACGAGTTCCGGTCGACGCTGAAATAAGGGATTCCCGACGATACGATGAGGGGGTGGGGTACGATTGTGCTCCACCCCGTTCGTTTTGCAGTGCGATCGGGCAGGCCTCCGGCCTGCTGAATGAGTATAGAGGAATTATTCGGAATAAATCATCGTTGCGTGCAGCGCACAACAGACTCCGCATTGCGAAAAATCGGGAAGAAGAACGGGCGGAGGCTGCGCCGTCGAAAACGCGGGCGCGAGCTCGTCCGCGTAGCGTTTTAGGCGCAAGCCGTCGGCCGTTCCCCGACTTTTCGCCCTGCGGACACTTTTGGCGCCACCTTTCGGTGACAAAAGGTGGTAAATCCGCTCCCTCGCAGGAAACACCCAATCAGAGGTACGGAACTTTCCCAAAGAAAGAGAGAATCGATTTCACTTTTTTTCTGTGCTTTTGGCTTGATCCAAAAGCACCAAAAGATCAAGCACGGCGAATAGTAGCGGGTGCCGCCACCGCGCTCGCTGAGCGGGCACACAAGATCTGCGCCGTTTGCGCACGATCGCTTCGGGCGCTCGCGCCGCTGCCGTCACTGCTTCCGCTATTTTCGCAGTGCGATCCCGCAGGCCGGAGGCCTGCCATGTGCGGACGCAAACAAATAATCATCGTTGCGTGCAGCGCGCCGCAGCCTCCGCCTTGCGAAAAGTGCAGAGAGCTGCATCGTCCCGATAATCTGGTTCCTCGTGCAATGCTCTGAACGCGACAGCGCCGCCGGAATAGTTCCGGCGGCGCTGCTCTGTCGTTTCTGCGGATCGGCTTACATCATGCCGCCCATGCCCCCTGCGGGCATCGCAGGCATGGCGGGCTGCTCCGACTTCTTCTCCGCGAGTACGCACTCGGTGGTGAGGAACATCGACGCGATCGACGCTGCATTTTCCAGTGCTACGCGCGACACCTTCGTCGGGTCGATGATACCGGCCTCGAACATGTCGACGTATTTGTCGTCGCGGGCGTTGTAACCGAAGGCTCCCTTTGCCCTCCTTGACCTTGTTCACGACGACCGAACCCTCGCCGCCGGCGTTCTCGACGATCTGGCGCAGCGGTTCCTCGATCGCGCGTTTCACGATCTGGATACCGGTGGTCTCGTCCTCGTTGGCGCCCTTCATGTTGGCGAGCACCTCCGTGGCACGCAGGTAGGCCCACGCCGCCGCCCGGACGATGCCCTCTTCGACGGCTGCACGCGTCGCGGCCAGCGCATCCTCCACGCGGTCCTTCTTCTCCTTCATCTCGACTTCGGTCGCGGCGCCGACATAGAGCACAGCCACGCCGCCGGCCAGTTTGGCCAGACGCTCCTGCAACTTCTCCTTGTCGTAGTCCGACGTCGCGGCGTCGATGCCGGCGCGGATCTGCGCTACGCGGGCTGCAATGGCATCCTTGGCACCTGCGCCGTCGACGATCGTCGTGTTCTCCTTGTTGAGCGTCACCTTCTCGGCCGTACCCAGCATCGAGAGGTCGGCGTCCTCGATCTTCATGCCCTTGTCGGTCGAGATCACCGTCGCGCCGGTCAGTACGGCGATGTCTTCGAGCATGGCGGCGCGACGGTCGCCGAAGCCCGGGGCCTTGCAGGCGGCGATCTTCAACGTGCCGCGCAGCTTATTGACCACGAGTGCCGACAGCGCCTCGCCGTCGACATCCTCGGCGACGATCAGCAGCGAGCGGCCGCTCTGGGCTACCGGTTCCAAGACGCCCATGAGCTCCTTCATCGTCGAGATCTTCTTGTCGGTAATCAGGATATAGGGCTTGTCCAGCTGGGCCTCCATCTTTTCGGGGTCGGTGATGAAATAGGCCGAAATATAGCCGCGGTCGAACTGCATACCCTCGACCACGTCCGCATGGGTGTCGGTGCCTTTGGCCTCCTCGACCGTGATGACGCCCTCCTTGTTGACCTTCGACATCGCTTCGGCGATCAGTTTGCCGATGTTGGGGTCATTGTTGGCTGAAATGGACGCCACCTGCTCGATCTTGGCGATGTCGCTTCCTACCACCTGGCTCTGCTCGCGCAGCGATTCGACCACCTTGGCCACCGCCTTGTCGATACCGCGTTTGAGGTCCATCGGATTGGCGCCGGCCGTCACGTTTTCAGTCCCACGCCGATGAGCGCCTGTGCCAGAACGGTCGCGGTGGTCGTGCCGTCGCCGGCGTTGTCGTTGGTCTTCGACGCCACCTCGCGCACCATCTGCGCACCCATGTTGGCGATCGCATCCTCCAACTCGACCTCTTGGCGACGGTCACGCCGTCCTTGGTGATCTGCGGAGCACCGAACTTCTTGTCGATGATGACGTTGCGACCTTTGGGGCCAAGCGTGACCTTCACGGCGTTCGACAGCGCGTCGACACCCTCTTTGAGCATCTCGCGCGCCTCTACGTTATATTTGATCTCTTTTGCCATAGCTTTTACGGAATTTGATGTGTTTTACGAATCGGTGAAATTACAACGTTGCCAGAATATCCGACTGTTTCATGATGAGGTAGTCCGTGCCGTCGACATTGATCTCCGTCCCGGCATACTTGCCGTAGAGCACCTCGTCGCCGACCTTGACCTCCATCTTGACCTCCGACGTACCGGGGCCTACGGCCACGACTTTGCCTGCCAGCGGTTTTTCTTTCGCGGTGTCGGGAATGATAAGTCCGCCCGCGGTCTTCTCCTCGGCGGGATTCGGGAGAATGAGCACTCTGTCCGATAAAGGTTTTACGTTCATAGTTCAACTATTTTTAGTTTGACATTCGTTGAAAAATTCTCTCTGTTGCGGTTCGGGGCGGCAGCCGTACGGCCGCATGGCCGCACCGATCCGTTTTTCTGTTTTCGGTGGGGGATTCCAACAATTGATATGCCAAACGGATTTTGGCAGACGCGGTGCCCTTTTTGGCAGATTGGGGCTGTCATTTTGACACGCTTCCGGACGCGGCCGGTACGGGACGCGACATTCGAGAACCGCGGTCGGCGGCCGGCGTTTTCCCGTACGATGCGGCGCTGCGGGCCGCCTTGCGCAGACGTCGGGTTTCGCTTCGCTGCCTGTGCAGCTCGGGATCGTAGATACGGATGCCGATCGAGATGCCGATCTTGTTGGGATACCACTCCGACGAACCGTTGAAGGGATCGGGGTGCAGCGGTTGTACGGGGCGGTGCGGCTCCATCTGCGTGCGGCCGTCGAGGTCGTAGCCGTTGTAGAAGCTCGTCATCCACGACCAGCCGAAAAACACGTCGAAGACCCACCGCTTGCGGAAAATCCGTTCGTAGCCCGCACAAGCGCCGAACATGAATCCGTAGCCTTTGCTGTAACGGTTTTCGAGGTGGATGCCCCAGTTCTCGATGTAGGGTTTCGACATGCGGAAAGCCATCATGCCCGCATTGCCGCCCACGTACCAGCCTCGGGCATAACCGCGGAAGTAGTAGCGGTATTCGTTCAGGAAGATGCCGAAGTGCATCGGTTTGCTCTGCCCGTCGACGTTGATCGATTTCCACGGCGAATAGACGAACTCCGTCTGGAAGGCGGAGTGGTCGGTCAACCGGAACTCCACGGCAGGGTTGACGACTCCTACGAGTGCGTAGAGGCCGTTGAGTTTCGCGTAGATCTGTGCGTCGGTCGCTGCGGGACGGAGCAGCGAGGCGAGCAGGAGCAGCGACGAGATACCGAAACGTTTCATCTTCGATGAGGTGTGTGTTGCGTGCAAAGATACGAATAAGTGAGGGCAGAAGCAAGCGCCGGCTTGATTATGCCGAACGGGAGTATCTTCGGCGTCAGCCAAAGATACGAATAAGCGGGTGCAGAAGCAAACGTTAGTTTGATTATGCCGAGACGAAGTATCTGAGACGAAGTCAAAGATACGAATAAGCGGGGGCAATGTCGAATTTATTCGAACATTGCCGAGCGGCGGGGCTTCGGCGCAGCCGAAGTCGGAAAAAGCAGGGCACAGAAACAAACGACCGGTTCGGTTCTGCCGGAGCACGACGTCCGGGGTGCAGTCGTAGAGGCGGAAAACGAGGAGCGAAGGGAAACTCGCTTGCTTCGTTTTGCGAGATGCGTCTCCGCGAAAGTTCCCCTGATCCATTCGATAGATGCGCCGAACGTGGGTGTGCTGTCCGCCGAACGGCCGAGGTACCGGCGAATGCCGGCGAGCGACCGTCCGCCGCATGGGGCGGGGCTTTCCTGCCGGCAGCGTTCGGCGACGCCGGACGGTCGACACGGAACATCGTCGGGATGTTTTGGCGAAAGAAGCCTGCTTCGCGAATCGTTCCGACGGAAATCGATTCCGTCGGCTCCGCGGGTTCCTGTACACGCCGGAACCCGATGCTCTTTTCCCGAAACGCCCGTCGCCGGTTCGAATAATTTTCGGGCGAAATCCTTGCACAGACCAAAAAAACGTATTACATTTGCACACCGATTCGCGAAGTTCCGGCTTTGCGGTCGAAACGGTGGATGTAGCTCAGTCGGTTAGAGTGACGGATTGTGGTTCCGAAGGTCGTGGGTTCGAGTCCCATCTTCCACCCTCGAAGTTCTTGAAATAAAGAGCAATGCGAAGCAAAAAACCTTATGTATCAACGATATGTAAGGTTTTTTGTTTTTGGGGCAATGTATTCGAGCGCATAAAAAGCAGGTTGCCCGGACCGAAATCGTGACCTGTTTCGCTCGAACCGAAAATAGGTCACGATTTATACATTATTTCACGCTCAATAATCCCTATGCTGCATACGTTTAACCGATCCCAATCCGAGCGGCATTACGAGACGAACGATCTGCCGTCCGGTCTTCGTCCGGAATTTTCGGCATCGACTTGTCTGACATACCGCTGCGAACCTTCGCGACCAGAAGGTGCTGCACGGAGCGCGCGAGCTGCCGGCAACCGTCGCGACAGTGCGCGGAATAGAATTGCGACGCAGAAGCGGATTACTCCGAAAAATGCAACGGAATTGCCGGCGCAACACGCGCGCGACAATCCCGTTTACGGACAGGAGACGGCCGGAATCAGTCGACCGGATCGAGGTCGGTGCGGAAGGCGCGGATGCGCAGCGATTCCGTGCGTCGTGCGTAGCCGCCTCTGCCGAGTTCGTATTTGTATCTGTTCTCATCGCCGTCGCCGCCGCCGCTGTCGACATAGTTTCCGTCCGGCAGTACCTTCGTAGCGCGCGCCCGTACGGAGCTTTGACCGCTCGTACCCCCTTCTCTTTCGCCTGCGGAGGAACTCCAATAGTAAGAATCCTGGAATTCGCTGAAAGACGTGTAGTACTGCGTCAAGGCGTCTTCCATCTGCCGGATGCCCGGCAAAAACCACTTGCTCTCGTTGCTCGTTTCCGAATAAACGTCGAATCCCCAACCTTGCCTGTTCTCATAAGCGGCCGTTACGGTGCCGTTCGCATTCCGCTTGTTCCGGTTGTGGCAGTATTGGAATGCCGACAGAGGTTTATCGTTCAGAGTCATGCGATGTTGGTTGGACAGAAAGATGACATAGCTGGTATAGGGGTACCCGTCGTTGAAGACCTGGCCGGGAGGATCGTAGGGAGTCGACGTGACAGGCGTCAAAAACCACGTCTTATATAGTTGTTTGATCTCCATATCGTCGAGTCCCGAGTTCCGTTCGGCCCAGGGCAGGCCCGTATAGATTTGCTCGGAGGCGAACCGGTCGAGCGGATCGTAATGATCCAGATACTCCTCGTATTGCTCCATATACAGGGTACCGCCGTCGCGCATCGTCACCGGCAGCAGATGCGTCTGACCCAGTACGATCGTGCGGCGTTTCGTCTCCTGGCCGTTCTCTTTGTAGATCAGTGTGACCGTAGCCGAACGATCCTCCAACCTGAGGTTCTCGTCGATGTAGAAATAGATGCGGTCCCGGCTGCGGGTGATCGTCGCATGGGTCGCGTCGGCGAGTGCCCCGCCGGGTTTGAGCATTCCGATCGTGAAGAACGCGCGCTTTCCGTTGCCGGCCGTCCATTCCGTTCCGGTAGCCAGATGATCGCCGTCGGGATAGGCCGAGAACCCCGAATCGGAGACGGTGCCGTTTTCCATGTCGTAGGCGGAGACCTTCTCCATCCGGATCCAGTCGGGGATGCTGCCTTCCGTCGGCTCCTCACTGTCCTGCGGTATATCGCCCAGCAATACCTCCATCGTCGGATGCCTGGCCTGTTCGTCCGCGAAAAGATAGACGTCCATCGGCGTGATGCAGAAAATGCGCGTCGTGATTGCGCTCGCGAAGGATCGAGATGTGGAACTCGTTACCCTCATCCTCGATGTTCACGCGGGCATCGAAAGTATACTCACCCGACGACGCATCGTGAGCGATCAACCGTTTGATCGAGATGTCGTTCTTATACTGGTGGTTGCGTTTCACGCTGAAATCGTCCGTATGGTTGGCCCCAGATAGAGCGTATAGCGGACTTCGGAGGTGGAGTTGCCCGACCCGTCCTCGTTGTAGGTGGAGTAATAGCCGTGGAGCTCGATCGAAGCGGCGTTGTCGTTGGCCAGATAGGGTTTGTAACGCTGTTTCTGGTAGGGTGCGATGCTGTCGGGATAGAGCCCCTTGTGCTGATTGGCCAGCGAGGGATCGGTCCATTGCTCTCCTTCGTCGACCACCCATTCGGCGTTTTGCACGTTTTCATACATGTAGAATGTGAAGGCGATCTGCCCCTCCTTGTTGTAGATCGTGCGCTGGTAGGGCGTGGTGACCGATTTGGTCCAGGCTGTCCATTTCGCGCCGGTTTCATCCCCTTCGTCGGGGCTGCTGAACGCGACGCGCGTCGGCAGATTCCGTGCCGTCCAGTCCACGAGTGTCAGCGCCGGATAGTTGCCCTGCTGCACGTCGCTGGCGAGTTGTATGCTGACGTCGATGCGCGCCATGAGCGCCTGCATGTCGATGCGGCGTTCGCCCTCGATCGTCTCTTCGGGTTTGGTCAGATCGACGACTTTGACGCCGACCATGGGCATTCCCTCGGCGGGCAGGCCGAGCGAGACGGTTCGGGGTGCGTAGACGAGCGTTTGCAAATCGGCCAGTCTCTATCTTGTCGGGACGGCCGTCGCCGTCGTTGTCCCGGAAGAGATCCGCCTCCACGTTGGCCACGGCATATACGGTGGCGCTACTTGCCAAAACTGCATTTTCGAACTTGGTGTTGTCGATTTTGAGCATGTTCACGCCCTGTCCGGGGGCGTAGTAGCCTCCGTCTTCGGGTGCATTGGGATAGCCGGTGAGATAGCCGCCTTTGAGATATTCGCCGTCGGACCCGAAGAAGAAAATGTGGAGTTGGTTGATCTTCTTTTCCTTTTTCGTCCTTGACGTCGCTGGCACGAGTCGTCACCCGCCAGTCGGCCATCGGGTCGCCGACGAAACAGAGCGTCGTCGTGCCTCTGTCCGTCGCGGAGGAGCGGTCGTCGACTCCGACCGCATCGGTGCAAGCGGCTATCCCGAAGAGAAACGGGATCACCGTGGCTGAAAGTCTGAGGATCGTTGCGCGTATCATCGTTGTCGTATCTTTTCTTTGCGGTTGGTCGTTACTCGAAGATCACGTCGTCGTTCGTCTCGTCGTTGTCGCCGGCTTCTCCGTCCTCCCACTGCTCCTGATTGTCGACGACGAATTGCAGCACGAAGGCATCGCCCACGAAATTGAACTGCGCCGTGTATCTCGTGCCCGGACGCGGAGTGAAGGTGCCCGGGCGTTCGGTTTCGTACTGTTTCCGGACGCCGGCGAAGGTATAGTCGAGCCTGATCTCGACCCCTTCCCCGAAAAATCCCGGATTCTCGGCTCCCGATATCAGCAGCAGGTGCTCGTTTCCGATCAGGCCGGACGAGGTCACCGTCTCTCCGGATTCCGGCTTCGGCGCCGGAAGTTCTAGATAGCTGCCGGCAGGAGTGCCGTCGAAAAAGGTGTAGGTCCCCGCATAGTAGGTTTCGGGAAACGAGAAAGTACTGACGTCGCCCGTAAGATCGATGCGCACCTCCTTATAAAAGTCTCCGGAGAGGGTGACGGAGTGTATTTGCAGATCGTGCTCGCTGAAATTATTCACCTCTACGCCCAGCCCCGTCAGCACGTGGCTGAAATTGAAACGCAGGTTGCCGTCGGCTTTGCGGCGATCGTAAAGCACGGCCAGCATGGCGTCGGGGGTCTGACGATGGTCGAGCGGATCGGAAACCGAACCGCCGGTCTGCGGCATGGAGAAGGTCAGCACGGGGGCTCCGGCGGCGGTCGGGCCGGAGGGGCGGTCGATCGTGAAGCTTCCGTCGCAGGGGTAGTAGGCGATGAACGAATAACGGTAGCTGTCGGCGTCCGTGACGGCGGCGTTAGGAATGTTGTCGGTGTCGTATCCGTCGCGGTACCAGTACTTCGGGTCGTTGTCGGTGCCGCCGTTGCGGTCGTAGGTGCATCCGTTGAGGCCGACGACGACTTTTTGGGCGTAGAAGACCTCCGGCGGGCATTGCGCCCGCTTGATCGTCCACAGACTCGATCCTGCATTGTAGTTGAATACGGAGGTTCCCACCGTATAGGGTACGCAGTAGCCCAGCACGCCGAACGCATCGCCCGCGTCGAGGGAGTTTTTGAATGTGCTGCGGGTAATGGATTCCACAGTGAGTACCGGCGAGTCGAACAGGATGCGATCCGAAACCGACGTCGTCCGCGGGGAACTCTCCTCTTTCTCGCACGACATGCAGCAGGCCGACAGCGCGATCGCTCCGAGTATGTATCTGAACTTTGTCATGGCGGATTGTTTTTTCGTATCTCCCGTCACAGGGAATCATTCGACGATCGTGATTCCTCCGACGGCATCGCTCATGCGTTGACCGTCGGAGGTTCGAAAAGAATGCGGTCGTCCTCCGAGAGGGTGAAAGTGTAGCGATAGCGTTTGCCTGCCTCCCACACGGTCAGCGGCAGCGACGTGAGCTGAATCGAAGCGGATTTCGTCTCGGCTCCTCCGGTATCGGTCGAATAGATCAGATCCAGGCGGTATTCGCCGGAGAGACGCTGCGGAAAGAGCAGCACCTCCATGAGCGGAACTCCGTCGACGGTTGCCGCGACCGGTCCGGCGAACTGCGAGAACGGGGTGTTCGCATCCGTGGGGGATTCGCCTGCGTCGGACGGGATGCTCCACGCTGCAAGCAGCGCCTCGCCGTCGGTCAGGTCGTCCGCAGCCATCGAGAGCGAACCTGTGCGGTACATTCCATGGAGTTTGGCCGAATGAACGACGGGGTTGAAGTCGACGATGCCCTCCGTCGTGGCGCTGCGTTTGGCGACCACCTCGATTCTCGCGAGCAGATGCTTGAACGTCAGAGGAACCTGACGGGCGTCGCTGCCTGCGAAATCCTGTGCGACGGCCGCCATGAGATCCGCTCCCCTGTCCGGCGTCGAAACGGGCGACGGAGAGACGGCCCGCGGCGTCGAAGTCCGCCGAAACGGCTGCACCGAGGCGGTCGGCCGCAGGATAGAGGGCATAGAAGTCGTAGGTCTTGTCCGCTTTCCAGTAACGTGCGCCGTGGTAACTCCATCTACTCCCGTCGGGCGTGGAGACCGAAGTCGCGTCGAAGACCGTACTCGCGGCATCCGTCGGCGTATAGTATCCCCAGACCGAAAAGACGTCGCCCGCGACGAACGTCTCCTCGACGGCGCGGCTCGGTGCCGGCGTCCGGAAGGCGATGATTTCGCCCGCCTCTCCGCTTTCGTCGGTTCCGCGTACCAACGTCTCCGTGCAGCCCGACAGCAGCAGGATAGCGGCCAGCAGCGCACGGCAGGGTTTGTATTTCGTTGTATTTCCGGTTCGATTCATAATACGTCTTTTACGCGCGCCGCGGCTGCGTCCGCGGGAACGGATCGTTCCGCAGCGAGCGATGATTGGCGGCCGTAAGGGGAGATTCAACCCCTTATGGCCCGTGATGCTCTGTCCGAGGCGGTCGATTATTGCAGATCTACACTCGTATCGGTGTCGTCGAACTCGTCCCACTTGTCGACTTCGGTTACCGTGAATTCGATCGGCTTCTGAGTAGCGTCGACATCGGGCGGATTGATCGTGACGACGTAGTTATAAGCCATGCCAGCTTCCCATTCGTTGGCGTCGGGGAAAGCCATGGTTCCCTCGAACGTCCCCTCGGCGATCTGTCCCGATGCATCGGAGACGGTCACCGTGAAGGCGACGGCGATGTCGTTCGTATTCGCCTGCGGAATGACGTACTTCACTTCGGATTCGGCCTGACCCGCGGCCGTCGCGTAGTCGGCGATCTCCGCGAAGGCGTAGCTTCCCGTGGTCTCTCCGCTCCATGTACCCGTCTGATTGCCCGTGAACGAACCGTTGCCCGTCTGGATCGCGTCGGAGATCGTCAGACCGGAAACCTTCATCGTATAGGTCTCGGCGGCTACGGTCTTGAAGGTGAACTTCACCTTGGAGAGCATGTGGTGGAAGGTGAACGGTACCGCCGAGGGTTCGCCTTGTCCGTCCCAACTCTGATTGGTGACCGTCGCGGCGACGAGATCGTTCTCTCCGGCGGAGTATTCGCTGAAATTCAACGTGTTGCTCGCCGGGGTGTAGGTCACGCCGCTCAGCGTGTTCGTGCCGTCCGCATAGGCGCCGAAATTATAATTCTTGTTGAGTTGCCAGTAGGCCGTTTGCTCCGGTTTCCAGGCAGGAGAACCTTTCGTCACCTCGATGTTGGAGAACACGTTGGCCCAAGAGCCGTCGTTGTCGTAATCTCCGAAAACCCAGAATTTTCCGAAAGTATCGGTCGTTACGTCTGCTCTTGTCGTGTTATTTACAAAAGCATTCGTAAATCCGATGGCGCGGGTCTGCGGCACGTCCACGACTTCGGTCTCCGCGCAACTCGCAAGGGCTGTCAGAGCCACTCCGAGCATCCATAAACTTTTTCTTCATGATCTTATAAATGTTAGTTAAAAAGGTTGTCGCTCTCTTCGCGGTCAGTTCAACGGCAGTTCGATGTCCACGTATTCGCCCCAGCCGTCGACGGTCACGTCGAAATTGCCGCTGCCTTCGTCGCCCTCCTCGTCCGAGACGGAGATGCCGCTCACTACGATCACTCCTCCGCGCGGCTGTCCTGCGACCTGATCCGTCACGTCGAACTCGAAGGTCTTGAATTTGCCGTTCGTCAGCCGTACCTCCAAGTTCAGTGCGTAGTGCGCTCCCGCTCTGGCGAGGTATCCGCCGTCGATATGGTTCGGCACGCCGAACGACCGGATCTGCGCTTCGGCTCCGAAATCCTCCACCGTGCAGTCGAACATCACCGTTGCGGCGGATGATCCCGTGCGTCCGTCCTGCAAGTAGACCGTTTCGGCCATGCCGGCCAATGCCCCGCGCGCCAGTGCGACGTATTTCAGCCCGCCGGCGAATTCGTAACGGATCATGTAAGTGTATGTCAACGGACGCATGACGACGGGCAGATCGACCGGCTCCAGCGTGCGTTCGGCGGTGTGCTCCTCCACGTAGAGGCCGTAGAGCATGTCGGGCTGGCTCACCGTCCGCTCGCCGGAGTGCAGTTCCTTGAAGCCGCCACGGGTGCGGGTACGGGTGGTGGCCGATGCCGACGCCGAATGGACAGGTCGTTGAAAAGGATGTATTCGGTGTCGTTGTTGTAGAAGAGCAGCGAATGGGTGCCCGCCTTCATGGGAAGTGGCCGCCCTCCGGCGGCAGGTTGTTCTGCGCGACATTACCGTAACCGCCGTAAATCACGGCACGGATGCCGTCAGCGATTTCGGGACGGAGATCGTCGTAGTCGTGCGCCCACGACTCCCGCCAGATCGCCTCCCAGTCGAAATCGTAGGTGCGTTCCCACTCCTGCTCCCACTCGGCGACGATCCGCGTCTTCACCGAAGGGCTGTGCCGTTCGTGGTCGTAGCACAACTCCTTGCGGCAACCCTCCCATAACAGAGGGAACAAGAGCAGCACACCGTACCTGATACCCGATATGGCGATTCGTCTCATCGTTTTCCCTCCCTTTTTCTGTCAAGCCAGCAGCCGATATTCCACACGAAGGTCAGTTTGAGTTTCAGCGGCCCGAAATAGTCGACTCGTCCCGATTGCTGGTACACGTAGTGTCCGTCGAGTGGCAGATACTCCTCGTAGTCGGTGTGGAGGAATCCTACGCCGACGCCCGCCTCCATGGCGAAGTATTTTCCGACGGGAAACATATATCCGTAACTGAAACCGGCGTATTCGCCTTCGCCCTTGTAACCGCGGCCGCCGTTTTCCAGATCGTACCAGCCGCCGCCGATGAATAACCCGACGTAATGCCCTTTGCGGGGTCCCTGCGGCTTGAACCAGTAGCGCGCTTCGGGGCTGATCTGTGCCAACTGATAGTAGACGTGTCTGCGGTCGGTATGCCACCACGCCATGGAACCCTCCACATTGATCGACCAGCGCTCGCTGAACCTGTATTCGAATTCCAGCGACGGCATCAGTACCGCGTCGTAAAGCAGATTGGTTTTGATCGAGAGGGGAACAGGACGGCGGTATTCGGCGATCTCTCGTCGGTTGCGCAATGATCGATTCCGCCGTCGCCGACAACTCCTCTTCGGAGCGGTCATCCTCCGGTTCCGGAACGGGCGTCTCCGCAGTCGCAGGTTCCGGAATGCCGGCAATATCCTCTCTTGTCGTCCCTGTGCGGCCGACTGCCGGCGGAATCGCAGCGGCCGGCGTCTGCCGAACGCTGTCTTTCCGGTCGGTAGGCGCGTTCAGGTATTCGATGCCGACCAATGCCACGATGTCCTTCATGCCGTTGTAGGGAAACGCCTTGTTCGAAGTGCGGTAATACTCCTCTTTCATCCCTGCATGGACGATGAAATAACTTTTCACCTGATTGCTGCGGTTTTTGGCCGCAGCCAGATTCTCTCCGACCGTAGGATAGGAGTCGCAGAATCCCCGTATGCGGACGACGGCCTCCCGTTTGACGAGCGCTTCGCGATGGGCGTCGATCAGTTCGGTCGCCGCTTCGATGGCTTTGTCGTTGTTGCGATAGGGTGAATAAAACATCAACCGACGGGGAACGAAACGGAACAAAATGACCGTATCGGAATGCACGGAAGGACGTGCCGGCGCATTCTGCGTCCTGCCCGAACCCGCCTGTACGATCAAAAGGAGAATCAGTATGCAAACGACCCGTTTCACCTGTGTCTATCTCTAATTAAGAAATAGATTTTTCTTAAAATGCATTTTATTTCAATCATTTATGAAATAAGAATGGCACGGGTGAAAATAATATTTCACCCGACCTGTTGAAAAGTGCACGCCGTCGTACAAACCGAGTATACACTTGTATTCTCAATTTTCAGACTTGTCAATGAGGAGAAAACAAGAGTGTCGGGGAACGTTTATGTGTCTGGATTTTTGAAAATCCGCCTCGCTTCGTCTATTTCTTAATTAGAAATTTCCACCATAATGTTATGTTTTTTAGAAGAAATCAAATATTTTTGCCAATAATATTTCTTAATTAGAAGTAGACGATCGATCAGATCGTTATCACGTTTTTATTCGCCTCGTCGAGAACTTGCTGGTTGAACGACGAGAGGTAGATGCGTGTCGTATTTTCCGAGTTGTGCCCCATCCCTTCGCTGATAATCGCCAACGGGATTTGCCGGTAACGGGCGATTGTGGCCCACGTATGCCGGCTCATGTAGGAGGAGAGGGCAGGAATATCCAACCGCTGCGACAGGATTTTCAGTGAACGGTTGAATGTGCAGATTGCCGAACGATACTGTTCGTAAGCCTTTCGGGGATTGTCGGAAGTCAGTATCGGGAAGAGGTATCCGCCGCTTCCGGCATGGCGCAGCATGATCTTCTTCATGCAGGGCTCGATGTGGATTTCGAGATTCTGACCCGTTTTGCGGCGTGTGTAACGGATGTAGTGGCCGTCGATATTCTCCTGTCTCAGATAGGCCAGGTCGACGAAAGCCATGCCCCGGCAGTAGAAGCAGAACAGAAACAGATCGCGGCATCGGGCCAGTTGAGGAAACTCCGTCAGATCGGCCTGTTTGATGCGGGCGAGTGTCTGTTCCGAAACGGCTCGTTTGCGGGTCTTTGCGATGCCGGTATAGACATCGGCGAAAAGTTCGGCGTCGGCGATCGCGCCCCGTTTGAAAAGCAGGTTGCACATGGCGCGCAGATTGCGCATGTAAAATGATGAACTGTTGCGTGATACGCCGCGACTTCGCAACCACTGCTCGTAGCGCTCCACGGTCGGAGCATCCAAGCTGAATTCCGTGTTCGGCTCCTGTATGAAACGGAAGAAACTGGAACGGGTATGACGGTAGTTGTTCGCCGTGCCGTGCCGTCCTTCCGATTGTACTTCGCGAATCAGTTTTTGAAGTTTCCTGTCGAACTCCTCTATCGAAATCGTGTTTCGTTTCCCTCTCTTTTCCATTGTCGTCGATTTTAATGGTCTGAAATTGAAAATCCGTTTCGCGAAGATAGGCGGTGTGCGGGAAAGGAAGTTGTCGAAAACGTTCGTTTTTCCCGCGTCGCGGTGCCGTCCGCTCTCGCTGCATTCGGACTTGTCGCCGATTCGGATATGCCGCTCTCCGTCCATACGGTGCCTGCGCGATGCGGAGTTAGGACACTCGAAACGATATGGCCGCAATTTGTTCGGCAGCGATACTCGCCCGGAACGGTTGCGACATACCACCTGCATAAACGGTGCCCCTGTCTGTCGAACGAGGCTGCACGGCATGTTCGGAGAAGTGTTCTGTCGGATTACGGTCGTTGCCGTCCGAAAGTTGCTTGTCCGCGGTTTCACCCCTTCGCCCGGTTTTTACGAGTGGGTAACAACTTTAATCAGGTCGTCAAGGTGTTCAGTACTTGTCTTTCGTGGAATGTGCCGCCTCGGAGATAGACACATTTATGACCTGTACGTGTAAACTGAAAAAGTTCTCTTTAAGGAAGTGCTAGAACCGATCAGGCGACTGTAAAAAGAGTGGGTGGAAGAATAAGTGGTTGTGTTAGCCCTGCTCATTGCAGTAATGCGACTGTCTTTATGCGTGTAAAAAACAGTCTACAATAATTGAAATAAAGCAAACACGTTAGTTATTGTATTTTTTTAGGATAGAAATGCAAAAAGGTCCCTGCTTATCAGTGATTCGAAAACTGACTGATGATATGAATTATTAGTATATAATGATTGTGAGTGTACTCTGCGAATCCGTTTGTTCGTCCCTGTAGTTTAATTGGAAGGTGGATTGAAAAAGAAGTTGAAGGCCTTATGTATTCGCTGATACATAAGGCCTTCAACGTTTGATGGAATCGTTATTTCAGGGATCGGGGGCTTGCGCAGGTGGCTCCAAAACTGGCGGATGAAGGTTTGCGGCAGGCTTTCCCTGTAAACGATACGGTGTTTCCATCGGTTTGCCCACCAACGGCGCGTCTTGAAGTACAGAGAGCGGACGAGTCCGCCGCCCTTCGGTGCCCGTACCGAAAATTCTGGTCCGAGGATATCGTTCAGAACCCGTTTTTCCAACGATCCGTCGCGTTCGAACGGTGGAATTTTGACAGGATCTAACCCCAGAAAGTCGATGGAAAGGGCATTCAGGCAGTACAGGAACTTCGTCATATTTTGCGATTCGGCTACACGCTCCAATGCTATCCAGTCTATCTGGTCGTGGTACCGTTCGACGAACATCGCCCAATCCGTTACATGACGCAGCCTGATTTCGATCGCTGCAAAGTGAACGGCCGCGTGCCGGAGCAGAAACAGCGCATTGAAATCCGCATGGGGAATGCGGATCGGCACGTTGCCGATGCGGATGGTTGTATCGGTTCCTGACTTGGCGAGGCATTTCAGCAGACGGTCGATTTCCTTATTAGAGCGGTGGGAATGGACATTTAGAAAATCGTAATGGTTTTCTACCATTACGCCGTCCAGACGAAAAAACCGTGTGGTGGTGTTTATCCTTGTCGATGGCAATGTCCCGTTCCTTGTGAAGCAAGGCGTCTGCTTCCTTTTGTCTTCCGTAAAGCCAGATATCCAGATCGCCACACGGTCGGTGGTTGGGTATCGGGTAATTCAGACTCATACCGTACCCTTTGAGTAGCATCAGATCGATGCCGTGTGCTGCGTAGAAGCCTGCCAAATCGGCGAGAACCCGCTTCTGGCGGAAATTTCGTTTCTCGATCTGCTCCACGTTATAGGCCCACCGGAGCAGAAGTTCGCGATCCGGTTGCCGATCGGAAGGGAGAAGCCCGCTTTCAGTAACTCGTCGCAGACCGTCCCATGTTATGGCTAGAACTCCTTGTACTCCTGCACAAGTATAGACCGCAGGCCAAAATCCGTTACCGTTGCCAATGCTGTCGGGCAGGGATGTCGGAAGCGACTGCGGATGAAGTCCCCAGCAGACGAGGTGGAGAAGCGGTTGGGCGATCTTGTCGTCGATCATGTTACTTGGCAAAATAGTTTAGGACCTTTACGAACCGAGATGTACCGATTTCGCGCGTCAAATGTGTCAAGATATAATCCCGTCCCCGTTTTCCCATTGAAGCGCAGCGTTGCGGATCGTCGTATAACTTTCGGATCGCCGCCGTGAAAGCGTTCAAGTCTTCGGCCTGTGTGAAAAGACCGATGTCGTTGCCTTCGATGATCCGTTGCATGTCTGTTCCTGTGTCGAAACTCGCCAGAACGGCCGTACCAGCGGATAGAATACTCCACGTTTTGGAGGGCATGGCGATGCCGCCGAACCCCTTTTTGCAAGATACGACGGCGGCGTTTCCCAAACCGTATACGAACGAAACTCGTTCATAGGGTTGTATCGGGAGGATTCGCAGATTCTGTAAATTTAGCTCGGCGACACGTTTTTTTATATGGTTCGGATTGTTCTTCACTACCGAAGATCAGGTATTGCAGGTCGGGCAGATCGCGGGTGGATTGCGCCGCTTGCAGGATAATGTCTATATTTTGGGCCGCCCCCAGATTCCCGGCATACACGATATAGAATTTCGAACGGTCGAGACCGAATTCGTCGAAAAGCGGATTGTCTTTCCGTGCGACGGGGACGACGGCATTTTCGTCCACCCAGTTGTAGATGACTTCGATTTTGTCCTCCGGAACGCCTTTGGACAACAGGTTGCGTTTGAAATCCTCGGAAATGACGATGATCCGGTCGGCGTGGCGATATGTGAAATTTTCGATCCAGCGACCGATTTTCCATAGCAACGAACCTTTGTGCGTCAATCCTGTGCCGGCCAGGGAGTCGGGAAAGATGTCTTGAAGATTGTAGACGAAGGGTTTATGGGTAAACCGTTTGACGAGAGCGGCCATGGCGCCCTGAATGGGCGGCGTGCTCGATATGAACATCACGTCGCACCTGCGTGCTTCGCCGGAGAAAACCGCCCATGAAAACTGTCTGACGCAGCACAGTGTGTAGCGGAAAGCGCGCAGAACAGGGTTGTGCCCTTCGCGCATCATACCGAATCGCCGGACGGTCATTTTCCCGTCGTAACACGTTTCGATTCGACGCCTTTTGTATTCGTTGCGAACCTCCGCGGAGACGCCGCGTGTAGGGATCGGAGTGTAGACCGTCATCTCGAATCCCGTATCGGCGAAGGCACGGTTTAAATTATCAAAAAAAAAGATAGGTGGCGGCTATTTTTTCTGGTGGAAAATAAGAGTTTAAAAACAGTATCCTCATTCGTTTTTATCATTTCTTTTTCCAAATACTTCATCCAGTATTTTTTTGTCAAATCGCCAAATAAAGGACCATTATTAAATTGAAGGAGATTTAAGCCGCCTTTTCGCATATTGGCTTCGATCAAAAGTGCTTCTCCATTTTGATCGATCGCAATATCCCACGAAACGAGTCTGAAATGAGCAATGATAGGATGTGCTTTTCTTACGAGATCGCACGCTTTGTCGAAGGACGGTATTTTGAAGCCGTCGAAAATCATTCCTTGCGGATGTCTGTCGCTTTTCTCTCCTGAATAGTATGTGTATGCGAATTTGTCTATACATCCGTCCTCTTTGATTCCGCAACTGATTCCTCCGGAGGTGACATTGTCGATACGACTGTTTCCTGTACCCATTCTGAGACAGGACGATAATATATGAACACCGTCATCTAAAAGAATGGATGCTATTCTTATCGTATTGATAGAGGTGGGATGTATTTTGGCTAAGTCGTTGTGTTGCTGGATAATTTTTTGAATGATATAATCGTCGTATTTTTTATTTCTCAAGAAGTCCTTAATAAATTGTTGGTCCCGATCGGTTTTGAGAAATAGTATACCTCGGCCGCTTCCTGTTTCTAAAGATGGCTTGCAAATTACTTCTTGTTCTGCGAATATCCGTTTTGCGGCATCTTCGATTGTTAGTTGGTGGTAATGTTCGTCGAAAATTAAACCGTTGATTTTTCTTATAACGCACTTCGGTTGTGGAATTCCTGCGAAAATCTTAGAATAATAATTTTTGTCATTGAACCCGTAGCCAAGTCGCCGATTATTAAAGTACTGATCTATTTTCCTATAATACAGTGTATTGGGAATATAACGAGGGTCAAACTTTCCGTTTTTAGTGGAGTAATATTTACACCAGCGTGTCGAAATTTTTTTATAAGGCTTCCAAAATGTTCGTATCTGTTTTTTTGTTCCGAAGTCAATCGTGCTGTTTTATCGATATATTTATTCAGATTTCGGATTTCCTGGATATTAGATATGAGATTTGCCACAAGCAATTCAGACTTTTCCCAAAAATCCAGATAAAATTTCTTTATGTTTTTATTGATCGGCATTTTATACGAACGTTAATTTGTGTATAGGTTTTTTTTTTAGAAAAACAGTTTGGATTGTTTTAAACAATATCCTCAGATCCAGACTGAAAGACATGTGGTTTGCATACCATGCATCTTTCAATCTTTTTTCCCTTACAGATAACCCGTTTCTGAAATAAGCTTGGGTATAACCGGTAATACCGGGCCTGACTTTCATTTTATCCATTTCGTCTTGATGGAAGGTAACGCCTCGGCTCCGCTGGCTCTGGGGCCGATTAGACTCATTTCCCCCTTCATTACGTTGAGAATCTGTGGGATTTCGTCTAAACTGCTTTCTCGAATAAATCGACCGATTTTGGTTACCCTCGGGTCGTTTTTGGAGTTGTATGTGCTACCGTCTGCGTTCAATATATTCAGCATCGATTTTCATCGATCGGAATTTATACATTTCGAATATTTTGGAGTGCCTGCCTATTCTTCCAGCTTTATAAAAAACAGGGCCTCCGTCTTCGAGTTTTATCAGACCTCCTATTACTATGTATAATATCAAGAAAAAGAGGAAAAAGAACGAGACTGAATAATAAATCCGATATCCTTTTAAATAACTCATACATATCGATCTATCGATTTATCAATGATATCTTTTAAATGGAATGCTGATTCGTGTGCCGATAGCGGTGTGTCTCCTGTACATATGATGTAGCCGCACCCGCAAAGATTGTTCGTATAGAATGAGATCTCTTCACCGATATTTTTAATGAAAACGTAATCCAACACGTCGTGAGACATCATCTTTTTAAATCTGGTATGGATTTGATTATTCCGGGAGTCAATGCTAAAATGCTGGTTGCTACGACACGTTCCCCGGATTTGTTCCAATCGATGTCGTCGTCGATGGCGGCCTTGATTATATTTCCCATATAGTCGATACCTGTTGCAAGGGGAATAATATGTGATCCGATCAGATTACCACCCATTCTGGCTCCGATATCTATTATAGAAATTTTGTTATCATCGGAAATAAGAATATCCATGTTTACTGATCCGAAGTTGATTCCTATTGTTTCAATTGCACTTGTAACGATGATTTTTATCTTTTCTTCCATTGATTGGGATAAGCCGGATGGCATCCTGTGTCCTAATTCGGCATATACGGGGGAAGGGCCATGTCTTTTTTAAGAATTCCTAGTACATGGATCGCCCCTTTGTGAACGAATGATTCGACACCGAACTCCATCCCTTTGATAAAACTCTCGATGAGAGCCTTGTGTGTCAGGGAATTTTCGATGGCGAATGAACAAGCCTCTTGCAAATCATTTTCATTGTCGACTCTTGTAATGCCTCTGCTCCCGGAAGCGTCGCAGGGCTTCACGATTACAGGATAGATGATCTCCTTTTTTATCCTGTGAATATTTTCCGTATGGCATATTTCATAATGTTGTTTTATGTCGTCGATTTGATGATGGGCAAGGAGAGATCTGATAACATTCTTGTCCTTTACTACTTTGGCTACCGCATAATCTAATCCGGGCAGATTCATCTTTTGTGCAATATAGCTCGTAGTGAGGACGCCATAGTCCGATGCCGCCGTCAAGACTCCGTCGATTCTGTGTCGTTGGGCATATGATAGACTCTCTTTTTTATTGATGATATCGATTATTTCATATTCATCCGCATATTGAAATCCTATTGCGTGAGGATCCCGATCAATAGCCAAAACATAGAGTCCCAATTCTTTTGCCCGTTTGATTACATATGACTGTAACAAGCCTGCCCCTATAACTAAAAGTTTTTTCATCGGTCAATATTTTTCATCATTTTATACACTGCAAATCGCTTTGTCGGTTTTTTTTTCGATGATTTCAAATCCAAGATTTTTATAAAATTCAATGGCATGAAGACTTTCCGTATAGACATCCAGAGATATCCAGCCGATGTTTTTTTCGAGGCTTTTGTCTGTTACAAATTTCATCATTGATTTGCCTATTCCGCGATTCGAGTAGATTGGCCTTGTCGCAAATTTGTTGATATGGATGGTTTGTTTTCCTTTCAATATTTGCTCTGATAGTTGAAAGGTCGCAACTGGAATATCACAGTTGTACACTAAGTAAACGTCATTGTTTTCACAATCGAGACGAATAGCTTCTTTGGGGTATGGATTCAGCCAATGGACTAACCCGTATTGATGATACATATCTTCTCCGCACTCTTTGAGGATGTCGTATATGTAATCAATTTTTGAAAAAATCATTTTTATTTGTAATAAGGTATGAGAGTGTATTCATGTTATCGACTGGTAATGATCCGGATTGTTTGATGGGGGAGGGTAATAAGAATATCAATGAATTATCTCTAAGAAATTACGGATGACGTACTCTGCGTCGTCGTCGGAGAGCCGGGTGTGCAGGGGTAGCGTCACTTCGTTGCGATACTGATTGTAGGCGTTGGGGTAATCGGCGATGTCGAAACCGAGGGTCTTGTAGGCGGTCATCATGGGCAGCGGCTTGTAGTGGACGTTGCAGGCGATACCCCGTTCGGCCATTCGGACGATCACGTCGTTGCGTTCGTCGACATCTTTCCCGACCAATCGCACGAGATAAAGGTGCCCGCTCGATGCGTGGTCGGAACCATAGTGGTTGAGCAGCCGCACGTCGATCCCTTCAACGCCTCGTCGTAATGCCCGATCAATTGCCGGCGCCGATACAACATCTCCGGATAGCGTTTCAACTGCGCCAGTCCGATACCGGCCATGATATCGGTCATGTTGCACTTGAAAGCCGGAGCTACGATGTCGTACTCCCATGCGCCCAGTTGCGTTTTGGCCAGGGCGTCCTTACTTTGGCCGTGCAGCGAAAGGAGCTGGAATTGTTTGTAAAGCCATTCGTTGTCGATGTCCCGGGAATATTACGCCACGTAGGGCCCCGCCTTCGGCCGTGGTAAGGTTTTTCACGGCATGGAACAACCGAGAAATCCGGACCGCACTGAATCTCATTGAAACGAACCGTTTCATTGGCGGGTCGGAACAACCGATCGGTCGCAAACGATCCACCATGACGACCTTCGTGCGTTCGGTAATGGCTGCGCAGAGTTTGTCGTAGTCCATTTCGTACGAATCGGGAGCCGTGTCAACCAGAACTACCTTTGCACCGACGTGGCACGTCACGCTCGCCGTGGCCGTATAAGTATAGGCCGAAGTGATGACCTCGTCGCCCGGCCCCACGCCCAACACCCGAAGGGCCAACTCCATGCAGGCCGTTGCGGAATTCAGGCATACGGTTGTTCCGGTATGGCAATAATTCGAAAGTTGGCGCTCGAAAGTTTTGGTACGGGGACCCGTCGTGATCCAACCCGAACGGAGGGCATCCGATACCTCCGATACCTCCGACGTCGTCATGTCCGGCGGGGAAAAGGGAATATTGCGTAAAATCGTATTCATGATGCAGTATGTTCAATGTTATTCTTTTCTCCAAACCATTTTATTTACCAGCGCGGTGTAGGACTGAATAATCTTGACGACTTTCGAGGAGACGTTTCGGTCGGTGTAGTCAGGGACGGGGATTCCGAAGTCTCCGTTTTGATCCATGGCCATCGCGGTCTCGACGGCTTGCAGCAGGGAGCGGGAATCGATACCGGCCAGGATAAAGCCTCCCCTTGTCGAGCGCTTCGGGCCGTTCGGTCGAGGTACGGATGCAGATTGCCGGAAACGGATGTCCTATACTGGTGAAGGACGAACTCTCTTCGGGCAGTGTTCCCGAATCCGAGATAATGGCTGCTGCGTTCATTTGCAGGCAGTTGTAGTCGTGGAAACCGAGCGGTTCATGGCGGATGATCCGTTTGTCCAGCACGAAACCGCTCTGTTCGATCCGTTTTCGACTTCGCGGATGGCATGAGTAGAGAATCGGCAGGTCGTATTTCGCCGCTAGGGTGTTAATCGCATTGAAGAGACTCAGAAAGTTCTTTTCCGTATCGATGTTCTCCTCCCGGTGCGCTGAAAGAAGCATGTATTTTCCCTTTTCGAGACCGAGTCGCCGGTGAATG